>UMCF01072907.1_pt1 | contig 17743 bp, 10 predicted proteins | sample 1964131 | NCBI WGS metagenome assembly UMCF01 (sample SAMEA4835958, study PRJEB28245) | human gut metagenome | biome: gut microbiome; material: fecal sample | place: Denmark | collected 2008
GGAGCGTCGAAGATATGCAATTTATCTACGCCGTATGGCAATATCTGCGGTTCTATCTTTCCCGTAATGCCCGCCCCGGCGGCCACAGCTTCGAGCTGCACGCCGAGCGTGTTGGCTAACTTACGGCCTTTGGTCAATAATTCCTGGCTTACTTCGGCCACCGTAGTGCCTTCAAGCTCGCAATATACAAATACGTTGTTCATCTTTATCCGATTGTATGGTTAGCCAATAATTCCTGTATCAATCCCTCAACGTCGGCATCGGAAGCCGTCAGCACCTTGCTCTCCTTGGCCTTGAACACGATGTTCTGCACGGCCTTCACCTTGGTGGGCGAACCGCTCAGCCCGCACTGCTTCAAGTCGGCATCCACGTCGGCCGTACTCAACTGTCCCAAAGTCAGGTAAGGTTTCTTGTCGTACTCTTCAGCGTAGGCCAACCCTTCCGCAGGCTTTTCCATCGGCACCATGGCGCGCTTGTATTTCATCACCAACTTGGCGTTGCGCGGACGGCAAGGAGCCGCACTCCCGTTCACCGTCAGCACAAGGGGCAACGGAGCCTCCACAGTCTCCACACCGCCGTCGATATGACGCTTCACCGTCATCTTCCCGTCGGTGCATTTCAGGATTTCTTCCACGTAGGTCACCTGAGGCAAGCCCAATTTCTGCGCCACTTGCGGCCCCACTTGTGCCGTATCGCCGTCGATGGCTTGACGACCACCCAAAATCACATCGGGCATGCCCAATTTCTGAATTGTAGCAGCCAGCGCATAACTGGTGGCCAGGGTGTCGGCACCTGCAAAAGCACGGTCGGTCAACAAATAGCCACCGTCGGCTCCACGGTATAAACTCTCGCGAATCACTTCGGCTGCACGGGGAGGCCCCATGGTGATGACAGTCACGGTAGAACCCGGATTCGCATCTTTCAGCCTCAAAGCCTGTTCCAACGCATTCAAGTCTTCAGGATTGAAGATAGCCGGCAAAGCAGAACGGTTTACCGTGCCTTCCGGTGTCATGGCATCCGGCCCGACATTGCGTGTGTCGGGAACTTGCTTGGCAAGTACAATGATGTTTAAACTCATAGTTCTTTACTTATTTTTGTCGTACAGATTAAGATTTGTTTCCTTTTCATGGCAAAACATATCTCGCAAATGTACTTATTTTATGGCAAGTGCCCAAAGAAAAAAAGCATAAAAAGGCATTCAGACCGTAATTTGCAAGATGATTCACTCTCGGAACAAAAGTTTTTCCCTATCGAAAGAACAGGATTCCAGTTCAAAACATTATCTTTGCCACACCAATCGAAACACTGACTGACATGAAAAAGACCTGTATGCTTTCCGCCATTTTAATAGGATGCGGATTATGTTCCACCGCCCAAAACTCCAAGAACTTCCGCCCGATGGAGGACGTGAACCACGTCACGGACCTCACGCTCGACAGTCTGGAAAAGGCCAATACGGCACGCCCTGTGCCCGGTTCGTCGCGGAAGGGCAACCACCCCGTGCTCTTCCTCGTGGGAAACTCCACGATGCGTACCGGCACGAAAGGCAACGGCGACAACGGCCAATGGGGTTGGGGATATTATGCCCACGAGTTTTTCGACGCAAACAGGCTGACCGTGGAAAACCACGCCTTGGGCGGCACGAGCAGCCGCACGTTCTACCGTAAACTATGGCCGGACGTGAAGAAAGGCATCCGCAAGGGAGACTACGTCATCATCGAACTGGGGCACAACGACAATGGTCCGTTCGACAGCGGACGGGCACGGGCATCCATACGCGGCATCAGCCCCACGGACTCGCTTTGTGTGACCATCAAGGAGACGGGCGAGAAAGAAACCGTCTACAGCTACGGCGAATACTTGCGCCGCTTCGTCCGTGAATGCAAAGCCTTGGGCGCACACCCCATCCTGCTCTCGCTCACGCCCCGCAACGCATGGGACACGAAACGCCCCGGGCACATCGTACGCGTGGACGAGACCTTCGGACTTTGGGCGCGGCAAGTGGCCGAAGAGCAAGGCATACCCTTCGTAGACCTGAACGAAATATCGGCCTCGAAATACGACCGGTTCTCGGCATGGAAGGTGGATTACCACTTCTATCGGGACCGCATCCACACCAGTGCGTTCGGCGCACGCCTGAACGCCCGTTCGGCCGCCGAAGGAGTGGCCGCTTCCACGCACCCCACGCTGAAAGCCTTGCAGGCTTGCCTGACGAACCTCGAACCGCCCACCGCACAAGTGAAACGCGAGAAAGGCAAACCCGTGGTCTTCATCACGGGAGATTCCACCGTAAAGAACGAGGACAAAGACCCGGACGGCATGTGGGGTTGGGGCAGCCAGGCGGAAACCATCTTCGATACGGACAAAATCACCGTGGCAAACGAAGCTAAAGCCGGTCGGAGCACCCGTACTTACTTAGAAGAGAACCGTTGGGAACGTGTATACAATGCCCTTCAACCGGGCGACTTTGTGTTGATACAATTCGGCCATAACGACATCGGTGACATCGACCGTGGCAAGGCCCGAGGCGTCATTGCCTGCGCACAAGACACCAGTCACGTTTACCGGGTCAATAAAGGAGATAAAGTTTACAACGAAGTCATTTACTCCTTCGGATGGTATCTGAAAAAATTCATCGACGACGTACGCGAAAAAGATGCCACGCCTATCCTGGTTTCCCTCACCCCCCGTAACGAATGGCCCAACGGAAAAATAGAACGCCGCAACGACAGTTACGGCAAATGGTATCGGGAGGTAGTGGCCGAAACCGCCGTAGAGTTCGTGGACCTGCACAACATCTCGGCCGATACCCTCGACCAGATAGGGCAGGAAAATGCCAAAGCTTATTATAACCGCGACCACACGCACACCTCGCTCAAAGGTGCGCAACTCAACGCGCAAAGCATAGCCGAAGGATTGCGTGCCATAGACAGCCCGTTGGCCCGGTACTTGAAATTTCACATTTCTTCTACATGCCCTATTAAAAATTAACGCGTGCGCACAATAAAAGAGGTGACGGACACGTTTTCTTAAAGTATATTTAGCAAAAAAAGACATGATAGAATACGTGAAGGGCCAGATTGCCGAACTCACTCCGGCCACCGCCGTCGTGGATTGCCACGGCGTGGGATACGGCCTCAACATCTCTTTGAATACATTTTCCGCCCTGCAAGGCAAGCAGGAAGCCAAACTATATGTTTACGAAGCCATCCGCGAAGACGCTTACGTGCTTTACGGTTTTTCCACCCGCCAGGAACGTGCCCTCTTCCTACTGCTCATCAGCGTATCGGGCATCGGGGGCAATACGGCACGCATGATTCTTTCCGCCCTCACACCGGCAGAATTGGTCAACGTCATCAGCTCCGGCAACGACAAGTTGCTCAAAACCGTGAAAGGCATCGGGCTGAAAACCGCCCAACGCATCATCGTGGACCTGAAAGACAAAATCGCATCGGTGGAAATCGAAGGGACAGCCTCCCCCGGCACTTCCGCGACCATGGCAACCGGACATTCCGAAATACTGGAAGAGGCCGTGGCCGCCCTCACCATGTTGGGCTTCCCGCCCGCCCCCTCGCAAAAGGTCGCATTGGCCATCCTGAAAGAAGAACCGGAAGCCGCCGTGGAGCGTGTCATCAAACTTGCCCTCAAAAGATTATAGGAAGCCGAAAGCTTCATAGCCCAACGGAACAGCATGAAAAGAAACCTACAAAAGTGGCTCTACCTCATCCTTTTGGCCATCAGTGCCAACGCACTGGCGGACATGGGAGGTGCCGCTTTCTTGCATATACCCCGGAACGAGACCCCGGCTCCGGCCGAACCGGACACCATCCGGCCACGTTTCAGCGTGAAGCGGACGGTGCCCCGCGACGAAGACGACCTGAAAAAACGGAGCCTCGACCTGAAAGACCCGGACAACCTGAAAACGGATACCGTTTACGACCCGGCGACAGGCAATTACACCATCGGTACCAAAGTGGGCGACAGTTACCTGAACGCCCCTCTCCTGATGTCGCCGGAAGAATATCAGGAATGGAGCCTAAAAAAGTCCTTACAGAACTACTACCGGCAAAAGAACAGCGAAGCTTTCGAAAACGAGGGCAAAAACAAATTCGACTTCACGGACATGCAATTCGACCTGGGACCGGCTGAGAAAATATTCGGCCCCGGCGGCGTACGCATCAAGACCCAAGGTTCCGCCGAACTGAAAATCGGGGGCAACCTGAAGAAGACAGATAACCCAAGCCTATCGGAAAACCGCCGGAAAACCTTCGGATTCGATTTCGAAGAGAAAATCAACATGAGCATGAACGGCAGCGTGGGCGACAAAATCAACATGAACCTGAACTACAACACCGATGCCACGTTCGACTTCGACGCACAAAGCATGAAACTGCGCTACGAAGGCAAGGAAGACGAAATCATCAAGTTGATAGAAGGGGGTAACGTCTCGCTTCCCACCAATTCCTCGCTCATCAAAGGCGCTTCCTCGCTGTTCGGCCTGCGGGCTGACCTGCAATTCGGCAAACTGAAACTGCAAACGGTCGTTTCCCAAAAGAAATCGGCCTCGAAAAGCGTGTCGTCCAAGGGCGGCACACAAACGCACAATTATGAGTTCTCGGCCACGGAATACGAAGAGAACCGGCATTTTTTCCTCGCCCACTTCTTCCGTGAACATTATGACCAGAACATGAGCAAACTGCCCACCGTCATGTCCGGCGTGACCATCAAACGCATCGAACTTTGGGTGACGAACAAATCGGGAAGCTATGAAAGCAACCGTAACATCGTGGCCTTCACCGACCTGGGCGAACATGACCATATCTCCAACCCGATTTGGAGCAAAGGCAACGTGCAAGTGGCCGCCAATGCCGCCAACACCCTTTATTCGACCATGACCACGCAGCATGCCGCCGCACGCGACATCAGCCAGACATCGAGCGACTTGGACGCCATCGCGGGCTTTGAAGGCAGCGTGGACTATGAAAAGCTGCAAAGCGCACGCCTGTTGTCTTCTTCGGAATACACCGTAAACAATTCATTGGGCTACGTGTCGCTCAACTTTACCCTGCAACCGGACGAAGTCCTGGCCGTAGCCTTCGAATACACTTATAACGGCACAACCTACCAAGTGGGCGAATTCTCGGCCGACCTGACCGACAATACCCAAGCCTTGTTCGTCAAGGCCCTGAAGAACACCTCGAACACACCGCAGATGGGCAACTGGGACTTGATGATGAAAAACGTGTACAGCTTGGGAGCCACAAGCACGCAAAAGGAGAAGTTCAAGCTGGACATCCAATACCAAAGCGACTCCGCCGGGGTGTACGTGTCCTACATTCCCGAAGCCAAGTTCAAAAGCACCAAACTTTTAAGAGTGATGAACTTAGACCGCTTGGATGCCAACAACCGTCCGAACCCCAACGGACAGTTCGACTACGTGGAGGGATACACCATCAACAAAGGGCGCATCTATTTCCCCGTGACCGAACCTTTCGGAAGCCACCTGCGTAAATATTTGAACGATGAGGCCTTGGCCGAGAAGTATTGTTTCGACGCATTGTACGACTCCACCAAGACCATGGCCAAGCAGATAGCGGAAAAGAACAAATTTCTGCTCTCCGGAGAGTACAAGGGAAACAACGGTGCCGAAATCAGCCTCGGAGCCATGAACGTGCCACAAGGCTCCGTGACCGTCACGGCCGGCGGGGTAACGTTGGTGGAGAACCAAGACTACACGGTGGATTACTCCATGGGCGTGGTGACCATCATCAACCAAAGCATCATCGACGCAGGTACGAACGTGAGCGTGGACTTTGAAAGCAACGACAACTACGGCATGCAGCGCAAAACGCTCGTAGGATTCAACTTGCAATACGACGTGAGCAAGGACTTCACTTTCGGTGGGACGTTCATGTTCCTGAACGAACAGCCGCTCACCACAAAAGTAAACATGGGAGAAGAACCTTTGAAAAACACCCTGTGGGGTGTCAACCTCTCGTGGAAAAAAGAAAGCCAATGGCTGACCAACCTGATAGACAAAATACCGCTCATCGATGTGACAGAGCCTTCGCAAATCAGCTTTACCGGGGAGTTCGCCCAACTCATTGCCGGGCAAAACAAGAAGATACAGGGGTCGGCTTCCTACATCGATGACTTCGAGAACACGAAAAACGGCATCAGCGTGATGCAGCCCACCAACTGGATGATTTCCAGCGTGCCCTCCGACTTTGAAGAAAGTAAGCTCGTCAATGACGTGCGCGGAGGATACAACCGCGCCCTGCTGAGTTGGTACACCGTGGATCCGCTTTTCACGCGCCAAAGCTCCTCGCTCACGCCCGCCCATATCAAGAGCGACTTGAACCAACTTTCCAACCACTATGTGCGCGAAGTGTACGAACGGGAACTCTATCCCAACAAGACGCAGACCAGTTACAACTCGGCTGCTTCGCTCCCGGTCATGAACCTCGCATTCTACCCTACCGAACGGGGAGCCTACAACTTAGATCCGAATCTGGACTACAACGGACGGCTCACCAACCCCAAAACCCGTTGGGGCGGCATGATGCGTAAATTGGATACCAACGATTTCGAGACGGCCAACATCGAATACGTGGAATTCTGGTTGCTCGACCCGTTCATCTACACCCGTGACAAGGGCGGCGATTACGGGGGGGACTTCTATCTGAACTTAGGCGAAGTGAGCGAGGACATCCTCCACGACGGGAAGAAATTCTTCGAAAGCGGAATGCCCATCGACGGGAACTCCAGTTACTATACGGAAACAGCGTGGGGACGCGTGCCCAACACCACCAGCGTGGTCTACGCCTTCAACAACGAGTCCGGAGCGCGCGAGCGGCAGGACATCGGGTTGAACGGACTCAACAGCGAAGAAGAACGCACGTTCGGTGCCTACCGCGAGTTCCTCATGGCCGTACAAGGGAAAGTAAGCCCGCAAGTGTACGATTCGCTGATGAACGACCCGGCCGGAGACGATTACCATTACTTCCGGGGGGCGGACTACGATGTCCAACAACGCAGCATCCTCGACCGTTACAAGTACATCAACCTGCCGGAAGGCAACTCGCGGTCGAACGAAAATGCGAACGAATCGTATGACACTTCATACAAGACCACGCCCGACGTGGAAGACATCAACCAGGACTACACGTTGAACGAGTACGAGAAATATTACCAATACAAAATCAGCATCCGTCCGGAGAGCTTCGTCGTGGGACAAAACTATATCGTGGACAAACGCACGGCGAGCGTCAAGCTCCGCAACGGCAACACGGAAGAGGTGAACTGGTACCAGTTCCGCGTACCGCTTACCGAATACCAAAAGAAAGTGGGCAACATCAACGACTTTACGAGCATACGGTTCATGCGCATGTTCCTGACCGGTTTCGAACAGCCCGTCATCCTGCGTTTCGCCACGTTGGACCTGGTGAAAGCCGAATGGCGTTCCTACGAACAGGCCCTTTATGCAGGAGAAATGCCCTCCACGACCGGAAGCTTGGAAATATCGGCCGTCAACATTGAAGAAAACAACGACAAGACACCGGTGAACTACGTACTCCCTCCGGGCATCAGCCGCGTAGTGGATCCCTCACAAAGCCAACTGGCAGAAGACAACGAACAGGCCCTCTCGCTGACGGTCCGCAACTTGGCCACAGGAGACGCCCGTGCCGTGTACAAGAATACCAACTTGGACATGCGCCAGTATAAACACCTCCAAATGTTCGTACATGCTAACGCGTTGGCCGAGAACGTAACCGAAACGGAAGACAACCAGACCAGTGTCTTTATCCGCCTCGGTTCGGACTACAAGAACAATTTCTACGAATACGAAATTCCCTTGAAGCTGACGGCTGCCGGACGGTACGACACTTACTCCGCCGACCAGTGCCGTGCCGTGTGGCCCGAAGAGAACATGTTGGACATCGACCTCTCGGTGTTTACCAAAGTAAAACAGGCACGCAACCGAGAAAAGAGCCTCGGCAACACCAACCTGACCACACTCTTCTCCGTCTACGACGACAACAGGCCGAACAACAAGGTAAGCGTCATGGGTAACCCGACCTTGGGAGAAGTGAAGACCATCATGATAGGCGTGCGCAACAATGCCCGCGAAACCAAGTCGGTGGAAGTATGGGCCAACGAGCTTCGCCTGCAGGAATACAGCAACGACGGCGGATGGGCAGCACAAGGCTCCTTGAACGTCCAATTCTCCGACCTCGGCTCCGTCAACCTGACCGGGCACATGGAAACTGCCGGATTCGGAGGCATAGAAGACAAAGTGAGCGAACGCAACCAGGAGGACATGTACAATTACAGCATCACGACCAGTTTTGAACTGGGCAAGCTGCTGCCGGAGAAAGTACGCTTCACGGCTCCCATTTACTATTCGTTCAACAAAGAGGTCGTCAAACCGAAATACAATCCGCTCGACACGGACATGTTGTTGGAAGACGCCCTCGACGCTTGTGCCACGGAACACGAAAAGGACTCGCTGCGAAGCCTGACTACCACGGAAACCACGAACAAGAACTTCAGCCTGAGCAACGTGAAATTCAACATCGCCACGCCCAAACACCCCATGCCCTACGACCCTGCCAACTTCTCGTTCAGCTATTCGCACAGCGAGTCTAACAAAACGGGCGAAACCACGGCTTGGGAAACGGAAAAGAACTGGAACGGAGCGTTCAACTACAACTATTCTCCCGAATACAAGCCTTTCGAGCCGTTCAAGAAGATGATTAAAAGCAAGAGCAAATGGTGGGACATCATCCGCGACCAGAACTTTAACTACTTGCCGCAAAACATCAGCTTCAACACGAACATCCTGCGCAACTATTACGAGTACCAGGAACGGGACATCGAGAATCTGGAAGACCCAACGTCGCTCCCTCTCTCCTTCTCCAAAGAATTCCTGTGGAACCGTGATTTCAGCCTGAAATGGGATTTGACCAAAAACCTTCATTTCTCGTTCAATTCCGCCACCCATGCGGAAATTGAAGAACCGAACGTTCCGGTCAACAAGGACCTCTACGCCGACCAATACCACGCATGGAAAGATTCCGTATGGCACAGCATCAAGGGTTTCGGTACGCCGCTTGACTACCAACAGGACTTTACGGCCTCCTACAAAGTGCCTTTGGAGAAAATCCCGTGCTTCTCGTGGATTTCGCTTGACGGGAACTACACGGCCAACTATTCCTGGGAACGCGGCATGGAACTGGAAGACGGGACTTCCTACGGCAACACCATCAACAACCAACGTTCGGCTACGATAAACGGGCGCTTCAACCTGGAAACGCTGTATAATTTCTCTTCTTTCCTGAAAGAGGTCAACAAGAAATTCTCGGCCAGCGAACGAAAGAAAGCCAAGGACAAAAGCAACCGTGAACGGGAGAAGGCCAAGGCACAAAAAGAAAAAGAGAAGGAAGCTGCCGCCAAGGGAAAAGACGGGCAAAACAAAGACGGGAAGGACAAACCGGGCAGCAAACCGGCAGACAATGCCAAAGGCACGGCCAACGCCAAGGTGAAAAACCCGAAGTTCAAGGGATTCGCCGGTGAAATCACCCTGAAGCCCGACACGACCGTGGAACTGGCGCACAACCAAAAAAGCCGCCGCATACGCGTCACCGCCGTAACCGCTGCCGGGCACCGCTACCCGATCAGGTTCAAGAAACTGGACAAGAACAAGATTCGCATCCTGAACATGGACTCCGTAAAACTGCGTGTCAACGTCATAGCCAAGACACCGGCCAGGGAAAAGCCCTGGTACCCCTACTTACAAGGAGCTACACGCTTCCTGATGATGGTGCGCAACGTCAGTGTCAGCTACCGTAACACGTTTGCCATGTCCTTACCCGGGTTCCTGCCCAACGTGGGCGACATGCTCGGGCAACGCACGGGCGGCGGCATGCAACCGGGATTGGACTTTGCCTTCGGTTTCACTGGCGAAAGCTATATCGACAAGGCCAACGAACGGGGCTGGCTGCTCAACAATGACAGCATCAGCACGCCGGCCACCACCAACGCCATGGAGGACCTCCAGATTAAAGCCACGTTGGAACCTATCCCGGACTTGAAGATTGACTTGAACGCCAGCCGTACGGTGAACAGCAACAAGAGCATACAATATATGTATGCGGGCATGCCCACCACGCAAAGCGGCAGCTTCACGATGACCACCATTTCCATCAAATCGGCCTTCGAAAGCCGGGGCGATGCCGGAAACGGATACAGCAGCAAGACATTCGCCCGTTTCCAACAATACCTCAACACGTTCCAAAGCCGTGTGGAAGCCCGCTACGCCAATGCCACCTATCCGGCTGCCACCGGGTTACAGGGCAAGTTCGACCCTGCCAACGGTACGGTAGACAAGTATTCGTCCGACGTAATGATACCGGCTTTCCTGGCCGCTTACACCGGGGGAGGTGACATCAACTCCCCGTTGGACATTTTCCCGAGCCTGGCACGCATGCTGCCCAACTGGACCGTATCCTACAAAGGCCTGGCCTACCTGCCTTGGATACGGGACCATTTCAAGAGCGTAACCCTGAACCACTCTTACAAGAGCATCTACTCCGTGGGGGCTTACAATACGTACAGCAGTTGGATGGAGTACATGGGCGACTTAGGATTCATACAAAACACCACGGACAATGCCATCATCCCAAGCAGCATGTACGACATCAGTTCCGTATCCATCAACGAAGCCTTCTCGCCTTTGGCCGGATTGGACATGACGTTGAACAACAACATGACTTTCAAGGTGGAATACCGCAAGACACGCGTACTCACCCTGAGTATGACCGCAGCGCAGTTGAATGAGGCGTGCAGCAACGACTTCGTCATCGGATGGGGCTATAAAATCAATGATTTCAAGTTCTCGTCCCTCTTTGGAGGCCGACGCAAGAAAGCCGGGAGGGGAAGCAACAACAAACAAACGAACGCGGCCAACAACCGGAACAATACCCGCAAGAGCGGGACTTCGGCAAAAAACAGCCGAGTCATCAGCCACGACCTGAACCTGCGTTTCGACTTCTCGTTCCGCAACCAAGATGCCATTACGCGCAACATACAGACTTCGCTGTCGGAAGCTACAAGCGGCAACAAAGCCATCAAAGCCTCGTTCAGTGCGGACTACACGATGAGCCGTTACGTCACATTGAGCCTCTACTACGACCGCCAACGCAACCAACCGTTGCTCTCGTCCAACGCTTATCCCACCATCACGCAGGATTTCGGGTTCAGCCTGCGGTTCTCGCTGACAAGATAAGCCCTCAACCTACCAACGATACGGCGGGGCAGGAAAGCATCCGGCTCCGCCGCATTGTTGGTTTCCCGTACAGGAACTTTGTTTCACATGTATATGATTTTCATCGTCCCTCCGCCCCAAATGAAAATCTCCTGAGAACGGAATTTCATTCGGCTGAGAATGAGAAATCGTTTGGCTGAGATTGATTTTTCGTTTGGCGCAGAACGAAACGTCATTCTCTTCCGTTCGAGAACGAACTATCTACCAAACTGTATCACAGTTAATTAAAAAGAAAGCGGCCACCCATGGCAAAAGAAGCCACAGTCTCCTCCGGCTGTCAAACTTCTTCCTTTACCGATGCAGAAGGTGCTCCTCCTATTTCTGAAGTGCCGACCGGTTTAAGTCCCATCTTTACCGCCCGACGGAGCATGAACTCGTATGCCGCATCATGCTCGTTCGGCACCACACCGTCGAGAATCGCATCCTTAATTGCACTCTTCAGGCTACCGACTTCACGGCAAGGAGGCAGTCCGAACACCGCCATAATCTCCTCTCCCGAAACCGGAGGCTGGAAGTTGCGCACGCGATCGCGCTCCTCCAAATCCACCAACTTGCGGCGTACCAATTTGAAATTGTCTAAGAAACGTTGTTTACGTTGGGCGTTCTTCGAGGTAATATCAGCCTCGCAAAGTGTCATCAAGTCCTCGATGTCATCACCGGCTTCGAACAACAAGCGACGCACAGCAGAATCTGTCACTTCCTCATCGGCAATGACAATGGGGCGCATGTGCAGCTCCACCATCTTTTGCACATATTTCATCTTCTCGTTCATCGGCAGCTTCATCTTCCGGAAAATGTCCGGCACCATCTTGGAACCGATAAAGTTATGGTTGTGGAAAGTCCACCCCGCCACAGGGTCAAAACGTTTCGTACGCGGTTTGCCGATGTCGTGCAAGAGGGCCGCCCAACGCAACCACAAATTATCCGTGTGCCGGCAAATATTATCGAGCACTTCAAGCGTGTGGTAGAAATTGTCCTTATGCGCACGTCCTTTTACCTTTTCCACCCCCTCCATAGCTGCCAACTCAGGAAAAATGAGAGGCAACAAGCCGCACCGGGCCAACTCCACGAAACCCTTCGAAGGCGTAGGGGTCATCATTATCTTGTTCAATTCATCGGCAATACGCTCGCGGGAGACAATCTTTATCCGTTCCCGGTTCCGTTCCAGTGCCTCGAACGTCTCTTCGTCTATATAAAAATTCAGTTGGGTGGCAAAACGCACACAACGCATCATGCGCAGCGGGTCGTCGCTGAAAGTGATGTCGGGGTCGAGCGGCGTACGGATGAGGCGGTCTTCCATGTCCCACACGCCGTCGAACGGGTCGACCAGTTCCCCGAACCGTTCACGGTTCAAACATACGGCCAACGCGTTAATCGTGAAATCACGGCGGTTCTGGTCGTCTTCCAACGTCCCGTCTTCCACCACCGGCTTGCGCGAGTCATGGCTGTAACTCTCCTTCCGTGCTCCCACGAACTCCACCTCCATCCCCCGGAACTTGACTTGTGCCGTACCGAAATTGCTGAACACACTCAGGCGTGCACCTCGCCCTAACCTGCCGGCCAGGGCCTTTGCCAAAGCTATGCCGCTCCCCACCGTCACGACATCGATGTCCTGCGAAGGACGCTCCAGAAAAAGATCACGCACATAACCGCCTACGACATAGCATTCCACACCCTGCTCATCAGCCACTTCCGATATTTGATGGAATATCTTTTTGTCCAACAAATGTCGCAAATCTTCCTTCGTCAAATTCCTCATTCTTCAAAAATACCATAAAATAATTGCAAAAATACGATTTTTTGCGCATCGGTTTGAATTATTCCCTCAAAAAATGGTACTTTTGTAAAACGAACTCTGTGACAAAAAGCCTATGAGAAAAGCATTATACACCTTATTGCTTCCTGTTATCGCCTGTTCCTGTACAGGCCAAGAAGATAAGGAAGAAGAATACGCAGGCCGTATGATCGATGCCGCGCGTACCTTAATGACAGAAGGAAACTACGTAGCTGCCAAAGACAGTATTCTGGCCATGCGTGAAACTTTCCCTACGGCCTTTAAAGCCCGCGCCACCGGCATTATCGTAATGGACAGCATCGAACTCCTTGCGGCACAAGATACGTTGGCCATAATGGACAGCACCTTGATGGCAGAACAGGAAATACTGAAAAAACTGGAAACAGAAAAACGACGGGGAAATAATGCCGAATATTACCGGCAACGCACGGAAGTATTCCATCTCAAACAACGTTTTGACGAACTGGGAGCCAAAGTCAAATTTTATCTGCGCAAGATTGAAGTGGACATGCTTGAGAACAAGCGAGACACGGGCAATAAGGAACAAGATTGAGCCACTACCCACTTTTTACATCATAAGGAAACAACGTCCCCTTCATAGCCGTTGCGGCAAGAAGGGGACGTCTACTATAATTGATTGTGTTTGTGTGTTACCAGAACTTATTGGCTGCCGCATTATATTCCAAACCGGCTTCGGCCATCTTGCCTTCCAATTCCTGACGGTCCACGTCCATATCATCGCATAAAGCATCGAGCGTCGGATAAAAATCACGCAACTTCATATTGATGAAACTCATCAACATCATCGGATCTTTCGGCATTTCTCTTTCCATCTTCTTTCTCTCCATCTTATCATTATAAATGTCCGTGCCTGACCGTCACCACCAACGTGCCTATGCAAAGCGCAGCCGCCACCAGACAAGCAAACAACACGTGCCATATATATGTATCCATCTGAAAAAATAATCTTTTTACCTTAAACAAACCGTAACCTAACGCGTATCTTTACCTTAAAACAATTACCTATTAATCTCTTTTTCGTGATACAAAGATACAAACAGGACGTTTATCCCGCAAGGATGAATAATCATTTAGAAATGAATTCCGGTAAATTCTTGACCTAAATCAAGAATTTACCGGAACGTTGTATCAGATACGACAAAGATGTTACAATAAGAACCTCACAATATCATTATAACAAGCCAACACCATAAGACCCATGATCAAAGCCATACCTACCACTTGGGCACGTTCGAGGAACTTGTCGCTAGGCGGGCGGCGAAGAATCATCTCGGCAACGAGGAACAGCACGTGACCACCGTCCAACGCCGGAATGGGCAGGATGTTCATGAAGGCCAGCATCAGGCTCAGGAAAGCTGTGGTTTCCCAAAACGTCAGCCAGTCCCACGTAGCAGGGAAAATGCTCCCGATAGTGATGAAACTGCCCACACTTTTCGCTCCGTCGGCCGTAAATAAGTACTTCAAGTCGCTTACATATCCGGAAAGTACATCTATCCCATGGGAAACACCGGCCGGAATACTGGCCCAGAAACCATAGTCAACCTTTATTGGTTTATAATATGCCGAAAGGGTTTGTTTCAACAATCCTAATTTGTAATCCGCCCCAAGTTCCAATGTAACGGTATCCGTACGAGTGCCATCTTTCGACTGGTAAACCACAGACAGGCGACTGAGACGCACGCTATCCTCATGGGACGGGCTTTCGGCCATCAAAGGTTCCATGCGTGCTCTCATAATTTCGTCAAAGTCGCTCCACGTAGCCACCGGCTTCCCATCCATCGCCACGATGCGGTCACCACTACGGATTCCGGCTTCATACACCGGAGAGGAAGGAAGAACAGAATCTATGACCGAGGGAATGAAAGGAACCATGAACGGCGGATTGGACTTGAGCATCTCCAACATGTTCATATCTTCCGGCATTGTCAAGTTTGCTTCCTTGCCCCCACGCAACACAGTCACTTCACGGGCTTCCGATACGGCACGGTAAACGGAACCGTCCCATTTCCGGATTTCTTCACCGTCCACCGCCAACAAGACATCCCCGTCACGGAAACCTAACCGTTCCGCTTGTTCGTTGAACTGATATCCCATCGTCATATCCTTGGCCGGAACATACTGTTCGCCCCAATGGAAAAGAATCATGGTGTAAATGAACAAAGCCAAAAGGAAATTGACTACTACGCCTCCAATCATAATGAGCAGGCGTTGCCACGCCGGTTTGGCACGGAACTCCCACGGCTGCACCGGTTTTTTCATCTGCTCGGTGTCCATGCTTTCGTCTATCATGCCGGCAATCTTCACATAGCCTCCAAAGGGAAGCCAACCGACACCGTACTCGGTCTCATTGTCCTTGCACTTGGGAAACAAACGGGTAAACCATTTGTCTTTCGTACTAAATAAGTGGAAATAAGGATCGAAAAAAAGAAAAAACTTCTCCACTTTCACGCGGAAGAGTTTGGAGAAAAAGAAATGTCCCCCCTCGTGAAGCACTACGAGAATCGAAAGCGAGAGCACCAACTGGAGGGCTTTAATCAATGTTGCATCCATGTAATATTGTGTTTGTTTTGTTTTTGTTTAACATGTCCCGACGTACTCTGCCGCAATCCGGCGTGCCTCGGCATCTGTCTGCAAATAATCCTCGTACGTGGGTTCCTTTATGAAAGAAGCTTCCCGCATCGTATTGGCTATCACATCGCTCATCTGCAAGAAACCGATACGATCCTCCAAAAAGGCACGGTTGACAACTTCGTTAGCCGCATTGACAATGCAAGGCATGTTCCCACCCTCGTACAAGGCTTCATACGCCAAAGCCAGATTCCGGAAACGACAGGTGTCCGGCTCCTCGAAAGTAAGCGTACCTATCCGGAACAAGTCCAACCTTTCGAATGAACTCTGCAAACGCAACGGATAAGAGAAAGCATATTGTATGGGCACACGCATGTCCGGCACTCCCAACTGAGCCTTGACCGCCCCGTCGGCAAACTGCACGGCACTGTGCACGATAGACTGTGGATGTACCACCACCTGTATCTGTCCCGGCTCGACGCCAAACAACCATTTGGCCTCTATCACTTCAAAGCCCTTGTTCATCATCGACGCGGAGTCGATGGTAATTTTCGCCCCCATCGACCAATTCGGATGTTTCAAAGCCTGGGCTTTGGTCACCATAGCCAACTGTTCACGGGAAAACGTGCGGAAAGGACCGCCCGAAGCTGTAAGGATAATCTTCTCCACAGGGCTTACCTCACCAGCCAGACATTGGAAAATGGCGGAATGTTCCGAATCCACCGGAATGATGTCTGCATGGTAATCATTTGCCAGACGGTTAATCAATTCTCCGGCCACGACCAATGTTTCCTTATTGGCTAAAGCTATGGCCTTACCGGCCTTTATGGCACTGATGGTCGGCTTCAATCCTGCAAATCCCACCATGGCCGTCAGCACCACGTCCACCGGTCTTTCCTGCACAATCTGGCAAAGCGCATCCGCCCCGGCATACACTTTAACGGGCAAGTCGGCCAACGCATCTCGCAGCACCTCATACTTGTCCTCATTGGCAATGACTACCGCTTCGGGCATGAAACGGCGTGCCTGTTCTATCAACAGCTCCACCCGGTTGTTTGCCGTCAGTACATACGCCTCATACAAATCGGAATGTTCCTCGATGACTTGCAAGGCCTGCGTCCCGATAGATCCCGTGGAACCTAATATCGCAATCTTTTTTTTCTCGTTCGTATTCATCCAAGGTATTATTCTCATTCACCCAAAGCCAAAAGGCCATCGGGCAAAGTCATGTAAATCTTACGGTTTTTATGGTCGATATCATCCACCAAATCTTCACCGGCCGGAAGCAAAATCTTCCCGCCGGAAGGGGTAGCGACTTCAAAAAGGATATTCAACGTAGATTCGTCTACCGCTTCCACCTGTCCCAATTCACCATGAACCGTGTCCACAACTGTGAAACCAGTGAAGTAACTCCACGTATATTCTCCCTCATGTACCTCTTCCGTCAGGGCCTTCGGGAAATAAACCTCCACGCCGACCATGCGGCGTGCCTGCTCCTCCGTATCCACCCCTTCGAATTTCATCAAGACCGTCGTATCGCTCCGAAAGCGGTATTCTTCCATAAAGAAAGGCACCAGTATCCCGTCCATACGGCATACCACATACTCCGCTTCCACACGGTCGAACACATCGTCCGTAAAGGCCATGTTCAATTCCCCCGACACCCCGTGTGTCTTGGTCAACATACCTATTTTATATACTTCGTCTTCACGTATCATTCTTCCACACGTTTGATGCAAGCTCCCAATGCCGCCAGACGCGATTCGATATTCTCGTATCCCCGGTCAATCTGTTCGATATTGCTGATACGGCTCGTCCCGTCTGCACTCATGGCGGCTATCAATAGGGCAATTCCGGCACGTATGTCAGGCGACGTCATGCGTCCGCCACGCAAACGGATTTGATGGTCGTGCCCGACCACCACGGCCCGATGCGGGTCACAAAGGATAATCTGTGCACCCATGTCAATCAACTTGTCCACAAAGAACAAGCGGCTCTCGAACATCTTCTGGTGAATCAACACCGTACCTTTG
>UMCF01001481.1_pt1 | contig 17675 bp, 9 predicted proteins | sample 1964131 | NCBI WGS metagenome assembly UMCF01 (sample SAMEA4835958, study PRJEB28245) | human gut metagenome | biome: gut microbiome; material: fecal sample | place: Denmark | collected 2008
CTGTCCGCCGATGGCGATATGGCGGATGCGCTCGATGAGGTGGCACGCCTCGTTGTAGCCCAGGCGGCTGCGCAGCGCGTAGAGGTACGCCAACTCGATAGGATTGCGCTGATGCAGGCAGCCGCCGCCCGCGCACGCCAGAAAATTCTGCGCCTGCTCGTCGCTCATGTCCAGCGCAAACACGATGCGCACCAGCTGACCGCGGTTTTCCGGCGCGGTTTTGCCCGTGAACCAGATGGACACTTTGCGGCGGATTGACGCGGCGTTCGGCTCGCCAATCATGCCCTGCAGGCGGGTGCACAGCTTCTCCCGCAGCGCCGAAGCATCGGTGACGCCGGAATATTCCGCGAGGATTTCCGGGAACGTCGGCACGCGGATGCCCTTTTCCAGATACGCGCGGGCAAATTCCGCGTTGCGCGACAGGCGGATAATCCGCTCCACTTCGCTTTCCGCCAGGATCATCGGTGCGGACATAGCCAGTCTCCCTTCCTATTATATAGTCGCTTTAGTAAGCAGCGTTCTGCCAATCCCGCCCGTACACGGTGATCGCCGTGCCGTCAAACATCGAGAAGTCGCTGATGGCGTTGCCGTCGAGGGCGATTTCCTTCAGCTGCGGCAGCGTCGATAAATCCAGTTCATCCAGCGTGCGCAGGAAGTTCCGCTCCAGATTGATTTCGGTCGTCAGCGGATGTCCGTTGAGGGCAGTCAGCTTGGCGGAGGTCAAGCCGCAGTTCTGCAGGTTAATGCAAATCAAGCCGCTCATGCTGCTGATTGCTTCCACGTTATCCACCTTCGCGCCCAGAACATGCAGGTACTTCAAGCCCGTCAGCCCGGACAGCGGGGCTAAATCCAGCGAAATGCGATGGCTGTTCCAGTCGTCGCCGATGCGCAGGTGATCCAGATTCTCCATGCCGCCGACGGGGGTCAAATCCACCGCCAAACCCGCCATGTCCAGATTCACCAGCGTCTCCCGCATTCCTTGCGCCAGCGGCTCAATGCTCGTGATGGCGGGATTCCAGCTGATATTCAGCAAATGGATGCGCGTCAGGTCGCTTAGCGGGGACAAATCGCTGATGCTGTTGCGCTGCACCAGCAAGACGTTCAGTGTCGCCAGCCGCTCCATGCCCGACAGGGACGTAATGGCGTTATTCCCCAGATTCAGACTGTACAGCTCGTTGAAGCGGTTGCCGTCATCCACGTTGATGGCGGTGATGTACGGCATATCCGCGTCTGTCAGCCCGCAGTTAGACAAAATCAGCCAGTGAATCGGCAGCTTCGGCAGCACCCAAGTGCCTTCCGCCCGCTGGTTGCGCAGCTGGAAGTAGTGCAGGTGGCGGAAATACTGCAATTCGCTCAGGTCGAACGAATCGAGATTCATGGTCGGCAGGTCAGCGTCTGTCGGGTTGGGCGTCAGGAACAGCGGATCACTCCAGTTGTCGCTGTATTTGTCGATATACTTGCCCCAGTTGTTGACTTCCCGCTCGCGGCGCTGCCAAGCATCGTGATTCTTCTGCTCTTCGTAGAACACCCACTCGATTTCGCCGTCGCGCACGGTCACGCCGATGACATTATCCAGCATCTTCTGCGTGACGAACGCCTTGGGCGGCAGATTCAGCGCGTTCCGCAGCGATTCGCCCAGCCATCCCATCAGATTCGCCGGGTCTCGCTGGTCGGTAATCCACGTTTCGGTGGCGGTGCACTGCTCCATCGGCGAGAAGTCGGTGATGAAATTGGCGTGCAGGCTTATGTATTCCAGCTTCTGCAAGCGCTCAAGGTGGAGTTCCTCCAGGCTGGTGATGCAGTTGCCGCCGAAATCAAGATACACCAGACTTTCGGGCAGGGTCGCGTCGCCAATCATCATGCTCGTCAGGTTGCTCGTGGCAATCAGCAGATATTGCAGGTTCGGCAGGCTGCTCACGAAATTGATGTCCTGCACGCCGACATAGCCAACGTCCAGCCACACGAGGTTTTGCGCGTTCGCCAGCGGGGACAAGTCCAGCACAAGCTCCTTGGTGCTTTCATCGCCGGCAATGTTCACTTCCTCCAGCTGCGGCATTTCACCCAGCACGTCGTAGCCGTCCGTGACAATCGGGCAATTCCATTGCCGGATGCACTTGACCAGCCGCGTGCCGCGCAGTTCGTTGATGGACGAAATCGCGGTATTTTCGGTCAGCAGCTGGCGGATAGTCAGGTTCGCCAGCGGAGTCAGCGTCGTTACGCCGGTGTTGCTGATCATCAGGCGCTCCAGCTTCGTCAGGCTTGCCAGCGCCGCAACGCTCGTGATGCCGCTGTTGCTGATGTTCAGTGTCGTCAGCTGCGGCGCGTGCTGCACGATGGTCGGCAGGTCGCTTTCCGCCAAGCCGCAGTGGTCGAGCACGAGCGTCGTCAGCTTCGGCAGACGGGAGAGTGCCTCAAGGTTGACCGCCCGCTTGTCCCAAACTGCCAGATACTGCAAATTCGGGAAACAGGTGAACTCCGCAAGGTTGATTTCCGTCGTCAGTGCTTCGCCGCGGACATCGGGGGTTTGCGGATCATCGTGCCGCCACGGGTTCATGTAGAAGGAATCGCGATATTCCAATTCGCCCTCGTCCGTCAGGAAGGTGAAGTCGATATTGCCCTCCAGCAGCCGCACACCGCCGATTCGCGCCAGCGCATCCGCCGGGATGGCCTCATCCGCCGCAATCGCGCAGCCGTTGGCATTCAGGAAATCGCGCAGCGCCGTTTCCACGGCGGACGGCACGGGCGCGGCGGTGGGTGCTTCGGTCGGAATCTCCGTCGGGGCAAGTCCCGCCGGCACGTCCGTCGGCGCTTCGGTCGGGGCAGGTCCCGGCACGGATTGGCTGTCGCGCCCAAGCAGCACGCCCACGCCCACCATAATCAGCACCAGCAGCGCCGCAATGCCGATCAGCAGCCGCTTTTGATGCTGGCTCGGCGCGGGCGCGGGGGCATTCTTGCCGTATAGCCCGTCAAAGAACTCCTCCATCGTCTGATAGCGGCTCTTCACCTGCACCGCCATGCCCTTGAGCAGCGCCGCTTCCTGCGCGTGGGAAATGTCCTTCACGCCCAGCGCGGAGGGCGGCACAAGCGGGTCATTATCCAGCCGGTCGGTGGCGGGCGGCGGCGTAACCCCGGTAATCAGCTTGTAAATTGTCGCCGCCATCGAGTAAACATCGGAGTACGGGCCGTCCTCGCCGGTGCTGGAATACATTTCCACAGGCGAATAGCCCGCGCGAATCATCAGCACGCGCGTTTTCTTCTCGCGGTCGCTCTCCATCGCCGAGCCGAAGTCAATCAGCTTTACTTTGCCATCCTTGGTAAGCATCAGGTTTTCCGGGCTGATGTCGCGGTGCCACGTTGACGCGCGGTGCAGCTCCTCCAAGGTCAAAATCGGCGTGCGGAGGAGTTTCAGCGTTTCGGTGAAGGTCAGCTTGCCGCCGTGCAGCTCCGCGTACGCGCCCAGATTGATGCCGGAGATGTACTCCATGATGATATACGCCGTTCCGTTTTCCAAAAAGCAGTTTTTGACGGACACAACGCCGACGTTGTTGTCGAATTTCGCGACCTTCTGCGCCTCGCGGAAGAAGCTGCTGCGCCCCTGCAGGAAGGATTCTTCATCCTTCCCCGCGAACACGCTGACCGTGTGCTGTCCCTGATCGCGAATGACGACGCCGGAGGGAAAATATTCCTTAATCGCGACCGGAATATGCAGGAACATATCCCAGCCGATGTAAGTGATGCCGAAGCCGCCCTCGCCCAGCGCACACCCCACCAGATACTGCCCCTTGAGGATGGTGTGGGGCTGAAGATGATGCTTCTCCGGCACAAAGTCCTTCTCGCTGAATCCGCACGCCGGGCAAGTCTCCTGCTGCGAATCCTTCTGGCCCATGCACCGCATACACCGATTCTGATCGTCCATGATACCGCTCCCCCTTGTCCGCCTCTGTTTTGAAGTACCTTGATTATAACACAGGCGCTATGCTTCGTTTTCCAAACCTTTCTCATGTGACCGATTGATTTTGCTGATTTTCCGCGCCTTTTGCGGCTGTTCCACGGCGGCGGGAGCAGCGTGTGTTTCGCCGTGCGGAGGAACGCGCGTGGATTAGTTGTCGCTAACTGCCGGTCAGGCGGAGGCACGCGCGGGCAGGCAAAAATCCGCCGATTTCGGAAAATTTCGTTCGCCGTCCGGCTTGTGCTTACGCGGTGCGGGTGGTATCATCAAGGTTAGCATCTTCTAACCACCAGATGAAGGGGGATTTTCTATGAATTTGATGCGATTTCAGCGGGACTGCCCGCGAGAGAGAGACGGGGCGACAAAAAACATGCTGCCGCGCTGAATGACGGCGCTGTGCGTTTGGATGCCGGAAAACGCGGTCAGGACTCGTCAGCATCCTCTTCCACATACCCCGTCGCCACGCCCTCATACGCATTCGTTGCCGGGTCGAAGGATTTGCGCGCCTGCACCGTCAGGCAAGTGCCCGTGAATCGCAGCAGCATGTCCACGCCGCAGGGAGCATCGTCGATGATTTGGCAGCGGACGCGCAGCAGATTCCCGTTTTCATCCGCCGACACCCAGCCGCCGGAGGATAACATCGTGCGCCCCGGCCATCCGGGAAATTCACTTACGCGGTTCTCCCCCAGCCCGAATTGCAGCGTCTGCCGCCCGCGCGCGTTCTCCCAAATCAGCGTGTTTCCCCGCAGTTCCACGCGCCCCAGCCCCAGCGGGTTCGGCGCGGTGAAATGGTATACAGGCGACGCATCCAGCGCGCACGCGGGATTGTTCCCCAGCGGCTGAATTTCGGGCGACAGGCGCACGGGCGACATGTCCTCCATGCCGCAGTAAAGGTAGATTTCGTCAAAAAAGGCGTTGTAGATGCGCTGCACGCCGATGGGGTCAAGGCGCGTGTCGGCAATCGTGCACAGGCAGACATCCTTCTCCGGGCACACCACGGCAAGCTGCCCGCCCAAGCCGTACATCGCCCAGCCCGCGCGCGTCATCCACACCTGCCAGCCGTAGCCGTAGCGCTCTTCCTCGTTCGTGCAAAGGCAGTTGTCGATGTGCTTTTTCGTCATCTCCCGGCAGAACCATTCCGGCAGAATTCCGCGCCCGCCGTCCATCACCAGCCGCGTCACCTTGTGCAAATCGCGCAGGGACATGCACAGCCCTGTGCCGCCCTGACAGGTGCCCGCGGGGTCGCGCAGCCAATGCTTCTCGTCGTCTGCGCCAAGGGGCGTGAACACACGCGCGGTCAGGTAGTCCATCACCTGCCGCCCGGTCAGCCGCGCCACCAGCGCCGCCAGCACCTGTGAGCAGCCCGTATCGTAGTGGAACACCGTGCCCGGTTCGTGGGTGGATGCGGCGGTGAAGAACGGCTTCGTCCAGTCGTCGTCGGTTTCGCGGTAGACGGTGGCACGGTAGCACGTCGCCATCCGCAGCATATCGCGGATTTTCAGGCGCATCAGGCGCGCATCCGGCTTTTCGGGCAGGAAGTCGCGGAAGTAGTCGGCAATGCGGTCATCCAGCGAAATTTTTCCTTCGTCCAGCAGGAGGCCGATGGCAAGCGCCGTCATGGATTTGGACACCGAGTACATCCGGTGCGCCTTCCCCTCCTCAAAGGGCGGATAGTACGCCGTCGCCTTCACTTCGCCCCGCACGTCAAGGATGAAGCCGTGCATACACACACTTTCGCGCTTCAGGCGGCTCACAAAATTCTCCACGCGGGTTGCCAAGCGCTGGTCAAGCATGGGGTTCACTCCCTTCGTAGGCACATGCCGCCTGAATGTACGCGCCCGTCCCCTTAATATCGTAGCTTCCTACGGTTTCCGAAATATAGTAGTCGTACGACCCGTCGCGGTACGCCTCCGTTTTTCCGCCCAGCCCCGCGCCGTAGCACGTTTTCGCAAGAAACAGCGTACCATCCCGCATCTGCCCGACGAAATGCCGCTGAATCGCCCGGAAGCTCTCCTGCGCCGCCGCCAGCATCCAGTCAGGCAGCTGATGATTCGCCGCCGCCTTCAAAATCGCCGCCGTCATCAGGCACGAGCCGGAGGATTCGAGGTAGTTCCCCTCGCGGCCGGGGCAGTCCAGCACTTGCAGCCACGCGCCGTCCACGCGGATTTCCAGCATCCGCGCGCTGATTTTCTCCATCAGCGCCCGTAGCGGCTCAAAGCACTCGTGATTTTCCGGCAGCAGCGCCAGCACATCCGCCAGCCCCAGCATATACCAGCCGACAGCGCGCCCCCACGCGTGCGCCGAGCGCCCCGTCTCCGGGTTTGACCACTGCTGCGCGCGGGATTCGTCCCACCCGTGGTGATTCAGCCGCGTTTTCGGCTCATAGGTGTGATCATACGCCAATTGCAGCTGTTTCGCCGCGTCGCGGATACCCGCGTCGTCCTCCGCCATCAGGCAGTATTCCACATAGAACGGCGCGGACATGTGCAGCCCATCCAGCCACATTTGGTAGGGGTAGCACTTTTTGTGCCAGAATCCCCCATCGGATGTGCGCGGCTGACGGCGCAGCTGGTCGTACAGCACGTCTGCCGCCCGCAGGTACTTTTTCTCCCCCGTCGCCTTGTAGAGATACAGCAGCTGCCGCCCATTGCAGATGTAGTCCAGATTGAACTCATCCAGCGTGTAGTCGCGAATCGCGCCGCTTTCGTCGGTCACGAACGTGTCCATTGCGTCCTTGATGTAATCGAAATACTTCTTTTCGCCCGTCATGGCGTACAGCGCCTCCATGCCGCGCCACGCCACACCGTAGTCATAGCTCCAGCGGCTGGTCAGCAGGCCGTAACGCTTCATCAGGCAATCCGCCATTTTCGCGGCGGATTTCGGCAGAAACTCCTTCATTGCGCTTCCTCCAACAATGTCTGTGCAATCCGCACGGCGCGTCATTTTTCCTTTATTATCATACCATGAACACAGCAATAGATAAAGGGCTTTCCGGAAAATTCTCATCAAATTCCTTTGCCGTTCCTGTCCTTTGTGCGCATACTTTTAATTTGTGCTGTTTTCTTTGCAGATTCCGCAAAAAGTGCAGCAAACCGTTGCCGTTGTGATATGATGCTAATCGAAGGCGATGTGGTTGAAAAATCGCCAAATAAGAATGGAGGAATTTCCATGAAGAAGCTGCTTTCCATCGCTCTGTCCCTGTGCCTGCTCCTGTCCGTCGCGCTGGCGGACGTCACCCTGACCAAGGTCTACAAGACTGAAGACCTCGTGTCCAACACCTTCCACAACGGCTTTGTGACCGCTATCGGCATGACTGGCGAGAACACCGTCGTCCTCAAGGATGACGGCACCTACGAGTACACCAAGCGCCTGATGCAGACCGCGGAAGACGGCACCGTGGCGGCGGACCTCGTTTACACCTTCACCGGCACTTACACGAAGGATGGCGACACGGTCGTTTTGATGTTCCCGACGGCTGGCACCGCGTCTGAAAACTGGGGGCCTCTGGCGGGCTCCTACTTCCAGAACACGGAAAACGCTTCCTTCGCGGACAGCGACTACGCGGCGGGCGTTGTGCAGTGCAAGGAAGCGGAAAGCCATCTGATCGCTGACCTGTTTGAAGGCCCGTATCTGCTGGACAGCCTGACCACCTCCGACGCGGCGTTTGACGCGGAGGAATGCACCGTGACCATCACCGTCAGCGGCGACACCTTTGACTATGTGATTACCAATTCCGACGACGACTAATTCTTATCCCCAAAGTGTTAGTAAGTCCGGAAAATCCTCGCGGGGAGGGCGATACGCCTTCCCCATTTTCTTTCGCATGAAAAGGAGAAAATCATGAGTGCTGCGAAGAAGGGTATGAAAAAAAGTACCTATTTAATTATCTGGACGCTGGTGATTGCGCTGCTGTGCAGTGCCGTCGGCATCGTCAACTACGAAGCGCTGTACTGGGATTCCGCCCTGACGCTGTACTTCGGCGAAGTCGGCGTGAAGAACGTTTCCACCGTGACGTTTGACACGGACGACCATGCGCAGGTGGCGAACCTGATTGTCGCCGAAGGCGCGGTGCTGCTGAAGAACGAAAAGAACGCACTGCCCATGAAGGGCGGCAAGATCAGCCTCTTTGGCATCGACAACAAGAACGGCGTTTTGCAGAAGGTGCTGGAGGATGAGGGCTTCACGGTCAACCCCACGCTGGCTGCCTTCTATGCCGCGTCCAGCCACTCCTCCGGCGCGGGCAGCCTGTCGGCAGGCAACGGCTCCGAAACCGGCGGCTGGGTGATTGACGAAGTGCCGCAGAGCGAATATACGGCGGACGTCAAGGCCTCCTACAAGGATTACAACGATGCTGCCGTCGTCGTGCTGATGCGCACGGGCGCGGAAGGCAACGACCTGCCGTATGACATGTCCCGCTACGGCGGCTCGGCGGATGAAAACTACCTGGAACTGAACAAGGACGAAAAGGAACTGCTTGCCGAGGTGCATAAATCCTTCGACAAGGTGATTGTGCTCATCAGCTCCGCCAACGCCATGCAGATGGACTTTGTGGACAAGGCGGAATACGGCATTGACGCGGTGCTGTGGTATGCCCGTCCGGCGGGCGGCATCGGCTCGATTGCTAAGATTTTGTCCGGCGCCATCAACCCCTCCGGCCGTCTGGTGGACACCTATGTGCACGACAACCTGTCCTCCGCCGCCATGCAAAACTTCGGCGACTACCGCTATGTGAACGAGGATGACTCCCTCTCCGGCTATTCCTATGTGAACTACGCGGAAGGCATCTATGTCGGCTACAAGTACTATGAAACCCGTTATGAGGATGCTGTGCTCAAGCAGGGCAACGCGGGCGATTACGATTACGCCGCCACCGTCGCCTATCCTTTCGGCTATGGTCTGAGCTACACCGACTTTGAGTGGTCTGACCTGAAGGTGGACTGGGACGGCGACCTCTGCACCGCGTCGGTCACGGTGAAGAACACCGGCTTCACCTCCGGCAAGGATGTTGTGGAATTCTACGTCCAGTCGCCCTACATCCCCGGCGGCGTGGAAAAGGCGGCTGTGGCGCTGGCGCAGTATGTCAAGACATCTGAGCTTGCCCCCGGCGAGTCGCAGCGCGTGTCCGTCACCTTCTCCAAGCAGGACATTGCCAGCTACGATGCAAAGGACGCCAAGACCTATGTGATTGACGCGGGCGACTGGTATGTGACCGCTGCCCACGATGCGCACGAGGCCGTGAACAACGTGCTTGCCGCAAAGGGCAAGACCACGGCGGACGGCATGACCGCAAACGGCAACACGGCGATGGCAGCCAAGTACACCGTTTCCGAACGGGAACTGCTGAACAAGGACGCTGTTTCCGGCGCGGAAGTGACCAACCAGCTTGATGATATCGTCTATGCGGACGACACGGTGTATCTCTCCCGCTCTGACTGGTCTGTGATGGACAATAACGGCCTGGAATACGCCACCGGTGTTGCGAAGGGCGTATCCAACGTCGGCAACATCTCCGGCGACGTGCCGACCTATGTGATTTCCGACGACCTGCGGGCGAAATTCGAGCTGAAGGGCTTTGCGGCTTCTCTGAACCCGACAGACCCGACGGATGCTGCCCTGTATCCCGGCAAGGAAGCCTACACCTACGGCGCGAAGAACAATTTGAAGCTGATCGACATGGTGGGGCTGGACTACAACGACCCGAAGTGGGATCTGCTGCTGGATGAACTCAAGCTCTCCGAGATGCATCAGCTGTTCAACAAGTCCGGCTGGGGCTCTCTGGCGGTGGAATCCGTTGGCAAGCCCAAGACGTATGAGTATGACGCGCCGCACGGCATTGCGAACTTCCTGACGGACGCGGTCATCTACTCCTACCCCTGCGCAACAATGACGGCGGCGACGTGGAGTCAGGACGTTCAGCGCATCTACGGCAACGCCATCGGCGAAGACGCGATTGCGTCCAACACCGAGGGCTGGTACGCGCCCGGCATCAACATCCACCGCACCCCCTTCGGCGCGCGCAACTACGAATACTACTCCGAGGATGCTGTGCTGACCGGTCTTTGCTCCGCGGCGGTCTGCGCGGGCGTTGAAGCGCACGGTATGCACGCCTACATCAAGCACTTTGTCATGAACGACGCCGACACCAACCGCGCCGCCAACGGCTGTGTGGCTGTGTGGGGCACGGAACAGGCTACCCGTGAAATCTACCTCAAGCCCTTCCAGTATTCCATCCAGAAGGGCAGCGCACAGGGCATCATGCTGACCATGTGCCGCGTCGGCTGGCAGTTCACCTTCGGCTCCTATCCGCTGATGAGCGCCATCTGCCGCAACGAATGGGGCTGGCACGGCTGCTACATCACCGACTACACCACCACCATGAAGGGCGCTGGCGCTGACCAGTATCTGGCGGCGGGCGGCACGCTCATTCACGCGACCGCGGAACAGTCGCTCAGCGACGTTAAATCCGGCTGGTGCCGCAAGCTGATTCGCGAAGCCGTGCATCAGATTCTCTACAACACGGCAAACTCGCTGGCGGTTGACCCCGCCTACGCGGCCATGCTGAATCAGGCGGATGATGCTGCGGAAGAAACGACTGCCCCGGCGGTTGAGGAGCACAAGGGCTTCCTGTACGGCATGGCGTGGTACAAGGTTGTGCTGTACGGCTTTGACATCCTGATGGCGCTTGTGCTGGTGTTCATGGCAATTCGCGTATACAGCAAAGTGCCGATGACCGAGGAGCAGTTCCAGAACCGCAAGCGGATGAGCAAGAAGGGCAAGCGCATCATGTGGATTGTGATTGCCGTCGCCGTCATCGCGATTGCAGTTGTCTTCTACCTCTGGGCTTGGCCGCTGCTTGTCAAGGCGTTCAAGATTTAATCCCGTTTTCCGGGGCTTCGGAGTGTTCCGGAGCCCCATTTTGTACAAGAAAGCCTTGCAAGGAGGACATTATGCTGTCTGGGAAGAAAATCTTGTCGGCGGTGCTCTCTGCCGCCCTGCTGCTGCCCGCCGCCTCTGCGCTGGCGGAGGACGACGCGTTTGCGGCGGAAATCGAGCGCCGCTATACCGCGCCCAGCATCGACAGCCGCAGCGAGGTGCGCTGGTGGATGGCGGAAGCAGGGCATACGGACGAGACCATCCGCGCGGAAATTCAGGCGATGTACGATGGCGGCTTCCGCGGCGTGGAGCTGTGCGCGCAGGGCGAAGCCGAAATCAGCGAAACGGACTACGGCTACGGCTCTGCGCAGTGGGATCACGACTTGAAGCTGGCAATGAACACGGCGCTGGACTTGGGAATGACCGTCTCCCTCACCTCCGGCACAAACTGGGCGACCGCCAACGTCCCCGGTCTTGACCCGCACAGTCAGGGCGCAAGCCAGATTGTCGTGGACATTGTGGAATACATCAAGGCAGGGGCGAGCCGAAGCGGGGCAATCCCCATGCAGAAGAAAGTCGGCAGCAAGGTCTACCCCATTGCGCCGACGGCAAAGCTGATTGGCGTTTTTGCCGTGCCGCAGACGAGCGGCAACAAGGCAAAGCCCATCGTGACGGACGGAACGGGCATCATCGAGCTGACCGACAAGCTGGTCTGGGAAGCGGACGGCACGATTACGCTGGACTGGACGCCGGAAAACGCCGAATCGAAGTACCGACTGTTCTACTACTGGCAGCAGGGCGCAATGCAGGAATCCCACCCCGCCGCTGAAACCGCGTACTGCATCAACTATTTTGATGAAGCGGGCATTGAAGCGGTGAAGGAATACTGGCTGGCGCACATTCTGGACGACGAAGCGCTGAATGCCAAGATTCAGGCGGGCGACGTGCAGCTGTTCATGGATTCGCTGGAAATCAGCACCGAATACGGCTGCGCGTTCTGGTGCGACGACATGGCGGAAGAATTTCTGGCGCGCAAGGGCTATGACATTCGTCCGTACCTGTACCTGACCATCGGTTTGCCGGATCTGTTCTACTGGGATGCCGTGGACTACGGCAGCTATGATTTGGCGGACAAAACCATGCGCGAAAAGGTGCTCAACGACCTCTTTGACGTGCAGACGCAGCTCTACCGCGAACGGATGCTGGAGCCGCTGCGCGCGTGGCTGCACGAATACGGCATCAAGACCCGCGCGCAAATCAGCTATGGGCAGCGGCTGGAAATCTCCGAGCCGATTATGAGCGTGGATTATCCGGAGGCGGAAATCCTCAACCAGAACAATCAGGTGGATATGTACCGCCTGTGGACGGGCGGCGCGAAGCTGCAGAACAAGGTGCTCTCCTCCGAAACGGGCGCTTACGGCGGCTATGCCTATACCGAGCAGGATCACCTGATGGAGGCGTACAACCTCTTTGCGGCGGGCTTCAATCGCATTGTGTGGCACATCTGGTCTGCGCAGTACGGGCCGGGAACGGATAATCGCTGGCCGCATTATACCGCCAGCGGCGCGGTGTATGCCAGCTTCTACGCTTTCGGGCCGCATGAGCCGTCCAGCGTGGATTATCCGTCGTTCAACGACCATCTGGGGCGCATCTGTCAGCTGCTCCGCGAGGGCGTGTCCCGCACGGATGTCGGCATGATTTACATGAACTATCAGCAGCCCATGCCGACCAGCGGCAACCACGGCGGCGAAAACTGGCTGCTTGACCACACGACCGGCTTTTTCCCGTCCACGACCTTGCAGGACAACGGCTATACCTACGACTACTTCAGCCCGGATTTCCTGACGGCGGACGGCGTGTCCTACGCTGCCGAAACCGGCACGCTGGAGCAGGCGGGGTATCAGGCGATTGTGCTGTGGCAGGAGCAGCTGACGCTTGACGGCGCAAAAGCGCTGTTTGATTTAGCAAAACAGGGCATGAAGGTGGTTGTGGTGGATGGCGCCGCCGTTCAGACGCCGTACAATGATGGCGGCGAGGCAGCGCTGGCGGATGTGATGGCGGAAATGAAGGCGCTCCCCAACGTCTATTCCGCAAAGGACGCGGACGACGCTGCCCGCGTGCTGCAAAGCGCCGGGGTGAAGCCTTACGCGGGCTTTGCCGAGCCGAACCGCCAGCTGCTGACGCAGACGCGCCGCGACGGCGACACCGAATACCTCTATGTGTACAACTACTGCGACGGCAGCTATGTTCCCGTGTGGTCGCAGGGGGAAAAGCAGGATACGCACGGCGATACCATCACGACGGAGATGGTGGTGGACGGCACTTGGATTCCGTATCAGCTGGATGCGTGGACGGGCGAAACGAAGCGACTGGGCGTTTATCGCCATGAAAACGGCAGCACAATTTTCCCGCTGACGCTGGATTACGGCAACGTGGCGCTGTTTGTGTTCCGTGCGTGCGAGGCGGACAGCGAGCTTCACGCGGTCGAAACGAACGCGGCGGATGTTTGCAGCGATGGCAGCAGCCTGTCCGCCAAGGTCACAGCGTCCGGCGAATATCAGGCGCAGCTCAGCAGCGGCGAAACGCGGCAATTCGCGGCGCAGGTGCCAGATGCGTTTGAAATCACCGACTGGGATGTTACCGTCATGAAGCACACGGCGTCCGGGCAGGTGAACGAGCGCACGGAAACGCTCTTCGGGCAGACCATCACCGAAACGCAGGTGGCGACGGACATTATCCCCGTCACGCTCCATCTGGATGCCCTGAAAACATGGAATGAAATTCCGGAGCTGGGCGAGCGCACGGTCGGTCAGGCGACGTACAAGGCAGTTTTCCAGTGGGATGGCACGGCGGACGGCGCGTATATCGACTTTGGCCCGATGAGCGAAAGTATGCAGGTTTTCATCAACGGCGAAAAAACGGGCGACCTGAGCATGACGAAAGCCGTCATGGACATCACGCCGTGGCTGAAAAACGGCGAAAACACCATTGCGCTGCTGTATTCATCGAGCTTGGCGAATGCAGGCGGCGGCGCGGGCGGCGGCGACTGGTACGGCTACCGCTACGGCTTGCAGGCATACGGCCCTGCGCAGGCGGTTGTTCACCCCTACTGCCTGATTCCGCTGGACTGATGCCTTCTCCCCTGCCTTTTGTCCTGTACCGCGGGGCAAAAGGCAGGGTTGCGGCGGGCTGGATGCGTATGCTATAATGGCACCGAAATGAAGGAGGGAAAATGAGCGATGATTGCATTCCTCGCGCAGTGGCTGGGAGAAAGCTATTCTTACCAAATGGGCCTTTCCGTTATAGCCTTTCTGGAAACACTGTCCGGTGTTGCTGTTTTCATTTTCCCGCTGAAGCACAAGCCGCAGTATGTCGTTCGTGCGACGGCGGGGATTGCCCTGATGGCGGCGATTATGATAGGCAGAGCCATCCTCCGCACGCATTTTCAGGCAATGCTCTGGTCACGCTTTCTGGGTGCTCTGATGGAATACTTGTCCGTGCTGCCGCTGCTGTTTCTGGCGCATGAAGGCACATGGTGTGAGCGGCTGAAAACGTGGTGCGCCGGATGTGCCGCCGTCCAGATTGCCGGCAGCCTGTACGCACTCGTGCTGTCCTTTACGGGCGCGGACGATACGCAGACAATGACCCTGTTTCCGCAAATTACCAATGCAGATTTGACACTTCTCATCTGGTTTGTGTTCCATCTGGCCGTCTGCTATCTGCTTCGGCTGCTGTTCATCCATCCGTCTGTGCAGTACCATGAAGATCGGAAATCGCAAATTCAGACGACGTGGCTGTGCATCCTGTTCTTGTTAGCCAGTGTGCTGATTAACGCCGTGATGAGCGAATACCGCGCTGATTCACGGCCGCTCTATGAAATGCTGCGCTGCTGCCTGGTGTTCATGTGCATTTCTGTTTTGGCGCTGCACCACGACATTGTGCTGTTTTCGCAGAATCGGGCGGAAATCGAGGTGATGGATCAGGTACTGGCGGAGAATCGGCGGCAGTACGAAACGATGAAGGCCAACATCGACCTTGTGAATCTGCGCTGCCATGACCTGCGCCATCAGCTGGACAAGCTGCAAAGCCGCCTGACCGAATCCGAAATTTCCGCCCTGCGGGAAGCAATCGACCTCTACGACAGCAATGTGAAAACGGGCAACGAGGTGCTGGATGTTGTGCTGTACAGCACGATGCTCAAGTGCATGGACAACGGCATCTCCTTCACCAGCATGGCGGATGGCGAGTGCCTGTCGTTCATGCGCACGCGCCACATTTACGCCCTGTTCAGCAATGCGCTGGATAATGCGGTGGAAGCGGTGATGCGCGTCAGCAACCCTGAAAAGCGGGTCATCAGCCTGCATGTCCGGCGGCTGAGCGGCGCGGTGGAAATCGCCGTGATGAACTACTACGAGGGCGAAATCAAGTTCAAAAACGACTTGCCGCAGACGAGAAAGCCCGACGGACGGCGCCACGGCTTTGGCACATCCAGTATGCAGTACATTGTCAGCCAATACGGCGGCACGATGAAAATCTCCGCCAAGGACAGCGTTTACCTGCTGGAAATCCGGCTGAACATCCCGGAAAAGGCGGAAAAAACGAAGGCTCATTAAAAAAGGCAGGCGATTCGCCTGCCTTTTTTAGTGCGCTGCTAAATACTCGTTGTAGGTCTGCTGAACCTGCTTCTTTCGCGGCTGGGAGATTTTCAGCTCCTCGCCGTTATCCAGCAGCAAACTGTATCCCTTGATGCCCGCAATGTGCTGCAAATTCACCAGATAGCAGCTGTTGCAGCGGACAAATTGTTTGTTCGTCAAATCGGCTTCAAGCGTGGAAATCGTGCCGCACTGCCGAATCTGCCCCTCGGCGGTGTGGAAAATCAGGTAATGCCCATCCGTCTCAGCATACAGCAGATCCCGCAGGCGTAATCGAATTTTGCTGCCGCCTGACACAAGCAGTATCGTCGCTTCCTGCTTTTCCGGCAGATGCTCCAGCGCCCAATGCAGCTTCAGCGCGAAGTCATAATACTTGACAGGCTTGAGGATGTAGTCAAACGCGCCGACCGTGTACCCCTCCAGCGCATACTGCGCCAGGCTGGTCACAAAAATCAGCATGACCATGCGATCCATCTTCCGCAGATTCCGCGCCGTTTCCATCCCGGACAGCGCGGGCATCCGAATATCCATATAAACGATGTCGTACTCCGCCTGATATTCCTCCAAGAAGAGCAGCGGGTCATGCCAGACACGAATCGTAAACGAAACCTTGTTTTCCGTTCCGTAGCGCTGAATCGCCTGTTCCAGCGCGCGAGCGGCAGACTTTTCGTCCTCGACGATGGCAATGCGCACAGCCATGGCATCCCCTCCTCTCTGATGGTTAATATTTTACCATGCGCGGAGGGAAAATGCAAGGCAGGATTCATCCCCTTGTTTTAGGCGGCACCGCACAAATGAGACAGTGCCGCCTGAATCCACTCTCTGTGACTATCTTTTGTTTTCGTCCGCCGTATCTATCAGCAGCACCGCAATATCGTTGACATTTGTGCCGGTTGGGCCAGTAAAAATAAGCCCGTTTGCCTTTTCCAGCGCATGATAAGCATTATTTTCTTGCAGCATCTGCGCAATCGAGATTCCCTGTGCCGACAGCTGGGAAGCGGTGTCGCCATCCACATAGCCGCCCGCAGCGTCCGTGGGGCCGTCCGTACCGTCACTCCCAATGCTAAAAACAGCCGCATTGGTGATTCCTGATAATTCCTGTGCAGCGGCAAGGGCAAGCTCCTGATTGCGTCCGCCTTTTCCATGACCTGTGACGTGCACGACCGTTTCGCCGCCCATCAGGAAAGCGCGCTTCTGCCCATCCTGCGCATGCGTCCGAGCAATAGCGGAAAGTACCTGCCCTGCGTCGCGTGCCTGACAAGCCAAGACATCCGTGAGCACAATGGGGGTGTAGCCCAGAGAACTGCAAGCTGCCGCCGCGGCTGCGCATAGCTCCCGAACGCTGCCCGTGACATGGGTTTCGACGTTTGAAAGTATCTTGGGCGTCTCCTGATGCAGCAATGACATTGCTTCCGGCGAAAGGCGCAAATGGTAACGTGCGGCAATCGAAAGCGCCTCGCCGCAGGTGGATGCATCCGGACAGGCAGGGCCAGAGGCTATCATATCCAGCGGGTCGCCCAGAATGTCAGACAGCACGATGGAAAACACGCGCGCCGGCTGGCATAGCTTGGCAAAGCGTCCGCCCTTTACGGCAGAAAGGCGCTTGCGAATGGCGTTGATTTCGACGATACTTGCGCCGCTGGCAAGAAGCTGCTGTGTTATATCCTGCAATTCATGCAAGGGAATCAGCGGCTTCTCGAAAAGCGCACTGCCGCCGCCCGAAAGCAGGAATAGAACCGTATCCTGCGCTGTCAGTCCCTGAACGAGGGACAGTGCGGCATCGGTGGCGCGAAGGCTGTTTTCATCCGGAATGGGATGACCGCCTTCGCAGCAGGTGATTTTCGGCAGTTTTCCCCCGCAATGCCCGTATTTGGTGCAGATAACGCCGCATTCCAGCAAATCGCCCAGCGTCTTGCTGGCAGCCTGCGCCATTTGCCACGCTGCTTTTCCTGCCGCTACCAATCGAATTCGGCCAGGAAAAGAAGCTGCTTCCAGCGCCCGGATGACCGCTTGGTCAGGCAAAACAGCATGAATCGCGTCTGCAATAATGCGGTCAGCATCCTGCCGAATCTGCTGATTCATAAAATGACCACCTTTCCGGTTCTTCACAGAAAATTGTGGAAGTAAACAAGGGCTTAGGCGAAGCGCCAAAAAAGCTGCACGCGGAAGAAGCATGAAAGCGCGACCAACTCAATCGCGCG
>UMCF01060460.1_pt1 | contig 17513 bp, 10 predicted proteins | sample 1964131 | NCBI WGS metagenome assembly UMCF01 (sample SAMEA4835958, study PRJEB28245) | human gut metagenome | biome: gut microbiome; material: fecal sample | place: Denmark | collected 2008
GTCAACATGCGGTATTATATAATATTTTTTACGAAAATGCAAGCAATTTTTTATTTTATATATATATCTATTTTTTATCCTGCAAAATCCGTCTGATTCCTTTTCCTTATCAGACCTGATACAGGTTAAATACCCCGATCAGCTCTTTCAGCTTAGCTGCCTGAGCCGCCAGCTCCTCACTGCTTGCAGAGCTTTCCTCTGCCATAGCCGTATTTTCCTGAACAACGGCTGCGATCTGGTCTGCTGCCAGTAAAAGCTGACTTAATGCATCTGCCTGATTTTCGGATGCCTCTGTGATCTTTCCGATATTTTCTACCAGATCGTTTGTCCTTCCGGCTGCTGTCACCAGCTTGCCGGCCGCCTCATCTACCAGCGTCTTTCCCTGTTCCACTGCCTGGATCGTATTGGCGATCAGCTCGGTAGAATTTCTCGCTGCCTCTGCACTCTGGGTTGCCAGCTCTCCTACCTGGGTAGCAACAACAGCAAAGCCCTTTCCGGCCTCACCTGCACGGGCTGCCTCGATAGAAGCATTTAACGCCAGAAGATTTGTCTGGCTTGCGATATCATCTATACTGCTGATAATGGAATTGATCTGCATAGAAGTGTTATTGATAACCTCCATAGCCTGAACCACCTGCTGCATGCTTGTGTTGGTATTAGTAATCTCGTCACCGACATTCTGTGCCATTTCATTGGCTTTCCTGGCATGCTCCGCATTCTGGCCGACCTCTTCGGATACATTGGAGATCGTAGCCTGAAGCTCCTCAACAGAGCTTGCCTGGTCCGTCGCTCCCTCCGTCAATGACTGTGCTCCCTCAGAGATGTTCTCCGCATTGGCTGCCACCTGCTCCGATACAATATTGATCTCTGACAGGGTATTGGAAAGATCGCTGACTACTGCAAACAGAGACTGCTTAATGCTCTCAAAATCCCCCGGATATTCTACGGCCGGTGCAATCGCAAAGTCATTGTCTGCCATCTGCTGCAGCACATCCTTCAAGTCGTGGATAATGCCCCTCAGGGTTCCTGCCGCATCAGCAAACGCCTCGGAAAGCTTTCCGATCTCATCCTCCGACTCAACCCGGATCTCTATATTAAAATCACCGGCACGAAGCTGCCTGGAAGCATCCACTACCTTTTCAATCGGCTTAATGTGCTTAAAGAGCTGCTTGCTGGCCATCGTGACAATTACAAGGATCGAAATAATCGAAATAATCACCATGATCACCACAAGCTTCACGGTATTTTTATTCAGGTCACTACGATTTAATACACTCACAGCCCACCAGGTCTGTTCCCCCGCCGTGATCGGAGTATAGAACCGGGATACATAGGAACCGTTGTCTCTTCTGGTGTTTACATTAAAACTCTTACCGGTATCAATTCCTTTTTGAATCTTTACATACTGCTTTGCATCCAGGATCTCGGTAAGCTTCTTGCCATAATAAGCATCTTCATCCTCACTGTCATAAACAAAGGTACTGTCATCGGTAAAGATATCTACATACATAGACGGATACTTGTCCGTATCGCACTCCAGCCGGGAGAAGTTATTAATATTGATATCGACGACGATCACTCCCTGCACCTTGTCATTATAAATGATCGGATAACTTGCTGTGATCATTTTTACACCATTGTCCGTGTACGGATTGGTAAAATATGCTTTCTTAGTCTCTATCGCTTTTTTGTAATAATCATTATTACTGTAATCCGCATATGCTCCGTAACTACGACAAGTCTTTGCCTTGGCGTCATCCTCGCTGATATATAAGGAATAATCCTTTACAGCAGGGTCAAAGGCCCCCTGCTCAAAGAAAACTCCGATACCGAAAATATCTTCGCTGTCTGCCACAGTAGACCATGCCGTATTCAGAACGTAATTTTCAATCTCCTTATTCATGAGCTGAAGTTTCACCTTGTACAACACACTCTCATCCGTCTCTCCGGAATAGCCATTCTTTGCGTAATCATCATATTCCGACTCAATAAAAGTCTGCATACCAGATGCGGTATTGGATGCAGTATCAATTACCTTTTGAACAGTCAGACCATTATTTTTCGCAATTTCTTCGAATTCACCCCTGATACTGCTACTCAGAAATACTCCACTCATAGATGCAGTGATCACAACCATCACCAGCATACACATAATTACCACATTACCAATAGCACACGAGGTCTTTCTGGCAAGACTTCCCTTGGATCCGTTTTTCAGTTTCTTTTTCAAATTTTTCAATTTTTTCATACACACCCTCCTATCCGGTGGTTTCTCCATCACTGTCAGACTGCAGACTCTCCCTCGTCTGGCAGATCGGTATAATGTTAATAAGTGCTTATCATTTAAAGCATACCACTTTGTTCCTATTAACGCAAATTATATTATATACATTTATACACTAAAAAACAAAAGCCACCACCCAAACCGGTGGTGACTCTTGCTTTACACGTTAACCGTGTTATTATTTAAACTTTTTGTATCCGCTCTTCTTCAAGAGTTTCACATTCGCCTTACGAACCTTCGCAGATGCACCCTTTACCTTGATCTTCTTCTTGCATCCCTTGAAAGCGCCCTTGGACACCTTCTTCAGTTTTGCCGGAACGGTCAGGGTCTTCAGTTTCTTGCAATTTGCAAATGCTGCAGAAGGAATTTTGTTGATATTTTTATTCAATGCTACAGAAGTTGCTTTTGCACCCTTAAATGCTTTCGCTCCGATTCCTGTAACCTGATACTTGATCTTCTTATTCTTAACAGAAGATGCAACAGAAAGCTTCTTTGCCTTTGCGCCCTTCTTCGTAAGACCTACAACTGATACAGCCCCCTGGCTTGCAGTTGTTGCTCTCTTTGTTACCTTATACTTATAATTACCTGCCGTAAATGTCTTATTTACCTTCAGACCAACCTTCTTAACAGCGGCCGGTGTTGTAATGCTTGAAGAAGAAGGAACCTTTGCAGCAGCTTCTGCTGCTTTACGAGCTGCCTCCTCGGCTGCCTTGCGTGCTGCTTCTTCTGCGGCTTTACGCGCTTCCTCTGCCTTACGTGCTGCTTCCTCAGCCTCTTCCTGCTGGATCGTCTTGTCTGTCTGAGGATTAACATAGGTCTTGTCTGCAATATCCTTTAATGCCTGATCCAGACCGGTTACTGTAAAGGTCATGCTGATGCTCTTTGTTGGCATCTTCAGTTTACCTCTGTTGTTTCTGGCAGCCATAGGATATTTTGTTTCATCATCTTTATCAGCATCCCATGTATTGATTGCCACGAAAGTATAATATCTGTCATCTGCCTTATGATACAGATCGATCGGATCCGGATTTGGATTGTTTGGAGACTTCATTACATTTTCTCCATCTACTGTGATCGTCGTATTGGTAATTTTTACTCCCGGATATTTCTCCGACAGCAGATCCATTGCCAATCCGAGCATCTGATACTTCACACCGCTTAAAGCAGCTCCTTCCAGAGAAACAGTATACTCTCCATCCTTCGTCAGAAGAACATCTGTTACCTTCGTTGAGTCTGCAGCCTCCTTGCCGGATGCCACAATATATTCATAGCTTTTATTCTTTCCTGCTTTTGAGAATGGCAGGTAGTTGTTACGATAATCCCAGTTTGATGTCTGATAGTACAGATATGCATGGATTCCGGTGGTATTCCACAGATCCTGATCGATATATGCACCAATCTTATGATTGTCCTTAGACTCGTTTGGATCCGGCTTTCCTCCTGAAATGCTTGTCATGCTGGCATCACCTTTAGTTCCATTGATGGTATTGTAGAAATCGGCAATATCTTTATAATACATTGCCGGTGCCACTCCGTCTGCTTCTGAGCCACGCTCGAAATATGCACCTGTATCCCACAGAACCGGAACAGCACTGATCTTCTGCGCTTCTGTAAATGTATCATGCAGCCACTGGGTTACACTTGACTCAACACCTGCCGGATTACAGATACCACATTCACCGATAATGATACCATATCCCTGATCTGTAAACTTCTTAAGAGTCTGGAAATATTTTGCAGTATTCTCCTGATCTGCCACCGTATATGTACCTGTACCGCCATCACCACAGAAATCCCATGGAGTATAGTAATGAACAGAAAGGAACAGCTTAGATGTGCCGTTCTCCTCAATATCTGTCGGCATTACATAACGATTACCAACCTCTTTGGTAACACCGTTTTCATCTTTGATCTTCTGCACTTTATCCACCGTTTTGGTAATATCGGTATTGTAACCAGGGATCAGAAGATGTCTGTTTTTGTTGTTGCCACCACTGTTACGGATAATATCAACAAACTTCTGGTTGATCTTATTAACCGTCTCATACAGCTCATCCTCTGTCATATAACCGGCAAGAGCCTGCTCTGTAGAATCATTTCCAACCGCATAGCCACTCTTACCGATTGCATCAATCAGACGATCACCGAGCTCCTCGTTTGCACCCTCAAAGATCAGGTGGTCAGAGTATCCTTTAAAACGCTCTGCAATCTGTGTCCAGTATGCCTCATATCTTGCCCATGCTTTTGCACGCAGCTCTTCATCCGGGACAGGAACATCCTCGCCATCTGCATTCTTTTCTGTCACATATTCCTTAACCAGATCACCGTCCTCATCTACGATTTCCCGATACTTGCAGGCACCAAACTGTCCCCACCACTGATTGTCCCAGTGATCGTTGATAACGACATACATACCATTGTTCAAAGCATAGTTGACAATCTCTTCCACACGTCCAAGGTACTCATCTTTAATCGTATAAGTACCATCATCAATATCTGCATTGGACCATGCAACCGGAATACGCAGTGTATTGATACCATAAGAATGTACTTTATCGATATAAGCCTGTGTCGTGATCGGCTGTTTCCATGTAGTCTCACAATCCTTCGATGTCACGTCCTTGTCATACTTGGTCTTATTTCCCGTTTCTGTCTTCTCTAACGGCATAACAGCCTCCATCGTATTACCAAGGTTGATACCGACACCCATCTCCTTGTTGGCCAGATCCTGTGAAGACAGCTCCGTACGCATAGAGCCGTTATCCTTTACTGTCATCACTGTACCGGTGCCTTTGATCGTCACCTTACGATCCTCACCAATATTAGACTTGTCGTTCCAAGTTTCTCTCAGTGTAATGTTATCCGGTGTCAACACATCCGTTAAAACCGTCTTGCTATCAGCTGCTTTTACGCTTGTAACTTCAAACGAACCGGCACTAAAGCTGCTGACTACCATCGAAAAACTCATACATGCTGCAAGAATTCCTTTTAGATTTTTTTTCTTCAATGTTTTTCCTCCTTTTGAGTTAATTATTTGATCCTCTCTCCCAAAGAATCATTTGCATTTGAATATGCACATTTAATTATACATAAATTTTTTATATTTTTCAAACACTTTGTTGGTAATTCTCACCATTAAAAATAGAGGAGATTTGTAGTAAAAATTCAACATGTTACAAAAATAATTACTAAACTCCTCTATTTCTAATACAATTATTACATTTCCAAATACGATTATTCAACTTTACTGATATTGCGTAACATTATCTGATGTCACCTGCTCAAACGGAACCCATACATAAAGTCCGTTCTTCTCCGCACCAGACAGAGAGGTAATACTTTCTCCTGCTGCCAGCTTCTGTGCTGCCAGAACAGCTTCCTCTCCCTGCCCCTTCGCCGGCTGGAAGATGGTACATGCCATTTTCCCCTTTTTGATGAGGTCAAGACCATCTGCCGTTGCATCAACGCCCAGCACCGGGAGCTTGGACAGATCCAGCTTTTCCTGTTCTGCCGCCTGTACCACACCAACCGCCATGGAATCGTTGTTACAAATGACGGCATCCACATCCTGTCCTGTCCGCAAAAACTGACGGAACATTTTGGCTGCCGTATCCGTGGACCAGTCTGCATAATCCTCATAAACATAATTGATGGTTTTGCCGGAAGCCTCCAGGGCAGCCTTATTCGCCTTGGTACGTCCCTTCGTTGCCGAATGGGTGCTTTCCCCCTTGAAAATAGCGACATTCAGGGTGTCCTTAGAAGCATACTGATCCAACACATATTTGGCCTGCAGCTCTCCTGCAACTGCCTCATCCGATCCCACATAAATATACTGATCCTTCTGAAGATATTCCTCCTCCGGAGCACTGTTGATAAACACAATCGGCTTGTCCCCTGCAAGAGCCTCCATCTGCTGGGCTGTTCCTGCATCGCACAAGGCACAGATGATGACATCGGCATCCTTTGCCTCTTTGATCTGGTTCATCTGGGTCTCAGAGGAGCCCTTGGCATCCTTTACCTCCAGCGTTATCCCCTTCTCCTCTGCTGCTTTCCCGGCTGCGTCTGCCAGACTTGCACGGAAAGTATCCGATCCGTCTGAAACCGTCAGCATAATATTTATCTTTCCGCCAGAGGATTTCCCTTTGCCGGAAGATTTGGAACATCCTGCTGCCAGCAGACAGCACAATGTCAACAAACATATGATTAATGATGCTTTCTTTTTCACAACTGTCACCCCCTATATCTGAAAACGACTCATCTGCTCTGCCAGCTTCTCCGATGTCTGTGTCAACACCTTGGCACTTCCTGCCACCTGTTCACTCTGGCCGGCCAGCTTGTTCGCCTGCTCAACCATCACCTCGGAAGTCTCACTGATCACCGCCGTAGAGGCCGCCTGCTCCTCAGAAATCGCAGAAACATCCATTGCTACATTATTTACAGTCTGGATCTGGGTGATCATACTGTTGATTCCATTGTCCACATCCTGTACACAGGTGTAAATCTCTTCAAAGGTCTCCTGTGCCACCTTGATCCGGCCACCGCTCTCGTTGATGTTCTCCACGCTGACATCTGCCTGTTTCACTGCTGCGTCCACCAGATTATCTACCTCATTGATCAGCTTGGCAATATCATCAACAGAGGATGCCGTGTTTTGTGCCAGCTTACTGATCTCTGTCGCAACCACAGAGAAGCCTCTGCCTGCTTCCCCGGCCCTCGCTGCTTCAATGGACGCATTAAGAGATAAAAGAGAAGTCTCCTCGGAAATATTTGCGATCAATCCGGTAATACCCGTAATCTCTTTGGAAGCCTCTCCCACTTTGCTGATTGCTTCTACAAGCTGTGCGATAGAATTTCGGATCTCCTCCATGGCATTCTGTACCCGTTCCATATCACTACGTCCTTTGCGTGATATATCCACTGTCGCATTGATCTGCTCCTTGACCTTCTCGCTGTCACTGGTGGTATCCGCCACAACTCCGCTGAGATTCGTAGCACTTTCCGCAATCTCATTGATGGAATCTGAAATCTGATCTACCGTCTCACTAAGAGACGCCATTGACGTTGCCTGGGAATTCGATGCATCCTGCATACTTACGGAAACGACGCTGCTGTTGTCTGCCTGATTCTGAATATCGTTTGTCACATTATTGATATCGCAGATCATTTCCCGCATATTCTCTGTAAATACTTTCACACTGTGCTGGATCTCTGCAATTTCATCCGATCCCTTCGCCTCAATCTGAATCGTAAAATCACCGTCAGACATTGCTTTGATCTTCCGGCTGAGTACCTTCAGCGGCTTCACCGTGAAAGATACATTCAGGGTATTTAACAATACAAAGACCAGCAGACAGATTATTGCTACCACGATCAGAGTATTCCGCAGATTGTCCACTTCAGAAGTAATCAGTGACTTTGGCACATAGGATACCAGAACCCAGTCTGTCCCGGAGATTTCACGGGTTACTACAACTTTATCTCCAATCGTAGAAACAGAATCATCATCCTTTTGGAGCTTGGCCGCAACCTTTTTCAAAAAGCTGTCCGACGCCTCATTGACCGATGTAGAAACCAGCTCACTGTCACGGGATGTAAGAATATCGCCATTCCCCTGATCCACAAGCAATGACTCCGCCCCATGCATGGATACGCTGGAGTTTACTATGATATTAACCGAATCCAGAGAAAGACTTGTCGCCAGCACCCGGACATCATCGGGATCATCCAGCATGCCACAGACACTGATCATCATATTGCCCTCGCTGTCCTCATACGCCTGGGTATAACCGGGGTTCATCCGGGTAAGACCCTCCTTGTACCAGATCTGCTCTGTTGCCCCGTCATATTTCGTCTGATTCTCCGATGCCTGCATCACATTCCCCTTCGTGTCAGCAATATAAAAGCCGCCCACAAAGGCACTGTCCAGTCCATAATAATCATCCAGCTTCCGCTGAAGCTGCTTCTGATCCTTAATAGCCCCTGAGCTTTCCAGGTCATACTTCACCGTCTTGACCTCGTCCAGCTTACGGTTCAGCCATGCTTCGATCTGGCTGCTCTGATCCTTTGCCGATGTGCTCAAAAGGCTCTGGGATGAGGCCATAATATCAGCCTCCGACACATTATAAGCAATCGCGATCATTACAATCACCATAATGATCGTAACCGGAAGAGATACCCCCAATATCTTCGCCCTCAGTCCCAGTCGAAAACTCCCTCTTTGTTTATGATCTTTTTTCATTATGTACATCACTCCTCCTTTACATTATGATAAAATCATTATAGTATACTTATTATTATACTAAGAAACGCCATTTTTCTCAACCACGATCAACCAAAAAAACGAAGACTTCTTCACAAAGTCTCCGCTTTTATCATCCCGTATGAAGCTGTCAGTCCATCTTAATATCCGCCTTTACATCCCGTATATCTCCTGTCTCCGTATCCGTAAGCTGTACCATCCACTGTTTTTTATGATCCGGATCCTCATAAAAAGCTGAAATTTTCTCGCCCTGACGCAACGATACATGGCCTGTCTTCTCTCCTGCATAATTCCTGATCACTCCATTCTCCGAAATATACATGGAGTCCTCCCAGATGATCCCCTGCATTTTCCGGACAAATCTACGTTCTTTGCAATCATAGATAAAACAGGTTTCCTCCCCTTCTTTCATTCTGCAGTATACCGTCACACAAGCATTCATCATTTTGCACGATATGATAGATTCTACCCCCGCATCCTGTTTCCGCATATCATATGTTTTGTCATAAATATAAAATTTGGTTTTATCTTTTCCTGACCCCCTTTGAAACTGGTCCGCCGGAAAGCTGGTCCGTCCCACGGCATTCCCCAGTCCGTCATACCACGTGTCCTCATTCCAGCGAAAAATTCTCATCCCCGGATAATAACGCATCTGAGCACGGTTTCCCCAAATATATGTCAGCTCATACGTCACATAATACGTCCGGAACGCCTTTTGGGACCATAACTCATCCTCCGAATTATCCGGATCCGGCTTCTTCCGTCTCTGGTAATATGTTTCGTCCAGCCACTCACTCACCTGCTTAAGCTGCCATTCATCCAGTGTTCTGGTTCCAAACGCCTCAAATCCATCCATATGATAAGTGACCCTGATAGAAGCCACCCCTTTGGTAAAATTCAGAATCTTCCCACTTCCGGCGCATTTCTTGTCTGATGTTTCAATAAAGAACGGATACATGTCCTTCTTTTTCGACTGTTCCGTCCGGTATGTATCATACAAAACCTCGTATGCTTCCCCCGTATTCGGATCAATCGCATCTATATCATATGGAATATAAGAGATCATCCTGTGACCGCTCTCATATGTTTCCGGAGCTGAAATCCCCGTATCCAGCTTGTACGTCTTCTTTTTCTGACATTTTACTCCCACATCCGTCAGATATGCCTTATGTCCCTTATAATACCAGCATAGTTTCTCCGGTCCATAATTTGCCTCCATGACCGCTTTCGGAGAATCAAAATATGTTAAAAGCTTTTGACACAGCTGTTTTTGCTTTGTGGTCTTACTGATCGCCATAACACTGCGCCGGTAAGTCTGATCCGAAAGATGGATATCCCCGATCAAGCCCTGATGCTGCGCCAAAAGATAGTCCGGATTTGTGGAATTTTCCCAAATAACAATATCTGCTGATTTTAACTGCTCATCTATGTTCTTTGCATAATCATATGCCATAATATACAACTTCACACCAAACCGCTCCCGCAGGATATCTCCATACCATCCCCCCTGCATCTCACCGGGAGCCGGAACCTCTCCGAGCATATCAAGCACCCGGATCACCGTCAGCCCGTCAGACTCCTTCTGATCATTTTCCTTTTGTTCTTCTGCTGCCCCGGTTGTCTCCGGGCTTGTTTTCCCGGTGTCCTTTCCCGAATTTACAGCATTGGTCAGGCCAAAGATTCCTACTGCCAGTATCACAACTACTGCCACTGCTCCGATCCATTTTGCATGCTTATGAAATTTCATGACATGCTTTACTCTCCTCCGGGTATCCGTCTCCCCAAAGGTCAGCATCCCCAGCCCCGGATTTCTCCGGTTCATCGCAAATTGCAATAACGACTCACTGTAGACTGCCCGGATATCCTCCGGACTATTCTGCAAAACATACTCATCGCAGCTCATTTCCATATCCCGGATCATCAGAAAATAAGACAACCACACCAGAGGCTGGAACCAGTATACACTGCAGAGCAGAAATGCCGCCACCTTCACCAGATTGTCCCGTCGGCGGATGTGATACTTTTCATGGCTGATGATATAATCCTTCTCCTGTTCCCCCAGACGGAAGGGAATATAAATCCTCGGTGAAAGCAGTCCCATCACAAACGGAGACGGTATCGCATCGCATTCATATACATTGTCCTGCATACGGACTGCAGTCGCAACCCTCCCCTTCATCCTGAGATACAGGATAATATTTACAAACAGGATTACACACAAAACTACCAGCCAGAGATATGCCGCTCCGTATAATATCCTCCGAAGCAGCACCGGAGAGAATGCTTCCGTTTGGTTTGGAGATGTTTCCTCTGCCATATTACCGGACATATTATCGTAGATATTTTCCGATTCTTTGTCTGTATTTTTAACGGATTCATTCTGGGAAGCAGTCTGTAATTTTGCTGATGAATCAGTAGAACCCGTCTGATCAGCCTGTCCGTCATTTGGTACAGTATCTGTCTGAGCTTTGTTTTGATTATCCGAGGTACTCTTTTTCTGAGATGATTTTTTGCCGGTCATCCTGACATTTTGCCATGAGACTCCCGTATACTTCTCCAGAGACTGTTCCATCCGGTTCGAGCTCTGCGGAAGCAGATTATATACACTGAATGGCGATGCAATTTTTACAGGGCATACCAGCTGTATCCCCACAATGATCCACAGAAAATACGCATATTTCTTCGGCGCTTTCCCCAATAACATTCTCGTCAGAAGAACCAGTACGATCACGACCGAAGCATCAATCCCCATCTGTAAGATCCCCATAAATAACCGAAATACCATACGCCTCCCCCTATCTGTTTGTTTTATCCCATATCAGATTATGCTGCTGACATTTTATAACTGCCACGCATAACGCTTTGTAATCCCGCATAGAAACATATGAAAGTCTTTCCTTTTTATGTCGCAAGTTTATAATCATAAACCTTGTGTTTAGTTTACAACAATAGACCTAAGTTGTCAAGAAAATCCTCTGTATAAATTTTCTATAATTTATCCGTACAATATTTGAAGCTTGCTGATAAAATCCTCAATAATAAAGCGTGAATTGATCGATGTGTATACTCTGATCTGCGGACTGTTCTCCGGATAGCGATAAGAAGTATCCTCCTGCACCTCCGGTGCTTTGCAGTACATAAAGCTGCCGCAATTTGGTTCCAGGGTCACACCTACCGCTGGGGAATCTCCCAGCGACCAGCTCTCTCCCGCCGACCACGAGGCGTTTTCTGTTTCATAAAATGATATGAGATTTTCGTACAATAATCTGCCGATCTCGCCATAAGGAGCGATCCGTCGTTGTATTTCTCCAAAACCGATATGCATGGTTCCGTAAACATTGTTGGGAATCAGCCATATATCTCCCCCGCAGCGAAGCACGATATTGGCCGCCTCCACATCATTTCCAAAGTTAAATTCCCATCCCGGCTTCTCACAACCAATGGGATTCCCTCCAATGCAGACCACCGTCATCCTGTCCACAATTTCAGACTTTGCCCGGATGGCTTCCGCCACATTAGTCACTGCCCCAATACATAAGACAAACAGTGGCTTGTCATCCTCCTTCATGGCCTCCCCGACGATAAACTGCGCTGCCTCTGTCATGGGTTCCCCATGATGCTCTGACATTTTGCCGGTCTGTCCCCGAAGCACCGGCACTTCTGTCCCCATCGCTTCCGTCACGCGACAGATCATCTCATAACTCTGCTCCATGCTTCCCTCTTCCACAAAATGTTCCGCACATATTCCCTTCACCTCAAGCATTTTACTCATCAATGCCTGTGCGATTGCAAAAGGATCATCCGCCTCACAGGCGGCATCCGTATCAATAATCACTCGTCTTTTACGATATTCCTGCACATGATAACGCAGGGAAGCTTTTCTCTGCTCCAGTGTAATTTTACCTGATGACATTTCCTGCTCCTTTATCATTTCGCCCATGTTGTTTTATCCCGCTCTCCCTGATAATCAAAAAGTCCGTCGTTTTTCTCCTCCAACGCTTTGATCATATGATAGGTGTATTCATTATAAGGGGTTGGGATCCCAAGCTCTTCTCCCATACGCATCAACGCACCGGAAAACATGTCGATCTCCGTATGACGTCCCGCATCCAGATCCTGCAGGGTAGAATATCTCGCAGAAGCAGGAACCGCACTTCCTCTTCCGGATGTGCCCGCCATCTTGCTCATATCAATTCCTTTCGCTAATGCAATCTGCTCCAGTTCCCTGCGAAGCCCGTCACTGATGGCTTTCATATGTGTACTGTCACTGTAGCAGCCTACCCCCGCTCCCAGAATCGCCTGAGGAAGATTATTGCAGACATTCAGGCGAAACTTTCCCCAGATCTCCTCCCGAATAAACTCCGTAGAGCGGAAGTGAATCCCTGTGTCCGCAAAAAGGGACTCGATTGCCTGTACCCTTTCACTGTCAAAAGGTGCCGCAAGCTCTCCAAAAATAATCCCCAGAGTAGTTTCCGGATTGAAATAATATCCATTTTCCTCCTTGTGGGATGCCACCTTGATCAGAGAACGAAGAACCCTGTCATCCCCGACCTGCTCTGCAATCAGTTCCTCGCTGTCTACGCCATTCATCAGGCTCATAACTGTTGTATGCTCCCCAACGATCGTCTTAATGCTTTCCAGCGCTTCCGGAAGAGATCCATACTTCAAGGACACGATCAACAGATCCACATCCTCCGCCTCCTGCGGACTCCAAACCTCCGGACGATAAACTTCATCATTGATCCGACAGCCACCCTTTTTTAACCGGTCAGCCCGTTCTCCCTCTGCAATCACACCCAGACGTATGTCCTTTTTGTGGGACAGTCCCCAGATTACATAAGAGCCCACAGCTCCTGCACCTAATACCGCTACTGATTGTATCTTCATATTCACGTTCCGCCTTTCCTGTTAGTTCTTTAATTTTCCCTCTGCCAGATCCCGTTCTGTCATATAATTGGTCGAAAAGGCAGCATTACATTCTGCAATTTCCTTTGTCCCGTTAATATAATCTGCGTACAGATCCCAAAGATCCATTCCTCCATCTGCTTCCAGTCCATCATCGTCCGGCAGCCACTCCCGGATCAGGGCGATCCGTTCCTCTTTTGTTGTGTCTTTGATCAATGTTGATTTCATAATGAACCACCTTTCGTTTTCCAGCATCAGCAGTATGTTCATACTGTTCTTATCATGTTGTCTTTATATAGTATGATATTTTACCCTTGGACTTCTGTCAATAAGCGATCCGGCTTTCCGTCCCGTCCCTTGTCACTGTCATAATAATCAGAATACCTTTTAAATATTTCGGCAACTTTTGTATAAGCCGCTTTAGGTCTGCGGTATTCATCAACAATTCCCTTGTTATTCATTTCTCTTGGACGTCCGGCAAACCATTCTCTGCTGACCCTCACATCGCAAAACTGCCATATATATACACCCATGCATTCCGGAAAATTCAGGCATTCCGATACTTGCTCCGTCAATGCATCTGCCTGATACTCCTCTGTCCATTTTCCGTGATATGCATTATGACAGCCATACAGGCCGCCCGCTCCAATTTCAGAAACGATAAACGGCTTTCCCTTGCCTTTTCCGTCCTCCTCAATCCAATGATATACCTCTTCCAGATAATCTTTGACCGGTTTGTCCACATACCATCCCGGATAAAGGTTGCAGGAAATCACATTTGGGAGATCAAAGCAGATATCCTGAAAAAACTTACAACTCGCAAAAGTATACGGCCGGGTGTCATCCATTTTGCGGATCAGATCAAACTGTTTTTCATAACATGAACGTCCAAATGTTGTTTCACTGGCACATTCATTTAAAATCCCCCAAATAAAGATACTTGGATGATTATAATGATTCAAAATCATTTCCCGGATCACCGCTTCCGCCTGCGCCTCAAACAGTGGATGCCTCATGCGGTCTTCTTCCAGACCACGGGCATGATTTTCCTCCCAGACTAAAATCCCCAATTCGTCACACAGATCCAAAAAAATCTCGTCATTGGGATAATGTGCCGTCCGTATGGAATTTGCCCCCATCTGTTGTATCAAAACAAGATCATTGTAAATCGCCTGATAAGGAAGTGCGCAGCCATAATCCGGATGATCCTCATGACGGCATACCCCTTTAATTCTCAGACTTTTTCCATTGAGCAGAATTTTCTGTCCCTCAACACAAATTTCCCGGAATCCAAAGCGGTCAATGATATCGTCAAGGATCTGCTGCCCCTTTCTCATCTGCAATTCCACCAAATAAAGCTCCGGATCCTCTGGACTCCATGGTTTCACATTATCTATTTCCAGATCCTTGTGAAGTTCATAATGCTCCTGTTCTTCCAACGAAATTTTCCAGTCGAATGTTGTATTTCCAATCCGTCCTGTTACAACGATCTCTTCCCCTCTGTACTGTCCTGTTTTCAGTACAGATATTGCAGTACTGATCTTTGCATGCCAATTTCCGTTTTTCATATATGTCTTTACATGAACATATTCAAAATAAAGCTCATTCAATTCTTCGACAACAACGGGTCTCGACACGCCTCCATAGGACATATAATCATTCGGCACATGAAGAGCACTCTCCTGATGAAACCGATTATCGGCCTTAATTTCCAGCCTATGCTCTCCCGGCTGCAGATCAGCAACAACCGCAGAGAACGGTGTATAGGCATTATAATGATGTGCAATTTCCCGTCCATCCAAATATACCGTTGCCGTATGACTGACCCCCTTACATTCTATCCGAATGTCTCCCGTTGCCTGAAAAGATTTTCTAAAAATCCCCTCTCCTCTGTAATCGGCAAAAAGGGGATGAGACTCCCAGCATCCCGGTGCTGCAAGCAGAAACTTTTGACCGGCATATCTCCCGGAACATGGCTCAAACTCCCATAAGCTCCCTGTCAATTCTGTCTGTTTTCTGATTTTATGCGTGGCAAATGTCCGAATCATGTATCAACACGCTCCTTTCTCCAAAGTAACTTTAACACAACATTAGACCATATATTCCTTTACGTCAATCCCCTGTTTTAATCTGTTCTTTCATATTTTTACAAAATCCTCATAAAGCAGAGCATAAAGAAAAGCCCCTAAAACTCTGGGTTTTAAGGACTTTTCGAAAATTCTTATGAAATATTTTATTATCTCTTTGTTAACGCTTGCTAAACTGAGAAAGCCCGCAGGACAAGGGTTTGTAGAGGTAATGTTGCATACTTGTTGTATGCGTAGAGCTGTCCACCACATTCCAAAAATATTGCTTTTTCTATTTAATTTGTTTCTTAATTCATCTTAGCGGGCATTGCGATAAACATATTTTTGAGGTCAAACCAAACATTTCTTTCGAAATCATATACTGCTTTAATACATCAATATTTTGTTGGGACTTTGGTCCTATAATTATTTCGTCTACCATCTTTTCAAAACTCGTTTTCATTGAATGTCCCATGATATCAAGTTTTAGGATCAAAACTTTCTTCACCACATTTCCTATTTCTTTTAATTCATATTCCATCCCATATTGTTGTTTATTATCTATTGTCGTAATCCGTATCTCATGTTCATTCTTAAAAGACTTATGTTTATGCAAATTTCCTGCATATATTAACTGTTGTATCAATTCTTCTTCTGATGAATATATCTCTATTATCCCTTTCTTAAAATAATTTTCAACTATTTTGCAATATTTATCATTTCCCACAGAAGCATTATAAAACACCCTATTAAACATAATATCAGAATATTTGTACAAACATTTACACCATTCTTCAACATTAAAACCTATACAGACTCCCATTGCAGAATCACCATATCTTTCCCATTGTGCCGCATCATCCTTCTCTGTAGACAAACAAAAAGCATATTTGTAATTTAATGGTATTTCATCATATACCTTATCAAAAAAATCCTGTCTTTTATATTTGGCTAGTTCTTTTTCCAATAATTCTATAAAATAAGCTATTTCCTTCCTATCATTCATAGAACCAGTGCTACTCATCCAAATTTCACGATTACTTATCATACTCAAAAATGTATTTAGTGATGTATAATGATATAATGTTTCTCCAAAATCTCGTTTGCTTTTTTCTACATTTGTTCTTAATTGTATATAATCCGCTTCATTTAATTCCATATATCTATCCTCTCTTGCAAAAACAGCATACAATCTTAATATTATCTTCTTGAATTAATAATCAAATATCCTTCTTTCAAACCACTCCCAGCCTCTGTTAGCAACTTTTCGCTTCATTTTCTATTTTCTCGATATATAGCATAATCTCTTTGGATCTGCCTATATTTTTATAAATATTGGCTGGATACGCGTCTGGATACATTTCGTTTTTTGCACGCACTAATATATTTATGTATTTTAGTGTGAGTGTTTCAATTAATGGACTATCGATTTCAATATATTCATTTGTAAAATCATAACGTTTTTTTAGCTCTCTAAAAACCAAATGGAGTAACATTCTATTTCCATGAACAGATGTCAATTTATTTACACCATTACTCTTTCTTTGATATTCGTTATTTATCTTATTGAAAGTTCGGCTTATTCGTACAGTATTCCATAGCAAATATGCATTTGTTGAAGGATTAAATATTTTTTTATATGGTGCTTTCTCGATGTCATCATAAATACTACCAATTGCATTTTTCACAACAGTCACTAACCCAATATCATCTTGAAAACATCCAATACTCACTGTCACCTCATCAATATTACATATTTTATCCCCAGCACTTGTATCCCCATCTTTATATATGTATTCAATTCCATCCATAAGCAAATCTCTTCTTAATTTTTCCTGATAAGGATCCATAGATACAAATGCTTTATTATCTATTTTATTTTGAGTATTTGATAATTTTGTTATCATTTCACCAAATCCATTCGTGCTATTTTCTAATGAAATAATCTGCACCATTATTTTAGCTTTATTTACAGCATCCGCATTTATTGTATAAGCTT
>UMCF01007208.1_pt1 | contig 17498 bp, 13 predicted proteins | sample 1964131 | NCBI WGS metagenome assembly UMCF01 (sample SAMEA4835958, study PRJEB28245) | human gut metagenome | biome: gut microbiome; material: fecal sample | place: Denmark | collected 2008
AAGCCCGAGGGCAACATCACCCGCGCTGAGGTAGCTACGATCATCTATCGTATCTACACTGCCGACGTCGCCAAGAACGATAAGTCCGGCCTCTATGCCACTTATAACAAGTTCAGCGACATGGCTGGCGCCGGTTGGGCTCAGGGCTACATCGGCTACTGCGCCAACGCCTCCCTCGTCAAGGGCTATCCCGATGGCACCTTCAAGCCGTCCGGCAAGGTCACCGGCTATGAAGTCCTCGCCATGATCCTCCGCGCTGTCGGCTACGACAAGAACAACGAGTTCTCCGGCGCTGACTGGGCGCTCCATGTTGCGCAGACCGCGCAGCAGCTCGGCGTTCTGGACAACGTGGCGAAGACCACCGACCTGAACGCTCCCGCTTCCCGTGAGCTGGTTGCCGAGCTCCTGTTCCAGGGCATCCAGAAGGCTCAGGTCACCTACACCCCGGCCTTCGGCTATGTGACCGATAAGGTCATCAGCACCAAGACCAACAGCCTCGGCGAGAAGAACTTCAAGCTCGCTTCCGCTGCTGCTTCCGACAAGTGGGGCCGTCCCGCCACCAAGTGGACCTACAACACCGGCGACAAGGCCACTACCTTCGTTGAGAAGCCCAACCTGACCTACACCAAGGCTGTTACTGAGTGCGACGTCGCTCACGACGCTGGCCTGAAGGTCGACACCGCTTACACCCTGTATGTCAACGGCCAGAAGCAGCCCACGACCTACACGGTCAACCTGACCGACACCGTCACCAAGATGGGTGCTCAGGGCCGTCTGGTTGAGGTCTATGACGATACCATCGTCATGATCGACACCTTCCTCGCCAAGGTCACCTATGTTGCTCCTGCCGCTTATGACGCTCAGGGCCACCTGCGCACCGAGGCTACCATCAAGCTCGATGTCTATGCCACCAAGGGATCCACTGCTGCTACCACGCTCACCCTCACCAACGGCGAGGATGCGTATCCGTATGCTGTCGGCGATTACGTTCTCCTGAACGCCTACACCAACGCTGCTAACAACGCTACCGAGAGCGGCCTCATCAAGACCGCCGCTGACAAGTACGGCGAGATCGTTTCCAAGGCCACTTCCATTGACGGCGCTCAGAGCGTGATCTACTACAACGCCAAGCAGCACAACGTCGAGGGCACTGTCTATGACGATGCTGCCAAGTTCTACTTCGACAACGCGGTGGCCAGCACCAACAAGTTCACCTGGTTCTTCGATCAGTACAACAACCTCATCGGTAACGTTGAGATCGCTGCTGCTACCAGCTACGGCGTCATCAACTCCATCTGGTGGGCTGGCAACGCTGCGGACGGTTCCGGCGTTGCTAAGGCGAATGTCACCTACATGGACGGCACCACCGCTGTGGTCGACCTGAGCAAGATGACCTACTTCGACGATACTGCTTCCGGCGTTGTGGCCCCCAAGATTGCGACCGGTAAGGTCACCCACAGCACCGGCATCCAGAACAAGGTCATGAAGGTTGATGGTGACTACTTCTACGTTGACTCCTACATCAACACCAACGCTGTCTGTGATGTCAACGGTATCCTGAACGGCCACCTCTTCCAGTTCACCACCCAGGCAAACGGCACTCTCGCCGCTGTCGAAGTCGCTACCGGTGTTGACGCCAAGTTCTTCAACGAGAACCTGTTCGTCAGCAAGAACACCCAGTACAACGGCAAAAACCTGATCGTTGACGATGCCACCGTCTTCCTGGTCCGCAACAACACTACCAATCCCTACACCTTCAAGTCCATCGTTGGTCTCGGCAACATCGACAACTATGCTCAGGCTGAGGTCGACTTCGTCGATCTGAACGGTGATAAGGTCGCCGATTACGTCTACGTCATCGCCGATCCCGTTGCCGCCAAGGTCACCAGCCTCTTCTACTATGCCAACGAGCAGGTCTCCTATGACGCCAAGACCGGTGTCTACACCATCCCCGGCTACGTTGACGGCGTGAAGGGCAACATCTACGGCTCCAAGGACGACGCTATCGTCCCCACCCTGCTCAACGCCCTCAGAACCCAGGCTACCAATAAGGTCGCCGGCGGTCTCTTCAAGGTCGCTCTGAGCAACAACTACGTCAAGGATTATGTCGCCATCGCTGCGATCGGCACTGAGTCCTCCACCACCGCTGCCATCACCGCCTTCACCGGCTATCCCATGGCTGCTGCCTACGCCGGTTACACCGTTAAGGTCGACTCCATCGTGGGCGCTGACAAGGACACCTACAAGAACTCTGTCTACACCGACTATGTCGATGGCACCATCACTGGCGACAAGTTCTACACGGTTTCCGGCAACGGCGTTGACGGCCTGACCAAGATGCCTCTGGCTCTCGGCGATGTCACCACGCAGAACGTCATCGTTGTTTACAACGCTGATCCCGCTGGCACCTCCGCCACCCTCAACCGTCTGGCGCTCCAGGTTTACGCTGTGAACAAGGTCGACACCTCCACCAACCCCGATCCTCTCGCTACCTCTTACACCTACACCCTGAACATCGTGAATAAGGACACCGGTGCTGTTCTCCAGTCCTACGCCAAGACTGTTAAGAATCCCGTTAATGGCACCTACACCATCACCCTTAATGGTGCTGCTACTGAGTTCGGCGTCTCTACCGCCAAGCTCACCGCTTTCGGTCCCGACTCCATCACCCTCACCATCGACAGCACTGTTGGCAAGCTCACTGATTCTGGTGTTCTCAACGCTTACTACGCCAACTAATCATTGACGTAAGCGCAAAAAATCTCTGAATAGAGTTTCAGCCCCCGGCTCTTTTGAGCCGGGGGCTGTTTTTTGTTTTTCTGCGTCTCAGTCCGCGTCGCAGCCGAGCACCACATAATAATATGTTTTGCCCGCCTCATTGAACTGGATGGCAGGCGGGGCGAAATACTGATCCTCTTCCTGCTGGCAGAACCAGCTTACGCTGCTGTTGTCCCATATCGCCGCGTTGCCCCGGTTATTCGAGTTGTAAAACCCGCTGACACCGCGCAGCGCCCAGTGCTGCGTGTCGCTCTGCTCGCTCACCATCACCAGCAGCGGGTAAAAGCCGCAGTCGATCTTGTTGGGATTTTCCGCGCCGCTCAGACCATTGCCGGCGTAGCTGCCGTATTTGATGCGGCAGATTTTACCGTTTGCGATCGTCTGCGCCAATGCCGTGATGCGCTCCGCCGCCGTGCCGTCGGCCTCGCTGCGCGCGTCGTTCTCCGCCTTGAGCGCCGCGTCGATGCTCGCAAACGCGGCATTGAAGTCCTGCATTTTGATCGGGTCCTCCTTGACCCACTGCGGCAGGTCGAAATTTGTCGTCTTGTTCATGTGCTTTCCCCCAAAATATAATGTTGGAAAAGGCAGCCCACACCCCCCTGCAAACGCGGGAACACTGATGCATGATTTGCCTTTTCATGATACGCCGTATCATGAAGCAGCGTTGCACACAACGCGGCAAAAAGCTGTACCGCCTCCGGTATTAGAATTCACGATACCACAAATTGCCGCGTTTTGTGCAACGATCGCCGTTGTGCGCGGGAACTTTTTCGGCTATCATACGTCTATAGAAGTATCCGAAAGAAATGAGGAACGAACGATGAAGAAGCTCCTTTCCCTTCTGCTCCCCCTCGCGCTCCTGCTCTCCCTGACCGCCTGCGGCGAAAAAAGCGCAGACGAGGCCGCGCGCCAAACCCCGCCAACACTGACGGTGACAAGTGCAAACGCTTGCAGCGTCACCCTCAAAAGCAGCAGCTACGACTGGACCTACCCCCAGGGCCTACAGAGCATGACCGCCATCGCCTGCGGCGCGCACCCGCTGGACGAAAACTGCCGTGACATCACGCCTGTACTGGAAATGCCCTTTACAGTGTCGGCCGCCTATTTCTACACCGTAACGCTCGATTTCGGCGATAATTCGCCCGATTCCGTCAGCCTCCGCTGCTGGCCGTCCGACGCCTGGGGCAGCACCGGCATGCCGTCCGAGACCGTGACCGCCCAGCGGCAGGATAACGGCACATTCCGAGCAGAACTGCCGCAAAGCGACGGCATTTTCGCCGTCGACGCGCTCTGGGACGGCAGCAGTGCGACCTACACCTTCTGCACGCAGGCGGAGGGGAGCAAAGAGCTCCACCCGGGCGCGGTGCTCAGCATCGGCGAGAGCGAAGACATCCGCAAGATCGACATCTCGTGGCGCAGCGGCGGCGTGAACATCTATACCGCCGAGCAGAGCGCGCAGATCAGTGTGAAGGAGGAATCCGCCGCGCCGCTCGCCGAGAGCGAGAAGATGGTCTGCGCGATCGACGGCGACACGCTGCGCATCCACTTCCTCGGCGACGCTTACCGCGGCAGCTACGACGGGGAAAAGCACCTCGACGTGGGACTTCCGAGGGAACTGGCCAGCGCCGGTCACTTTGAGGAGATAAAAGTCGAAACAACGGACGCCTACACCTACGTGAGCGCCGATGCGCAGAAGATCGAGCTTTCGACGCTCAGAGGCGATGCGCGCGTGATGTGCGCAACCTGCCCCACGGTCGAGATCGAGACGGTGAACGGTAGCGTGGGCGTGGTGGACGGCACATGGGGGAAAATCGAGCTCTCGACCGTCTCCGGCGCGATCGAGCTGGCGGGCGATGCGGAGAGTGCCGAGATCGAAACCGCGAGCGGCAAGGTGGATATCGCCGGCGCGCTCGGCGCGCTGGACTTCGAAAGCGTCAGCGGTGACCTGATTTTGGCTACCGAGCGTGCGCTGCGCCTTGATGCCGAAACGGAGAGCGGTAGCATCTATCTGACCCTTCCCGCGCAGGACGGCTTTACTCTCGACTATGAAACGAAAAGCGGCGCGTTCCGCTCCGCGCTCACCGAGCGCGAAGGCACGCTCATCGCCTGCGGCGACCGCGAAACACACTACACCGTGCCCGCGCTCGACGGCGGCGCGGTGAGCGAGCTTACGATCGAAACGATGAGCGGCGAGGTGACGATTGGAGCCTCTTCCTCTGGAAGCAACTGAAACGAAGAAAAAAGAGAGCGGCAGCGCCGCTCTCTTTTTTCGTTATTTTTCGTCGATTGCAAGCCACGTCTGGTCGAAGCCGTAGGGGAGCAGCTCCTTGATGTGCAGGTGCTTTTCTTCGTTGTCCTTATTCAGGCACACGACCTCCATGTCGGGCCCGAACTCGTAGAGCACCTGACGGCACGCGCCGCAGGGGTAGCAGTAGTCGTCGCTGCGCCCAGCGATGACGATGCGCTTGAAGCGCCGGTGCCCCTCGCTCACGGCCTTGAACGCCGCGGTGCGCTCGGCACAGTTCGTCAGGCCGTAGCTCGAATTTTCGATGTTGCAGCCGGTGAAGACCGCGCCGTCCTCACATTCGAGCGCCGCGCCCACGGGAAAGTGGGAATACGGCACATACGCCATGTCCAGCATGGCGACGGCCTTCGCCTTGAGTTCTTCTAACGTTGCCATAATAACGCCTCCTCACCAGTCTACGCCAAGATCAGGACGGACTTGCGTATCCATGATGTCCTCGGCGTTATAGAATTGCAGATAGCGGCTGCGCGAGTGGCGCAGCGTGGTGCCGTCCGGATGCAGACGGTCGCAGATGACGGCGGAAATGTCGGGCTTCACATAGCTGAACGAACTCGTGCCGACGCTCGCGAAGATGCGGAAGCCCTGGCTTTGCAGGTACTTGAAGCGCTCGCCGGTCTGGTGCCAGTCGTCACCGTCGGGACGGCCGCCGTGCGGATAGAACAAAATCTGCGTGGGGCCGACGAGCGAGCCGACCTCGTCCGCCCAGCGCTCGGTGTCGTTGATGACGGTCTGGAGCGGTTTGGTGTCGAGGCGGATGTGGCCCCAGGTGTGGCTGCCGAACGTCCAACCGGTCTCCTTCAAACGCGCTATGACGGGCTTGACGGCCTCGATCTCGCTCGCGCGGTAGGCGTCGAACGCGGGGCGGTCGGGCGAATCTGCCGCGATGTCGCGGTCATCCTGCGTGCGATAGCCTAAAATACCCTGATAGCCCGTCAGCGAGAAGATGGCCTTCGCGCCGTTCAGCGAAAAGTCGGGGTGCTCGTAGACAAACTGGTCGAGAATGGGCGTCGCGTCGAGTTCCTTGGTCAAAAAGGTCTCATTTGTGTACGGATCGGTGCACTGCGCCCAGATCTCGCCGTCCTCGCCGACGACGAGCTTGCTCGTGAAGCCCTCGTCGAGCATATAGGGGTAGTAGTTCACGTCGTCAAAGCTGATGACGAGCGGCTTTTTGCCCTCTGGCAGCATCAGGGTGTTTCGCACCATATGCGTGCCGGACTCGTCCGTCACCTCGCTCCAGACGTCCTCCATCGCGACTAAGATGTAGCCCTTGTCGTACACGGACTGCAAAATTTTGTTGTATTCGTCGACCGTCACCATCCAGTCGTCGAGGCCGTAGCGCTGGTCCTGACTGGCATTGCAGTCGTGGAAGGCCCACTGCGGGTAGGCGATGATCGGGTGGAAAAAGAGGTGTTCCACCACCTGATCCGGCCCCCAGGCCTGCGTGAGCTGGTCCTCGGACCAGTAGTTGCGCACGGCGTCGTAGGGGTCAGTTGTATCGTCAGTATTGTTGTCGGTGTCGCTGCCATTCTCGTCCGTGACGGTCTGATCGTCGCCGTCGGACGGCGTCGTCTTATCGCCGCAGGCAGTCAGCAGCGACAGCACCATCAGCGCGCTGAGCAGCAGTGCAAAAAAGTGTTTCATGTCAAAATCTCCTCTCTCAAAACTGCGCGGTCATTATAGCAGACTTCGCTTCTTTTGACTACGCTTTTCGAGCTTTTGTTCCCATTTGTAACTATTTACCACAAATAATTAAAGCGTCACAGCATTTCGCGTCCGCAGACGCGAAATGATTTCGAATCGTTTTTTGGCGCGACATGCGCGTACCAAAAAACTCTTCTCGCTCCGCGCGTGTCGAAGCCGCCCTTTGGGCGGCAAGGCACGAAGCGGAGTGCAATTCTCAAAAAAGAGGGAGACACGCTGTGTCTCCCTCTTTTTTGAAGAATTAGAAGTCTGCGTTGCCCACGGTGCGGGGATGCAGCTCCACGTCGCGGATGTTGCCGATGCCCGTTAAATACATCACCATGCGCTCGAAGCCGAGGCCGAAGCCCGCGTGACGGCAGGAGCCGTAGCGGCGCAGGTCGCAGTACCACCAGTAGTCCTCGGGATTCATGCCGAGCTCGCGGATGCGCTTTTCGAGCAGCTCGATGCGCTCCTCGCGCTGGCTGCCGCCGATGATCTCGCCGATGCCCGGAACGAGGCAGTCCGCCGCGGCGACGGTCTTGCCGTCGTCGTTGAGGCGCATATAGAACGCCTTGATCTCCTGCGGATAGTCCGTGACGAACACGGGGCGCTTGAAGATCTGCTCGGTCAGATACCGCTCATGCTCAGTCTGCAGGTCGATGCCCCACTCGACGGGGTAGTCGAACTTCTGGCCGCTCTCCTTTAAGAGCTTGACGGCCTCGGTGTACGTCACGCGGCCAAAGTCGGAACTCTCGACGTGCTGGAGACGCTCCAGCAGACCCTTGTCGACAAAGCTGTTGAAAAACACGAGATCGTCCGGGCAGCGCTCCATCACGCGGCGGATGATGTGCTTGACCATCGCCTCCATGACCTCAAGGTCGCCGTCGAGGTCGCAGAACGCCATCTCCGGCTCGATCATCCAGAACTCGGCGGCGTGGCGCGCGGTGTTGGAATTTTCGGCGCGGAACGTGGGGCCGAAGGTGTAAACGTCACCGAACGCCATAGCGAAGTTCTCGGCGTTGAGCTGGCCGGAGACGGTCAGGCTCGTCTTCTTGCCGAAGAAGTCCTTGCTGTAATCGACCTTGCCGTCGGGCGTTCTCGGCGGGTTTTCAAGATCCAGCGTCGTGACCTGGAACATCTCGCCCGCGCCCTCGCAGTCAGAGCCGGTGATGATGGGGGTGTTGACATAGACGAAGCCGCGGCTCTGGAAGAACTCGTGCACGGCGTAGGCCGCCGCGCTTCTCACGCGGAACGCCGCGGAGAAGAGGTTCGTGCGCGGGCGCAGATGCTGAATGGTGCGCAGATATTCGACGCTGTGGCGCTTTTTCTGCAGGGGATAGTCGGGGCTGGACACGCCCTCGACCTCGATCTCTGTTGCCTTGACCTCGAGCGGCTGCTTGGCCTCGGGCGTCAGCACGACGGTGCCGCGCACGATGAGCGCGGCGCCCACGTTCTGCGCGGCGATCTCCTTATAATTAGAAAGAGAATTCGCATCCATCACGACCTGCAAATTGCGGAAGCACGAGCCGTCGTTCAGCTCGATGAATCCGAAGGTCTTCATATCGCGGATGGTCTTCGCCCAGCCGCATACGGTGACGCTTGCGCCGCCGTACTGCTCTTTGTCGGCGAAGAGCGCGGCAATTCTCACTCGTTCCATAATAATTTTCCTTCCTTTTGTGGGTTTTCACGGGATAATAGAGGTATTATATGCCACTTCCCGTGCAAATTCAAGCCCCGCTTTGTATTGACTTTTGACAAGTTGTATGTTATCATACAACCTTACCTCAAAAGGTAAACGTGAAACTTTCACCTATTACTTTACAGGAGGATTTTTAACGATGAACAAGTATCTGGATATCGCCCCCGAGGTTGCCGAGGCCCTTGCCGCCGGTAAGCCCGTCGTGGCGCTCGAATCCACCATCATTTCCCACGGCATGCCCTATCCCCAGAACGTGGAGACCGCGCTCAAGGTCGAGCAGATCATTCGCGACGCGGGCGCCGTGCCCGCGACCATCGCCATCATCGGCGGACGCCTGAAGGCGGGCCTTTCCAAGGAAGAGATCGACTACCTCGGCCGCACCGGCGCGGGCATCCCGAAGGCTTCCCGCCGCGACCTGCCCGTGCTCGTCGCGCAGGGCAAGGACGGCGCGTGCACCGTCACCACCACGATGATGATCGCCGACATGGCGGGCATCCGCGTGTTCGCCACCGGCGGCATCGGCGGCGTGCACCGCGGCGCGCAGGAGACGTTCGACATCTCCGCTGACCTCGAAGAGCTGGCCAACACCTCCGTCATGGTCGTGTGCGCGGGCGCGAAGTCCATCCTCGACCTCGGTCTGACGCTCGAATATCTCGAGACCCACGGCGTGACCGTCATCGGCTACGGCACGAGCGAGCTGCCTGCGTTCTACACGCGCAAGTCCGGCTTTGGCGTCGACTACGAGCTCGACACGCCCGAGCAGCTGGCCAAGGCGTTCCACGTCAAGCGCGAGCTGGGTCTGCGCGGCGGCTTACTCGTCACGAACCCGATTCCCGAAGAGTACTCCATGGACAAGGAAGTCATCGACAAGGCCATTGCCGAGGCCGTCGAGGACGCGAAGAAGGACGGCATCCACGGCAAGGCCACGACGCCGTATCTGCTCGCCAAGATCAAGGACCTGACCGGCGGCGACAGCCTGGATTCCAACATCCAGCTCGTGTTCAACAACGCGCGCCTCGGCGCGGCGGCGGCTGTGGAGCTCAGCAAGCTCGAAAAGTGAGATATTTTGTCATCTATCTCGCCGCGATCAATATTCTAACGTTCTGCGTCTACGGCGCAGACAAGCGCCGCGCCAAAATTCAGGGCGCGCGGCGCGTGCCCGAAAAGACTCTATTTGCACTCGCGCTGCTGCTCGGCAGCGCGGGTGCTCTTTTCGCAATGAGGGTCTTTCACCACAAAACGCGGCACTGGTACTTCAAGTTCGGCATTCCGGCGATCTTACTTGCGCAGATCGCTCTGGGGGTGTTCGTGTATGTGCGGTTTTTCGCGGCGTAAAAAAATTTTGGGAAATTTTTGGTTTTCGTGAAACAAAACAGACGTTTCTTGCGTCTAATCAATGAAGCAAAGGGAAACTGGGCGAAGAGGGAAGATAAAGAATTTATGAATTTTCCATTTTCCTGTTCCCTTATTTCCCGCGACATGGTAAAATGTATGTGTATGAGAAAGGCTCTGTGCGCGCGGAGCCGACAACAACAAACACGAAAGGATGAAGATCACATGAAAAAATTTCTCTCCTTGCTATTGGCTCTGACCATGGTCCTGAGCCTCGTCGTCGTGCCTGCAAGGGCAGACGGGGTTGAGGTTGGTGGCACATACGCCATCACCACGTCGGCGTCCTCCCTTGCAAGAGGCGACTCGACCACATTCACCGTTACCGCAACCGCCCCCACCGTCACGGATAATGGCGTAACTGCCACCGATGTAAACGTGATCGGTTATAGTTGGAGCACTCCCGGTTTTTCCGGCGCTGCCGGCACGGGTGCCACGACAGGAACGCTGACCGCCTCCAACAAGGCGGAAAATGTAGAAGTCTCCTGCACCTTAACGATCGAGTACAAGGTGACGATCGAAGGGCAGGAAATCACCAGATCTACGACTAAGGTCGTTAAAAGCAATGTCTCTATCGCTGACAAGCTCCTCCCGGGCGACATCACCACCGTCACCTTCAACAACAGAACCTATTCTGTGACGAACGGCGCGGTCAACATCTCCCTTCTTGTGGGTGAGACGATCGATGGCGACAACAAGTGGTCTGCCGCCGCAACCGGCTATGTGATCGATGATGCCGAGGGCAAGAAGCCCACTTACGCGGGCGGAAAGCTGACCGTGCGCGTCAAGGATTCCGCGCTGACGGCTGATGTGACGGTCAACGCCACCACCCCCACCGTGACCGCAGCGGCAAGCCCTGCTGAGGTCATCTCCGGCGGCAAGACCACGCTCACCGCCACCTCCACCGGTCTCAGCAACGCCGCCACTTATGCGTGGTTCTACAAGATCGGCGCCAGTAAAGAGTTTCCGATCGGCACGGGCAAGTCCCTCGTCTGGACGGTCCCCGCAAACGTTACGACCGCGACCGACTACTCTGTTTACTGCAAGGCAAGCGAGGGCGATAAGCTCGCTAAGACGAGTGACCCCATCACGGTCAAGAGCCTTCCCGATACCTATACCTTCACTGTCGTCCCCGCAAGCGTTACGCTGACGCAGATCGGTCAGACCGCGACTTTGGCGGCGAACTTTGTGGATACCTCATCTCACGCTAGCCTGGTCGTCCCGACCTACTCCTTTGTTTCCGCCAACCTCAACATCGCAACTGTGACGAACCAGACGACCGCCGCGCCGACGGTAACGCTCAGAGCAAGCGGCTCTACCACTGTCACCGCAAAGGCGACCTATAAGGGCAAGGACTATGTGCAGAACATCCCCGTTACCGGCGCCCTGATCGAGGCGACCCTCAGTGCTGTTCAGAACGGCACTTCTGTGAACTACAGCTACAGTGATCTTGTCAACGCCGCGCAGGCCGCCATCAACAAGACCTACAGCACCGCCTACACCTACGAGACCGTCTATTCCCTCAGCGGCGTCACTCAGGTCGCCTCTACCGCTGCCTACGGTGTCGGCACGAGCAATGCTTCGTACAACTATCCCGCCGGCGGCTCCGGCTATCTTTACTTCAAGGCAAACCTCAGCGGCATCGGCACTGCAAAGTTCACCGCCACCGTGACCACCCGCGTTGCCAATTCTAACGTTCCCAAGACCTACAGCGTTACGTTTAACGTTCCCGTAACGCCCAGCTCGACCACCTATGCCGACCAGTATCCCGAGCCGGTCGCGGCTTACGGCAACACCTATCGCTATTACGTTCAGGTTCCCTCCGGCGCAAGGTATTACTATGTTGCCGGTGTGAACACCGAGCCTGTCGACTGGAACAACGGCAGCACCCAGAAATACTATCCCACCACTGCCGCCGCCAATCTCTATTCCCTGACCGACACCAACTTCATCAATGGCAAGTGCACGCTGTATGTCGTGACGCAGGGCACCGACAATAGGCTCTACTGCGGCACCATCAGCGTCTACCAGAAGAACTACAACATCAACTACAACGGCGTGGCCGGTGAGACCGTCCAGTTTGCGCAGAGCGACTTCAACGACTTCATGAACAAGGTCGCTGAGGCCCGCGGCGACGCCAGCAAGAGCAAGTCCTATCCCTATGTCACCTTCGATTATGTGTCCTTCTCCCTGCCCACCACCGCGCAGGGCACGCTGTACTATGGCGGCACCGCCATGTCCACCAGCAATTCCTCCGGCGCGTTCAACACCCGCACCAAGGTCACCAACCTCGATAGCGTGACGTTCGTCCCCAACGACAAGACCACCGCGAAGACCATCACGCTGAACTTCACCCTGTACGCGACCCGCTATTCCAGCTCCTCCACGAGCCGCGGCACGACCGTGAGCTACTCCGGCAGCGTCGTCGTCAACCTCGTGCGCGAGGACATCAAGTACACCGTCTCTCAGGGCGACAGCGTCCGCTTCGACGAGAGCGACTTCCTCAGCTACCTGAGCTCCACCAAGGGCTACAGCAGCAACTACACCATCGACTACGTGACCTTTGACCAGAGCGCCGTCTCCGCCGTCAACGAGGGCTCGCTCTACACCTACTACAGCGGCTACAACTACGGCGGCTCCGTCAAGACGACTGACAAGTTCTACTACAGCGCCACCGCCAGCCAGAATGCGCTCAGCGACGTCGCGTTCCTCGCCAGCCGCTACGCCAAGACCGGCGAGACCGTCTACATCCCGTTCACCATCTACGCCCGCTACGGCACGACCGGCACCGGCACCCGCCAGCTCACCGGCACCGTGGCCATCAAGATCGGCCAGACGATGAACTTCATCGACGTCAAGACCACCGACTACTTCTACAACTCCGTCAAGTGGGCCGTCGGCAAGAACATCACCAACGGCACGTCCAGCACCACCTTCTCCCCGTACAAGTCCTGCACTCGCGCCGAGATCGTGACGTTCCTGTGGCGCGCCGCCGGCAGCCCGGAGCCGACCATCACCCGCAACCCGTTCCGTGATGTCAACGCCGTCACGCACTCGAGCTACTACAAGGCCATCCTGTGGGCCAGCCAGAAGGGCATCACCTCCGGCACCAGCGCCACGGCGTTCTCCCCCGATCAGGTCTGCACCCGTGCCCAGATCGTGACCTTCCTGTACCGCTACGCGGGCCAGCCCAGCGGCTACTACTCCAACCCGTTCAAGGATGTGGGCGCCACGAGCGAGGCGAGCTACTACAAGGCCGTCCTCTGGGCCGTTGGTAAGGGTATCACCACCGGCACCAGCGCCACGACGTTCTCCCCGTATGCTTCCTGCAACCGCGCCGAGGCCGTGACGTTCCTGTATCGTTACACCAACGGACTATAAAACCTAAAAAATGCGTCCAGCGAAAGCTGGACGCATTTTTTATTCCTTGCAGGCCGCTGCGCGCATAATTTGCCCGCCGATGGCGGGCAAATTCCACACTTGCGGCCTGAGAGGTATTTTCCGCCACGCGCACGCCCCAGGGCGGCTTCTCTTGCCGCTTTGCGGCAATTCACCTTCGGTCGCGGCGGAAAATGATTTGAATTTATTTCGCCGCGGAGCGGCGAAACTCTGCGAGGCTTTTTGGGGGGGCGTGGCCCCCCTTGCCCCCCCCTGTAAGGCGACTGACGGGGGCGGGCGGTTTGCGTTTACTCTTTTCCATTCTGTAAACTTTTGTTCAAACGCCTTTACGGGGGTTCAAAAAGCGTGTAGAATGGCAGCATCAAGATTTTAGGAGTGTTTTTTGTGAACAAATTCCGCGATGCCCTTTACCGCTTTATGTATGGCCGCAACGGCGTAGACGCGCTGAACTGGGCGCTCGTGATCCTTGAGCTGGCCGTGAGCCTCCTGAGCTCGCTGATCCGTGTGCAGGGCGTGTCGCAGGCGCTGTACTTTGTGTCGATGGTGCTGATGTTCATTGTGCTCATCCGCATTTTTTCGCGCAATCTCGCGCGCCGTCAGGCCGAAAACGCGAAGTTTCTGACCTGGTGGACGCCGAAGGCCAACGCCATCCGCGGCGCGAAGGCACGCCGCGCCGACAAGGCGCACAAATACGTCCGCTGCTCCTGCGGCGCGTACTGCCGCGTGCCGAAAAACATCGGCAAGGTCGAGCTCACGTGCCCGAAGTGCGGCAAGAAAAGAGTCGTGAAAACGTGAAAGAAAAAATCCGTCCCGCGGGACGGATTTTTTTGTAAGAAAACCGGTTTTCCGCCGTCCTATAGACAGAAAGGGGGTGAGGGCGCTGACGAATTTTGAAGAGGTGTACGCCGTGTACTTCGACGATGTGTACCGGTATCTTCTCTCGCTGTCCGGGAGCGAGAGCGTCGCCGAGGAGCTGACGAGTGAGACGTTTTTCCGTGCGATGGACGCCCTCGACCGCTTTCGGGGCGAGTGCAGCGTGCGCGTGTGGCTCTGCCAGATCGCGAAGAATCTCTATTATTCGCAGCTGCGGCGCGAGAAGCGGCTTGCCCCGCTCGAAGACTGCCGGATCGCCGAGGAGAGCCACGAGGCGGCGTTAGAAGATCACAGCGAGGCCGCGCGCATCCAGGAATTGCTGCACGCGCTCAGAGAGCCGTACAAGGAGGTCTTCATGTGGCGCGTGTACGGTGAGAAGAGCTTCCGCGACATCGGCGCGCTCTTCGGCAAGACGGAAAACTGGGCATGCGTGACGTATCACCGCGCCAAGCGCATGATCCGCGAGGGATTGGAGGACGACTGAAATGGACAAAACTTGCAGCATCGTGCAGGACCTTCTGCCGCTCTATGAGGAAGACATGCTGCGCGAGGAGACGAAGGAATTTGTGGACGGGCATTTAGCGCAGTGCGCGGCCTGCCGCGTCGAGCTCGACGCGCTGAAGGCGGACGTGACGCCCGCGCCCGTCAGCGCGCAGCCGCTGCGCGACTTGAAGCGGCAGCTTCGACGCAAGAAGCTGACCGCCGTGCTGCTGGCCGTCACGCTCGCGCTGACGCTGGCGACGGCGGGGTTTGCGTACCTCACCGCGCCGCAGTATTTGCCGTACAGCGAGACAGAGTGGGCGATCTCGCGCTCGCCCAGCGCGCTCGCGGACGACGGCTCGGCAGCGGATGGGCTTTCTGATCTCAGCGGCGCGGAGAGCATCTCCGTCAGCCTGCTTGTGCCGGTCTCCGGTGCAGAGGTCACGAACACGCAGGACCCCAACAGCGGCAAAACCATCTACTTCATCACCGCATGGCGCACGCCGCTCGACACATGGCGCGGCGCATTCGACAAAACCGGGGACGCCCCGAACACACACAGCGCAAATGATCGCACACAGCGCGAGGCGGACGCACTGCAAGGCGTGCTCGCCAAGGCGGAGTCCGCGCGCACGCTCTTCACGCTCGACGCCGCGAATTGCACGGCAGTCTGCTATTCTCAGAACAACGGGCAGGACGATGTACTGCTCTGCGGCAGCATGAACGGCGGCATCGTTTCGCTGCCGAGACTGGCGTTGGGCTATTACGTTTTGCTATCGTTAGCACTCCTTATTACGCTGGGTATTGCATTTTTTATCTGCCGCAGGAAGAAAGCGGGCAAAGCAATCGGCTATCTCGCGCTGATTCCCGCGAGCTATCTTGCCGGTCATCTACTCGTCAAGGGTTTCACGACGACGAGCTACCAGATGCAGCGCGACTTCTCGCTCATTATCCTCGCCGCCGCGCTGATCTACGCCGCGGTCATGCTGGCGATCAACCTCTGGCGGCAGAAGCGGGAGAAGGTGTAAAAGAGGAAGAGACGCATTCGCGTCTCTTCCTCTTTTACAATCAAATTCGAATGCTCAAGGCCCTTTGAGCAAAGCCGTGATAGTCCGCAAATGCGCTTTGCAGGCCGTCGATTCCCTGCGTTTCCCATCGGTCTGCCAGATACAGCATACCGCACATACAGGCAAACTTTTCATAGTACGATCCGCAGACCGCCTCTTCAAGAAACTGCTTTTGCCTGTCTGTGTCCGTCTCCGTAAGCGCGAGGCGCAGTTTGGCACGGCTTGCTGCTGCGACCTCGGTAAGCTGCGGTGTATGCCAGTCCACACAGTCGATTTCTGTCGCCTGATAGGAGAGAAGATGGGCGAATCCCTCATGAAATGTGTAAGCATCCAATCTTGTCAAATAGTCTGTACTTTCCAATGCGGCATTTGCCGCCGGATAGCGGTGTCCAATCAAGAGATGCGTAATCTCATGCGTCAGCAGATTCCGAATGATGCTGTCGAGCTGGTCGAGCTCCGCATAATTGCACCAACGGATGAGGTCAAAGATGAGATGTGCCTGCCCGTCGGGCGAGTGTGCCGCAACGGCGTCGTAAGGCTCGGGATAACCGACGATCAAATCAAGTGTCGGCTGTACCGCCTCCCAATCGGGGAAAAGCGCGTCCCAAATCGGGCGGTTGACGGGGACAAAGTGCGCAGCCGCTTCACAGATACGGCGTTCGAGCTTGCGCACAGTCTCTCGGAGAGCAAGATCCTCAGGCGGCGGAGTAAATGCATTCCTGCCAAGATCTGACGAAACCGAGGTGTGTTCAAAGAGCCATGAAGCACGAAAAGCGTCGACGCAGCTGCTCTCGATATATGCCTGTGCGATCGAACTGTCAATCAGCATTTTCAGTCCCTCTCCTTACGAAAAACCTCTTTTGCCGTAACAGACAAAAGAGGTTTTTCCTTGGCGCAGCGGGAGGGATTCGAACCCTCGTGAGGTTTCCCTCAAACTGATTTCGAGTCAGCCCCGTTATGACCACTTCGATACCGCTGCATATTCAGTTCGCTGTTATCAGCCAAACTATTATGCCATAACTTTTTGCGTCTTGCAAGGTCTTTTTTCGCATTCGGGGCATATTCTGTGCGTATGAAGACTGTCTATTTATCGGTACGCCTGAAAAATTACGAAAATGCGCTCGCGCTGGTCGGTGCGCCGCTCGCCGAAACGCCGGAGAACGCGGACGTTTTGCTGCTGCCCGGCGGGGGCGACATGCACCCGCGCTTTTACGGTCAAGCACTGAACGGCTCGGAAGATCTCGACGAAGCACGCGACGCGCGTGAGCTCACGCTGATTGACAACTTCCTGTGCGCGGGAAGGCCTGTCATCGGCATCTGCCGCGGATTGCAAGTCCTCAACGTCTATTTTGGCGGCACGCTGCGTCAGCACATCGAGGGCCACAGTCAAATTGACGGCGTTGACCGGCTGCATGCCATCAACACCGCGCCGGGCCTTCTGCGCGAGCTGTACGGCACGCGCTGCACGGTCAACAGTGCACACCATCAGGCCGTCTGGCGGCTGGGGACGGGGCTTCAGGTCTTCGCCTGCGCGGAGGACGGCACGGTCGAGGCCGTCGGCCACAGGACGCTCCCCGTCTTTGCCGTGCAGTGGCATCCTGAGCGGCTGTGCGGCGCGTTCGCGCGGCCGGAAAGTGCTGACGGTGCAAGGCTTTTGCGCGCTCTACTCAGATAACATAAAAAAGTGCAGAAAAATTCTGAAAAAACGTTGACAAAACGGGACACTGATGCTATTATAACAGAGCTGACGATTTTTGCGGAGGGCGCATGCAGGTGTAGCACAATGGCTAGGGCACCAGCCTTCCAAGCTGGGGATGCGGGTTCGATT
>UMCF01014912.1_pt1 | contig 17223 bp, 18 predicted proteins | sample 1964131 | NCBI WGS metagenome assembly UMCF01 (sample SAMEA4835958, study PRJEB28245) | human gut metagenome | biome: gut microbiome; material: fecal sample | place: Denmark | collected 2008
TGGCAAGGTGATGCTCTACCACTGAGCTACTTCCGCATGTGTGTTGTCTGTTTCAGAAGACTTGATTATAATACCAAATCCGCAGGATTCTGTCAAGGGATTTTTTGAAAAAAAATAAAAAAAGGCGCTGTCCCACGAAGACAGTGCCTTTTTGAGTGGTTAGTGGCTAGGGGTTAGGGGATGGTTTTAAATTTAAAGGCTTTCCCGCACGTGGCGGACCTGCTAGCTGCTGACAGCTGACTGCTAGTCCCTAGCCCCCTACCTGCTAATCGCTAATGATTTTAGCCTTGAAGACCAGGGCTACGTCGGCGTCGGAACAGCAGAATTCGGCTTCTCCTTCCGGCTGTCCCGGAAGCTGGCCGCCATAGCGCAGGATATCGACATAGGGAAAGGCACAGTGCAGGGCCATGGGACAGATTTTTCCCCGGCCCGTATCGTAATCAAAGGTTTCCCCGATGTGATGGCCGCGATGGCAGCCCATAGTCCCCAGTTTCCCCGTAATCGTAAGCTGGATAGCGGGACGTTTTCCTCGTGACATGGTGTTCTCCTTTGTGGATAAGTAAGCAGAAATTGTCGCATTAAGCTATCGGCTTTCGTGCGGCAACTCTGTTTCACACTGTAGGGGTCGCCACGTGGGCGACCCGTTGGGCATTGGGTGGCGCTCTCTCCAAGCTGGAAAATCGCTCATATTCCGGAGCGGGCTTGCCACGTGCAAGCCCCTACAAGATTGCAGGTTACGGAATCGCAAACAGCCGCTTGGCGTTTTCTGTGGTCGCACGGGCCACTTTGGCGGCGTCTATGCCCCGCAGGGCAGCGATTTCTTCGGCGACGTAGTGGACATAGGCCGGCTCATTGCGCTGGCCGCGGTGGGCCTGGGGCGTCAAGTATGGGCAGTCCGTTTCGATGAGCATGCGGTCTAACGGCAAATGGGACGCGACGCGTTTGGCCCGTTTGGAATTGGGATAGGTCAAGGGCCCGTCAAAGCCGAAATAGAAGCCCATGCGCAGCAGTTCGTCCGTCATTTCCAGACTGCCTGAATAGCAGTGGAAGACGCCGCGGATGCCCTTGCCGTACTGGCGCAGGATGTCCAGCGTGTCACCGTGGGCTTCGCGGTCATGGATGATGATGGGTACGTCGAGTTCCCCAGCCAGTTTGACCATGTCGATGAAGACGGCCTGCTGGACATCCCGGGCCGGTTCAGGCCAGTGATAATCCAAGCCGACTTCGCCGACGGCGACGACTTTCTCTTCCGACTGTATCCATTGGCGCAGCTTGTCGACATCGCCGTCCTGGACCTTGGCCGCTTCTTCGGGATGGATGCCGACGGCGGCATAAAGACCGTCGTGTTCCCTGGCCATGGCGATGCACTGGGCTGACGTTTCCATATCCGTCGCCGGGCAGATCATGAGGCCTACGCCGGCTGCGGCCGCCCGGTCGAATACGGCCGGACGGTCTTCAGCGTAAGCGCCGTCATTGACGTGGCAATGGGTATCGAAGAGCATCAGCGGACCCGGCTTCCCGGTGCCATGCCGTCGACGAAAGCGACCTGCAGGTTATCGTTGCCATCGGAAGCAGCCAGGAGCATACCTTTCGATTCAACACCGCAGAGCTTGACCGGTTTCAGGTTGGTGACGACGATGACGCAGCGGCCGATGAGGTCTTCCGGTTTATAGTACAGGGAAATACCGCTGACGATCTGGCGCGTTTCCGTACCGAGGTCGACTTGCAGTTTCAACAGTTTCTTGGCTTTAGGTACTTTTTCACAGGCTACGATTTTGCCGACGCGGAGGTCGATCTTGCCGAAATCGTCGATAGTGATTTCCGGCTTCGTCGGTTCCTGGGCAGCCGGGCAGGCCTGAGCGGCTTTCTTTTCTTCTTCCGCTTCGGCGACTTCTTCCTTCAAATCGTAGCGCGGGAAGAGGGCATGGCCTTTGCAGACCTTCGTATCAGCCGGATAACGGCCCCATTCCTGGGCAGCCGGCAGGTTGGCTTCGGCAAAGTCACCTAAGCCGAGCTGTTTCCACATTTCCGCTGCGCTGGCCGGGATGAAGGGGCTGACCAGGGTAGCGATGATGCGCTGGGCTTCGAGGAGATTGTACAAGACCGTCTGCAGGCGCTGGGCTTTGGCATCATCTTTGGCCAGGACCCACGGCGTCGTTTCGTCGATGTATTTATTGCTGCGGCGGATGAGGGCCCAGACGTCGTTGATGGCATCGTTGATCTTCATGTCGTCCATGTAGGTTTCAAAACGTTTTGCCGTTTCCACAGCGCACGTTGCCAAATCGTCGTCGACCGGTTCTTTGACCGTCGGGCCGGCAGCGACGCCGCCTTCGTATTTTTCGACCATAGCCAGGGTACGCTGCAAGAGGTTGCCCAAGTCGTTGGCCAAATCGGAGTTGATGCGGTTGATGAACGACGGCAGGGAGAAGTTGCCGTCCTGGCCGAGACGGATTTCCTTCAGGAGGTAGTAACGGAGCGCATCGGCGCCGTAGCGGTCGATGAGGGGGATCGGGTCGACGACGTTACCCAAAGATTTACTCATCTTCGTGCCGTCGACGATGAGCCAGCCATGACCGAAGACTTTCTTCGGCAGCGGCAGGCCGCAGCTCATGAGCATGATCGGCCAGATGATGCTGTGGAAGCGGACGATTTCCTTGCCGACCAGATGCAGGTCAGCGGGCCAGAATTTCTTGAATTTTTCCGGGTCATCGAGATAGCCGGCAGCCGTGACGTAGTTGACCAGGGCGTCGAACCAGACGTAGACGACGTGTTTCGGGTCCCAGGGGACCTTGATGCCCCAGTCGAAGGACGTACGGGAAACGCAGAGGTCTTCCAGGCCGCTCTTGACGAAGGAAATCATTTCGTTGCGCCGCGATTCCGGCTGGATGAAGTCCGGGTTTTCGTCGATGAATTTCAGCCAGCGGTCGGCGTATTTGTTCATCTTCAGGAAGTACGCTTCTTCCGAAACGAGTTCCAGCGGACGGCCGCAGTCCGGGCAGACGTGTTTGCCTTCGGGCAGCTTGTTTTCCGGCCAGAACGTTTCGCACGGCGTACAGTACCAGCCTTTGTATTCGCCTTTATAGATATCGCCGTTGTCGTAGGACTTCTGCATCAAAGCCTGGACGACTTTTTCATGGCGTTTTTCTGTCGTGCGGATGAAGTCATCATTGGAGATGTTGAGTTTTTTCCAGAGCTGCTGGAAGAGGGCGACGATTTCGTCGACGTATTCAATCGGTTTGACGCCTTTTGCTTCGGCTGCACGCTGGATTTTCTGGCCGTGTTCATCCGAGCCGGTCAGGAAAAAGACGTCGTCGCCGCGCAGACGGTGGAACCGTGCCAGCGAGTCGGCAATGGTCGTGCAGTACGTGTGCCCGATGTGAAGTTTGGCACTTGGATAGTAAATAGGTGTTGTAATGTAATACTTTCTTTTTTCAGACATGGGATTTTCCTCCTATACCGGCAAATGAGCCGGATGTTATAAACTAAGCGCAGCCTGGTATACACTACGTTTAGGCACGCCGCACCGTCTGGCGACGGTCCGGATGGCCTCTTTCTTATCGACGCCCTGTTCCATCAGTTCCCGGACCAGGGACGCGTAATCGACGTCGCCTGAGGCAGCGGATTCGGCAGCAGGCGCCGCCCCTTCGACGAGGATGACGAATTCACCGCGCGTCCCCTGCTCAGCCAGGTCGGCCCGCAGCTGGCTGAGACTGCCGCGCAGGTACTGTTCATACCGCTTGGTCAGTTCCCGGCAGAGGACGGCCCGGCGGTCGCCCAGGACTTCGAGCATTTCGCCCAGGACCTGCTGGATGCGGTGAGGCGCTTCGTAAAAGATGAGCGTCCCTTCATAGGCTTTCACCGATTCCAGGACGGGCAGACGGTGTTTCTGGGTCTTCGGCAGGAAGCCGACAAAGGTAAAGCGCGTCGTATCCATACCGGAGGCAATGAGCCCGGTCAGGCCGGCATTGGCGCCGGGCAGGGGTACGATGGGGATATCGGCTTCCAGGGCCAGGCGGACCATATCGCTGCCCGGGTCGCAGATGGCCGGCATGCCGGCATCGCTGACCAGGGCGACCATCAGGCCGTCTTTCAATTTTTCAATGAGCTGCGGCCCTTTTTCAGCTTTATTGTGTTCATGATAGCTGGTCAACGGCGTATCGATATCATACGCCAGGAGCAGCTGTTTCGTATGACGCGTATCTTCTGCCGCGATGAGGTCGGCTTCGCGGAGACAGCGGACCGTGCGGTACGTAATGTCTTCGAGATTGCCGATAGGCGTCGGGCAAAGATACAGCGTCCCTTTCTGAAAGATTTCCGGCATCATGTTCCTCCCTAGGTTATCGTTTCCCGTATAATCGCAGGACGGCATCGCTGTAGCTGCCGTCGGGGTTGTGGACGATGAGCGGCGGCAGGACGTCCATGCCCTTGCTGCCGCCGCGGATGCCCTCGACGAGGAAGAGCTTGGCCTTCTTGTCAGGCCGGCCGTGGACCATCTGCAATACTTTCGGTTCGATATCTCGGGCGCGCATGGCCTCTAAAATATCGGCCAGTCGTTCCGTAATATGAACCATGCGGAAGCGGCCGTGATATTTCAAGGCGTATTTTACAGCATCGAGGACGTCGCCGAGGGTTGCCGTCTCTTCATGGCAGGCCCGGCGGATGCCGTCGACGTCGCTATAGGCACCGCGGCTCTTTTCCCGGTACGGCGGGTTGGCGTAGACTGCGGCAAAAGCGCCGCTCGCCGCCCACTCCCGGATGCGGCGGTAGTCGCCTTCGACGATGGTAATGCGGTCGTCCCGGCCATTGAGGGCGACGTTACGGCGGGCAATGTCGGCCATGACGGGATTGAATTCCACTGCCGTCAGCGCCTTGGCACCGCGGGCCGTCAGGATGAGAGGGATAGCCGCCGTCCCCGTCCCCAGGTCCAAAGCCGGTCCGTGAGGCACGGCACCGAAGTGGGCCAGGAGGACCGTATCCAGGGAAAAGCAGAACTGGTCATCGCGCTGGATGACTTTCATGCCGTCCAGGACCAGGTCGTCCAGCCGTTCGTGCGGGCCTAACTCAATGTTCATGTTCCGTTTCCCCTACGTCCGACCAGGGCACGTTGATGTTGTGTCCCGATTCGAGCTGGACTTTGACCGTATGGTCCTTCATGTGGACGCGCAGGACCGTGCCGACGCCTTCGTCGGTCATGACCCGTTTGCCCACAGCCGGCGGCTTCTGCTGTTCACAGCCCTTCTGCTGGCAGTTGCAGCATTTCAGCTCACCCGACGTATAGAGCTGGTTTTCATAGCGCAGGCAGCACATGAGGCGGCCGCAGATCCCGGAAATCTTGGTCGGATTGAGGGACATGCCCTGGCCCTTGGCCATGCGGATGGAAACGGGCTTGAAATCGCCCAGGAACGTAGAGCAGCACAGGGGCCGGCCGCAGCAGCCGATACCGCCGATCATCTTGGCTTCGTCGCGCAGGCCGATCTGGCGCAATTCGATGCGCGTGCGGAAGACCGACGCCAGGTCGCGGACGAGTTCGCGGAAGTCGATGCGGCCGTCAGCCGTAAAGAAGAAGATAATCTTGCCCATGTCGAAGGTATAGTCGACGTCGATGAGTTTCATGGGCAGTTTGTGCTTGGCGATCTTCGCCAGGCAGATGCCGAAAGCTTTCTTTTCCCGTTCCTTGTTCTTTTCCACCTGGCGAATGTCCTTGGCCGTCGCCTTGCGGATGATCAGCTTCAGCGGCTGGACGACTTCCGACGAATCGACACTGCGCGGTGCAATGACGACATGGCCGAATTCCATGCCCCGCGCCGTTTCGACGATGACGCCGTCATCCAGCTTGAGTTCGATAGTGGCGGGATCGAAATAATATATCTTTCCGGCAGGTTTAAAGCGTACACCTACAACGATCATTGAATTCCTCCTCTAAGCCGTATGGCCTGGAGGCATACATAGTCCCAGACCAGGCGGACGTTGACGTGACGCGAGACGGCTTCCAGCCCTTCATCGAGCACCCGGGAAAGGCCAAAGACGGCGTCATCCGTCCAATACGGCAGTAATTCTGTCATTTCATGGATATATCCTTTTAAACGTATATAGTCCCGGCCGGCACCGCTGCGCAGGACGGCCATGTCGCGAAGAAAAAGGCTGATCCAGCCGAGTATCTCCGTCGTTTCCCTATCCGTCAGCGCCGCGGACAGGGCCAGCCATTTGGCATAGGGACAGGCATGTTTCGCCGTAGTCGTCAAAAAGTCCAGGGCGAAATGGGCCTTATCCGTCCCCTGGCCGTCGAGATAGGACAATACGGTCCGGACGATGCCGCCACCCCAGAGGATGGCTTCGTCCCAATTCCTGCCGTCGCCCCGCAGGCGCCGCAGTCCCTGGCGCATCTCGTCGTCGCCGACGGGGTCGAAGGTAAAGCGGGCACATCGGGAAATGATGGTCGGCAGCAGCAAATCGGGCTGGTCCGTAATCAAGATGAAGCAGACGCCCGACGGCGGTTCTTCTAAAATCTTCAGCATGCGGTTGGCAAATTCTGTATTCATCGTCTCCACATGGTCGATGATACAGACCCGGCGGTGACCGGCTTCGCCCTGCAGGGCCAGTTCGCCCTGGAGCTGGCGGAACTGGTCCACTTTCAGCATGGCCCCCATCGGCGCCAGATAGAAGGCATCGTCTTTATCGCCGGCTACGGCTTCGCCTTCGCGGCTGGCCAGGTCGGGAAAGACACGGCGTCCGACCAGGGCCGAGGCGACGGCGATGGCCATCAGGGTCTTGCCGATACCAGCCGTGCCGGCAAAAATCATGGCATGAGGGATGCGGTCTTCGTCGATGAGGCGGGCGAACTGTTCTTTCAGGCGGCTGTGGCCGATAATCGAATCAAACAGTGTCCTGTCCATCATGTCGCCCCCTTACGCCAATAAAATACCTTAACAATTAATTATAGAAAAAATCCCCTACAAAGTAAATAGGCAGCCATATAAGTCTTGATGGACGGCTTCAGGCGTACGCATGACCCCGCCTTCCGTGCAGGCAATGCGCTGCCAGTGATAGCGTTGGGCCAGCTCATCATAAGCGGCGTGGCATTTGGCCAGGAAGCCTTCATTCTTTTCGTGGATATCGCCGGTCTGGCCGCCGGTCTTGCCCGTCCGGTCCGCCATGAGCCGCTCCGTAACGGCCAGAGGGACGTCGAGGAGGAAGACCTTGTCCGGTGCCGGCAGGCCCATCTTGCGGAATTCAAAGTCCTCGAGCCAGGCCAGATAAGCCCGGCGCTGGGCCGGGTCGTCGATCTTGATCATCTGATAGAGCATGTTGCTCGTCGTATAGCGGTCGGCAATGACGATGCCGCCCTGTTCGTAGAAGGCTTTCCACTTCATCTGATACGACGCGAAGCGGTCGACGGCAAAGAAGGCCGACGCCGCATAGGGATTGACGGCATCGGCATCGCTGCCGAAGTCGCCGCGCAGGTACATCTTGACCAGGGCGCTGGAGTCGCTGTCATAGTCGGGATAGCTGACGGACTTCACGTCATAGCCGTCGCGCTGCAAGTGTTCCGTCAGCAGGCGGGTCTGCGTCGCTTTGCCGCTGCCGTCGCCGCCTTCGATGATGAATAATTTACCTTTCATGGAAATCCTCCTTCAAGACGCGTATCGTCGCCAAGGTCCCGTCAGCCGGGCCGTTCGGCTTATAGCCGCCAGTCATCTTGCGTCGGATATAGGCCTGGCAGGCCGCCGTAATTTCTTCACCCAAGGTCAGGACCGGAATGCCTGGCGGGTAGAAAGTCACGTTCTCTGCGGCAATGCGGCCACAGGCCTTTTCAAAGGGCACCGTCTCTACCGGGCAGTTCCAGGCCTGGCGCGGCGCCATGACGACGCGGGGCACGGGCAGGGCCTGTTCGGCCACCGGGCCGGCCTGGCAGAGGCTGCGCCCTTCGGCGATAGTCCGGCAGGCCTGTACCAGAGCCTGGGCTGTTTCTTCCGTATCGCCTAAGGTGATCAGGGCCAGGACGTGATTGCCGGCGACGAGCTCGACTTCGATGCCCTGCTGACGCAGGAGCCGTTCGGCCGTCACACCGTCGAGGCCGACGCCGGAAAAGTCGATAGTGATTTTCGTTTCATCAAAGCCGCTGACGACCTGTCCGTCGATGATGTCCCGGCCAAAGACGGTCAAGCCGGGAATGGCGTTGATGGCGTCCCGCACCGACCGGGCCAGGTCCAGGGCCCGGCCGATGAGTTCCGGTCCTTCCAGGGCCAGCTGCTGGCGGGCGCTGTCCAGGGAGGCCAGGAACCAGTAATGAGGACTCGTCGACTGGACGACGGCCATGGAGGCGGCGACGCGGTCCGTCAGGGGAAAGCCCTTGCGGCAGTGCAGCATCGACGTCTGCGTCAGGGAGCCGGCCATCTTATGGGTACTCTGGGCCACACAGTCGGCACCGCAGGCCAGGGCTTCGGCAGGCAGGTCCCGATGGAAGCCCAGATGGGCCCCATGGGCTTCATCGACGAGGACATAGAGGCCTTTTTCATGGGCATAGGCCGTGAGGGCCTTCAAGTTACCGGCAATGCCGTCGTAAGTCGGATAGGTGAAGACGACGGCCTTGGCCCGGGGATGGGCGGCGACAGCCCGCTTCAGACTGTCCAGGTCCGGTCCCAATGATACCTGACGGGCCGCATCGAAGTGGCTTTCCATATAGACCGGAACGGCGCCGCTCAGGACCAGGCCGTTGATGACGCTCTTGTGGGCTTCGCGGGGGATGATGAGCTCATCGCCATCGCCGCAGACAGCCAGGATCATGGCTTCGATGCAGGCCGTCGTGCCGTTGATGGAAAAGAAAGTCCTCCCGGCGCCATAGAGGTCGGCGGCCAGTTCCATGGCTTCCTTCAGCGCCCCTTCGGGCTGGAATAAGTCATCCAAAGCATACATGACGCCCAGGTCCCGCCGCAGGGCGTCGCCAAAGAGATTGGCCTGGTATGCAGAAATGCCCTGTCCCAGTTTATGACCCGGTGTATGGTAGGCCTTCATGTGCTGCTGGCAATACCCTTCCAGGGCTTCGACGAAAGGCGCCTTTTGCTGCTTTTCTCTATCCATGGGCCACCTCATATAGCCGAAAGGAAGCCGCGCAGCAAGGCGTGGCTCTTTTCATAAGAGAACTGTTTCATCTGCTTCAGCGAGCGCTGCAGAGAGCCGTGCAGGCGGTACGACGGCAGTTCGGCCGGCGTGACCCAGCGGTAGGCCAGATGTTCTTCTGATAATGTAACGTTATCGGACGTGGTTATGGCCGTAAAGATGACACCATTCAGGAATTGGCCGTCTTTCTTCTGGTAACTCCAGATACCTGCCGGAGCCTCTAAGGTGATGGAAAGGCCCGTTTCTTCGCTGACTTCCCGGCGCAGGCCGGCTTCAAAATCTTCTGTAAAGCGCAGGCCGCCGCCAGGGAATTCCCAATGATGCAGCCCTTCGGCATCGTTCTTCTGCAACAGCAGCAGCTTCCCTTCATGAAAAATCATCGCTTTGACACTCAACCCCATCAATACATTTGCTTCTTGCGCCATAACCCCAATCTCCCATCTATACAAATTCATTGCAATAAATATATTAAACTTTATTATACCATATTTATGTCCCTGCGAGAATTGGCAGGCAGGACAGAATCGCCGCAATCTGTCTTATTTACACGTCCCATATCATGGGATAAAATGATAGTACAGTTTACTTTTAGGAGGTTTTTTCTATGGCAACTAAACGCGTCCTCGCAATCCACGATATGTGTTCTTTCGGCCGCTGCTCCCTGACAGCCGCCATCCCGGTCATTTCGGCCATGGGCTTCCAGGTCTGCCCCTTCCCGACGGCTATTTTCAGCAACAACCTGACGTATGGCGACTATACCTTCTCTGATTTTACGCCGCACATGACGGAATTCATGGATAAATGGCAGAAACTGGGCTATTCGTATGACGCCATTTACAGCGGTTTCCTCGCCGACGCCGGCCAGATTGCCATCGTCCTCGACGCCATCACCCGCTTCGCCAAGAAGGATACCCTCGTCGTCGTCGATCCGGCCATGGCCGATGACGGCAAGCTCTACCCGGTCTTCAAGCCCGATATTGTCATGGAAATGCGCAAGCTCATCGCCAAAGCGACCATCATTACACCGAATTATACCGAAGCTGCCCTGCTGGCCGACATCCCCTATACCCAGGGCGCGCCATCCATGAAGACTATGCTCGAACTCTGCCAGAAGCTGGCCGCCATGGGACCGCGTCAAATCATCATCACCAGTGTCCCCACGGGCAACGAAACGATTACCGTCGTCAGCTACGACGCCCAGACGACGTCTTTCGACGAATGTACCGTCGACCGCATCCCCTTCAGCACCTGCGGCACAGGCGACCTCTTCACCAGCGTCCTCACAGGTTCCCTGCTCCAGGGCCAGTCCCTGCACGACAGCGTCAAAAAGGCCACGCAGTTCCTGAACTACGCCATCGGCTACACCTACCAGTCCGGCAGCGATCCCCGCGAAGGCGTTCAGGTCGAACCGTGCCTGAAAAAGCTGTTCTAAGTTTTATTGTTAACCTATATAAGCCTATATAAAGTTGACCTCATGAGCGTTTTTTTGCTATAATACGGAAGAAGTCCGTAAGCAAAGGAGCGCTTTTATCATGTCTGATTCAAGAGAAAAGACGATGCGCCTGACACGCATCGCCTTATTGATTGCTATGAATTGTATTTCTGCCTATTTGATCATTCCCCTGCCCTTTTCCCAGTCGCCGATTGCCCTGCAGACGCTCGTCGTCAACCTGGTCGCTTTCCTGCTGCCGCCAAAAGATGCGGCCATCGCCATGCTGGCCTACATCGGCATCGGCATCATCGGCGTCCCCGTCTTCACAGGCGGCACGGCAGGTCCCGGCAAGATGTTCGGCCCAACAGGCGGCTATATCTGGGCCTATGTCGCCGCTGTCTTCCTCATGTCCTGGTTTAAAGGGAAACAGTACAGCTTCCGGCGCTACTCCCTGGTGGCCGTCGCCATCGGTATCCCCGTCATCTATCTCGGCGGCGTCCTGCAGCTCAAAGGCATTACGGGGATGCCCTGGGAAGCGGCCGTCATGAGCGGCGTCGTCCCCTTCATCCCCCTGGATATCGTCAAGAGCCTCTGTGCCGCAGCCCTGGCACGGCCGCTATTGGCCTTGGGCTTAAAAGGGACTCAGGACTGACGCCGGCCGTAAATCCGCTCTTTGTCGGCATACATCTTCTGGTCAACCTGGGATAATACGTCGTCGATATTGACGATAGGCGTCTGGCATACGATATAGCCCAGGGCCATGCTGATGCCGCTGGAGCGATAGCGGGCGCGCAGGTCGCGGATAATCCGCGGGGCCTGAGTCTTATCGATATTCCTGGCGACGAGCATGAACTCGTCACCGCCCATGCGGAACACGGCACTATCATCTGTCAGGCTTTTCATGATCCGAGCGGCCTGACAGATGAGCTGGTCGCCGGCTTCATGGCCCTGGGTATCATTGGTCTGTTTGAGGCCATTGAGGTCACCGAAGATGAAGGCCAGGGACATCCCGTCGGACAGCGTCCGGAGGTATTCAGAAAAGCCCCGGCGGTTGCCGACGCCAGTCAGCTGGTCCGTCGCGCCGAGGCGCTCGAGGGACCGGAAGATATCGCGGTTGCGCAGCATGATGGCCAAGAACAAGGTCAGCGTCGATAACAGGAGGCCTGCCGATTTAAAGGCCAGCGCCGATGGATTGATGACCTCTGTGAATCCCAGAGAACGTCCCGACTGGGTCAGATGGCCCGACACGAGGCGGCGGACGCCAGAGATGTACGGCGTAAATCCCGGATTGTCACGGAGAAAGCTCTGGACATCTTCAATAATAGCCATCTGCTTCGTGTCGAATTTGGCATAGAGCGGGCGCAGGGAGTTGATGGGAATATGCTGGACCGTATGAGCGACGGGCTGCAAGTCCTCCTGATGCCATTCATAAGTCGCACTAACCTGGCCGTCCTGTTCTTCAAAGAGCAGGACCCGTTCGGCCTGCAAGCTGCGGCCGATATGGGCCAGCATCTTCTGCAAGCCCACATCGGGGTCGGCTTCGCGCATACCGATGGCGATGACGTCATTGGCCATGGCTTCGCGGAAAATGACGCGATTTTCTGCTAAGTCCCGGTTGATATACTGATTGATATCGGCTGCCATAGAAAAGCGGTAATTCTTCCCCTGCCAGGGAATGAGCGTCGTCCGCGTGAACAAGTTCTGTCCAGTCTTGCGGTTGCGGCGCGTCACCGTACAGAAACAATCGCGGCGCAGCTGACCGTTGATGCAGTCATCGCAAGGCCTATCGAGGCCGGACAGGAGCTTATAGCACTTTTCCCCAACCCAGCTGTAAGCGTCGGAAAAACCATAGCTCTTCTGCATATACTCGTTGACATAGACCAGTTCATACGTATCGGGGTCGATAATGGACACTTCTTCATCGAGCTTATCGAATTTTTCCTTGTCGAAGACCAGTCGGTCGCCGATGTAGACGGCCTGGCCGTAGCGCTGTTCTTCGGCATCTTTCAGGCGCTCCCTCAGGAGTTGCATGATTTCATCGAAATCCCGGCCTTCTGAGCCTTGGACGATGGCATACTGCAAATAGAGGGTGCAGCTGTAGCCGCCGATATCGGTAAGGCTGTGGATGGCGTTGGTCAGGCCCAGCAGGGTATTGCGGAAGTCCCGGTCCAGGCTCTGATGGGTGGAAAAAGCGGCAGCCGCTCAGATGGGCCAGGGAGCCTTTCAAAGAGTGGCGCGTCAAAAGCTGGTCCGTAATGGCCTGCAATAACTTTCCGGCCACTTCGTCGCCGTAATCCCGGAAGACTTGTTCATATTCCGGCACTTCGAGTACGACACAGACATAATCCGTCCCATACCGCCGATAAGCATCCATGTAATCTTCACCGAGCAGCCAGAGGCCCCGGAAATTGAGCAGCCCCGTTTCAGCATCGACTAAGCTGGCCTGATGGAGTCGTTCCTGATGTCGGCAATCTTCATCGACATCCTCAAAATAGCCCAACAGGCCGATGATATGCTTGCCCCGGTAAATCGGGAATTTCGTAGAGGCGATCTGGTGCAGCCGCCCCCGGACCAGGCATTGGCCCAAGATATCGCGCATAACTTCACCCTTTTCCAAGACGGACATTTCCGCTTCTCTGTATACGCGGTCATGGATATTCCAGCCCAAATCCTCGTCGGTCTTCCCGATGAGGACTTTTTCGTTTTTCAAGCCACAATAATCGAGAAAAGACTGACTGACACCGACAAAACGGCGGGCTTTGTCTTTCCAGAAGAACTTGATGCCCGAATAGTGGATCATGGCCTGGCAGAGTTCCCGCAAGAGGCGGAAATAAGGCTGATGGACCGGTTCCAATTCGTGGATGCCAAAAGACGTAGCCAGTACGGGCAGCAGGCTCTTGCGGTCCCGCGCCGTTTCCCATACATCGTCTCGACAGCACAGCATGCCGGCCGTCGTCGCGGAGGAGGAGGACTAGAAAGACGGTCCACCGGTAACTGCCATCGGCCTGCTTGATGCGGAAGACGCTGCTGTCACTGGCCGTCTGTGACTGACTGGTCTGGCGACACACATTGTCGAAATCGAGGAACGATAAAAACCGATTTCTGTCGTTACTATAGACGAAACATTCTGCATAATCCCGGATTATCGACTGGATTCCATGCAGGACCTGTCCTTCTACCCGGTTGGGCATGAAGGTCTTGATGACCTTGCACGTATCTTCCTTGGGATTCAGGTAATACAAGCCCTTATAGAGCTTGAGGATATTGCGCAGCAAATAGTCGATGCAGTGGGCTTCCCGGTCTTCGCCGGTATCGGCAATATGATAGACCCAGGCCCGGCACAGATAACGGCCCTGGGTCCCGCCGATGAGCTCCAGCCGCAGCTGTAAATAGTGGTCCCGTTCGATGTAGGTCACGACCTGTTCCCGGCCGGACGCAATGAGTTCATCCAGGCAGGGCTGCAACCGCTGGCGGAAAGAAAGGTCTTCAATCCGCAAGGGCATATCTACCCCATTATATCCGGGCAGGGAATCACAGATAATCTGGCGGAAAGCCGGATTGGCCGACAGCACAACAGCCTGTTTCCCATCGTAGTGAAAGATAGCCACCGGGACATCGGTCACGACATTGATGAGGCCCGCCTTATCATAGACCGGTTCTTCCCGCCGCGTTTCCTGGCCGTACTCATAGTTCTCACAAAAATCTGTATATCTTCATACGACATGGGCTGGCCAAAATAATAACCCTGTATCTTTTCACAGCCGACTTGCTTCAGGAAATCGACTTGGGCCTTCGTCTCTGTCCCTTCGGCCAGGGTATGGACACCCAGCTCCTTGGCCATGAGGACAATGGCCTTGAGGATGCGGCGGCTCTTTTCATTGAAATTGCGTAAAAAGGCCATGTCGATCTTGAGTTCATCGAAATGGTAGTTGTGCAGGACGTTGAGCGACGAATACGCACTGCCGAAGTCATCGAGCCAGACCTGGTAGCCCGACCGCTGGAACTGCCGCAAAGTCTGGATCAAGTTGTGCTTCTCTTTGACCAGCGCCGTCTCCGTCACTTCGATGCGGATATAGTCCCGCTGCAAATCATAGCGGGTAATGATTTTTTCAACCATGGCATATGGGTCCATGAGATTGAAATCATGGCGTGACAAATTGACCGACACAGGCAGGACGAGCAGCTTATTGACCAGGCGGTAGTGGAGCTGCTTGGCTACCTGATCCAGGACATAGATATCCAATTTATGGATGAGCCGGGCCTGTTCCAGGACGGGGATGAAGACGTTAGGCATGAGCCGGCCGTAGACCGGGTCTTCCCAGCGGGCCAGGGCTTCGACACCGCAGATCTTACCGGTCATGGACCGGACGACGGGCTGATAGTAGACCTTGATATGGCCCTTTTCCAGGGCGGCGTTGAAATTCTCCAGGACGAAGGCCCGCTTTTCTAGGGCTTCACCCATGTCCCGCGTATAGACGGCCCAGCAGCGCGTGGCATCGGTCTTGATCGTATCGCAGGCAATCTTGGCCATGTCGAAGGTATGGCGCACGATGTGGATATCGTCTTCTTCCAGCAGGCAGACGCCGGCCTTCAAGACGATGTTGGAATTGTTAATATAGGCATTGACGCGGCTGCAGATAATCTCTATCTTTTGGAATATCCCGTCCCGCGTCGCCAGGACGCCAAAGCCATCGGCCGAGAAATGCGCTATCAGCGAGCCTGGGAAATACTGGCGCAAAATGGCGGCGATATGCTTGAGGCAATGGTCGCCGGCAGCCAGACCATGCAGGGAATTGTAGAGGCGGAAGTTCGTGAGGTTGAAATAAGTCGGGCAGTATTCCGACAGACGGCCCTTAGGGCTTTCCCGCCGGGCCACCTGCAAAGCTCTCTTGAAGAACAGGCGCATCCCCAACAGCCCCATCAGCGGGTCATTCTGGGTGCTGCTGCCCTTCAGTTCACTGCTGATGATCTGCAGCAGCCAGGCCTTGGTCCCATTTTCCAGGGAAATGACACTGGCCGAACCTTCGGCCCGACGGAAGTGGTCATCCCGCGTGCGGAAGCGGAAGATCACGAATTCCGAACGGTCTGGTTCAGACATATGGGCGATGGGATAATAGTCCTCGCCATCGACCATGCCCTGGAACCGCCGTCCTGTAAATCGGTAAAATTCCGCTTCATCCATACAGTGATAAATCTTCAACATCCCTTTATTGACGAATAAAATAGGCTCTCCCGATTCCATGCCAATCAGGCAAATCCCCGACGTCAGCCGGTCATAATAGCGATGCAATTCCGCTTGTATCGATGCCACATCCATAAAGTCCACCCTTTTCTGCAAAAACGTTTATAATAAAAAATATAATCATTATATATAATATATTATAACATAGGATAAAAAAGCGCTGTCCCATGAAGACAACCTCTTTTTGAGTTTTAAGTTTGTAGTTTTTAGTTTGCAGCAAATGGTAAAAAATTTAAACCCAACTTCTACAAACTACAAACGCTGTACTACAAACTATAGAGAAAAAAGGGCCTCGCATAATCTGCCGATGGTGTTGCCTTGGCTACCATGTGATAGCCTATATTTCCAATGACGATGATAAAAAAAGGAATCCAGTACGTCAGGCTCATTCTGTCAACTCCTTTTCCATATGGATGTGAGGACAATATTCATCCAGATATTCATCACCCGATGCGGTATATCCCAGTTTTTCATAAAACGGGCGCACCCGGACCTGTGCCGACAGAGCCAGCCGTTTCACATGACGGCCGCGCAACCATCCTTCCGCTTCCCGTACCAAGCGCTCCCCGAACTGCCGGCCCCGACATGATTTCCGTACGGCCAGTCGGCCCAGTATATACACATCCGGATTGTCTGATGCAAAGAGCCGACAACATCCAGCGGCATGCCCATTTTCATATAATACCAGATGCCATGCCGTCTGATCGGTTTCATCAAATTCATGATGAAAACCCTGTTCTTCGACAAATACCTCCTGCCGGATAATCCGGGCATCCTGTGAAAGTCCCTGCTGCATACGTATTTGAATCATGATATTCCCTCCTAAAAAAAACAGAGGTGCCCAGGAATTGTCTTATAGCATGTAACCCATGCCGTACCTACGACAACTCCCAGACACCTCATTTCTCCTGTCCGGTGACAGAAGCGGTGTTCTTATGAAATTAGCATTATTCTAACATATCCTATCGTCTTCGTCAATGTGATTTTGCTCACTTTAACAGCTGGGAACCAGACCGTTCACCCCACTTTTCTGCCTGTCATTTCAAGGCCTATTCGGTATCTGCCAGAAACTTCTGTACACAATCGGCAAAATCCAGCCCAGTCCGGTCGGCCAGAACGGCCAGCCACCATACATATTCCCCGATTTTAGACGGGAGTTTGCCTTCTTCATCAGATGGCCAGCGCCCTTCATGACTCATAGTCAGCCGTCCTACCAGGCCGGCATCGGTCAAAAAGGCCAAGGCATCTTCCTCGACGGACCATTCGGAACCATGATATTCCCGTTCCAATGCATGATAAGCTGCTCTGATAGCAGCCGAACGTTCCGATACTTCTTGTGAACGTACTCCCGCCTATAAAGGCGGGAGCTTCCTGCTTCAACGAGAACAGCGCTACTGACTCCAAAGAGTTGCGGCGGCTTACACTCTCTCCA
>UMCF01031168.1_pt1 | contig 17015 bp, 15 predicted proteins | sample 1964131 | NCBI WGS metagenome assembly UMCF01 (sample SAMEA4835958, study PRJEB28245) | human gut metagenome | biome: gut microbiome; material: fecal sample | place: Denmark | collected 2008
TCCGAGAAACATGATTTCCCGGAGCGCTTTGTCTACAGTCTGAAGGATGGGAATTATCCCATCCTTTTTTGATACCATTTTTCTGCAAAGCCAATCAATCCGTAAAGTCCCATGGAAATCATGCAGAGAATCACAATGGACATCAGCATCCAATCCATTTTAAATACCTGGGAGGCATAGATGATGAGGTAGCCAAGGCCGCATTTAGAGGAAATAAATTCTCCGATGATAACGCCGACTAAACACAGACCGATATTGACTTTTGCCAGACTCAGAAGCCTTGGGACATTAGCGGGAAGCAGTACTTTTGTGAGTATATGCCATCTGTTTCCGCCAAGTGTCTGTATCAGCTTTATTTTATCCGTATCTACGTCCTCAAATCCCTGATGGAGGTTAAGGATGGAACCAAAGATAGCAACGGACATGCCGGTCAGAATAATGGTTTTATAGTTTGCTCCCAGCCAGACAATCAGCAGAGGAGCCAAAGCGGATTTTGGGAGACTGTTCAGTATTACAAGGTAAGGCTCTAAAGTTTCCGATAATTTTCGGCTGCACCACAGTAAGATTGCAAATAATAATGAAAAAAAGAAAACAAATGCAAAACTGACAAAAGTCTCAAAAAGCGTAATCCCTGTATGGAGCAGGATGGAGCCATCTTTTAGCATAGAAATAAAACAGGTTACAATTTTAGAAGGACTGCTGAAAACAAAAGAATCAATGATCCCGGCATCGGCAGTAAATTCCCAAAGGAGTAAAAAAAGAATACAGATACTGCTTCTTCCGATCCGCACAGTGCGTCGGTGTTTTTTTTGGGAAAGAATATATTGCTTTTGGGCAATGGATAATTCACTCATCATGGTTTAACTCCTTCCAGATGATATTGAAGTAGTCTTTAAATTGTGGAGCAGCACGCCGCTCAAAAGGTGTTAAGGATTCCTCAAATTCTAAAGGAATAACGGCAGAAATCCGTGCCGGACGTTCACTTAATACAACGACGCGGTTTGCCAGACTGACCGCTTCTGACAGGTCATGGGTGACAAGGATCGCTGTTATTTCCTCCTGTTTGATGATCGTGCCGATATCGTCTGCTACTTTCAGGCGGGTTTGATAGTCTAGGGCAGAAAACGGTTCATCTAAGAGCAGAAGTGTAGGATTTAAGACAAGAGTCCGAATAAGGGCGGCTCTTTGGCGCATACCGCCGGAAAGTTCGCAGGGACGTTTGTCTTTAAAATCATAGAGACCGTAATTTTTTAAAAGAGAATTGGCATAGGCGGTGGAAGCAGAGTTAATGTTTCCCTGAATCTCTAAGCCAAGCTGGATATTTTTCCAGATGGTCCGCCATTCCAACAGATGATCTTTTTGCAGCATGTAGCCGATGGGATTGTTAGATTGCTCCTGTAAGCGTTTTCCGTTTAGCAGGATTTCACCTTCTTCCGGTAGGAGCAGACCTGCGATCAGAGAAAGCAGCGTGGATTTTCCACAGCCGGATGGCCCTACAACTGCGATGAAATCTCCTTTACAGACCATAAAATGAATGTTTTGAAGAGCCGGTGTTTCACCCTGCATGGAATGATAGGCATAGTTTATGTGATTGATCTCAAGCAGTGGTTCCATAACAATCCTCCTGATAAAATATAGTATCTGGTGTAAACACGTTGATTCGCTTGCACTCATTACATTGTATGAAGAAAAACGGAAAGGGTGCTAAGAGCAGGGCAATGACAAATCCGGGGACATGAAGTATAATGGATGCAGGAAAAGACGGTTTTGGAGGTGGATATGGGACAAGAATCAGAAAAGAAGCATAGAAAAATTTATCTGTTGCTCATCATACTGCTCTTGGTGGCAGGTATTCTTCTTGGGATTTTGTATTTTCAATCTTCACAGGAAATAGAAAAATCACAAAAAGAAGACGCGGCATCTTCTAAAAAACAGGAACATAGTATGAAAACAAATGAGAAAACAGAGAAAGAGCAGAAACAGGGAAGTATGCAGGAACAGGAAAGTATGAAAACAAATGAGAAAGCCGAAGTTAACATAAAGGAAATGCAGGCAGGAGATGTTGTGGAGGATTCCGTCATAACACAAACAGGTATGGAGCAGTTTTTTTATAAGGAAGAGCTGACAGATGAGGTATTTGCAAGAATGGATGGCGTATCTTATCCGCAAAATGCACAGATTGGCAGGGAAGAGTTATGTTATCTGCGGGTGCTTCATACGGGTTTTGATGAAAAGACATATATAGGCGAGCTGGTGGTCAATCAAAAGATTGCAGACGATGTCTTAGAAATCATGAAAGAACTCTACGAAAATCATTATCCGATCGAAAAAATGCGCTTAATTGATGAGTACGGGGCAGATGATGAAGCATCCATGAGTGATAATAATACATCTGCTTTTAATTACCGCACCATTGCGGGAACAAACAGGCTTTCTAAGCATGGACAGGGGTTAGCAGTAGATATCAATCCAAGATATAATCCATGCGTGCGGACAAAAAACGGGATCACTACGGTAGAGCCGCAAAACGGAAGCACCTATGTGGATAGGAATGCAGATTTTTCTTATAAAATTACAGAAGGAGATCTGTGCCTGCAACTCTTTTTAGAACATGGATTTACATGGGGAGGCAGTTGGAACAGTGTAAAAGACTATCAGCATTTTGAAAAGGCGGTAGAGTAAGGTATCCGATATTTGGATGAATAATTATACATATTGACGGAGAATAAGAATTGCATTTTTACAAAAAGTGAGATAAAATAAAACAGCTATGATAGAAACGAACCGTGAATCGTAGCAGGATTGATCGAGGCGGAAAATGAACCAGCAAAAAAATCAGACGAAACAAAATTACCAGAAAATCTTAGACCGCACCATAGAGGAACTGCAGCAGCTACAGCGTGTTCCGACATTATTGCTGCACAGTTGTTGTGCTCCATGCAGCAGCTATGTACTGGAGTATCTGTCGGAGTATTTTCAAATTACGGTGTTATACTACAACCCGAATATTTATCCGGATGAAGAGTATAAAAAAAGAGTGGCAGAGCAAAAGGAGTTCATTGAACGGTTCCCGGCAAAAAATAGGATCTCATTTATAGAAGGAAGATTTAATAAAGAAGATTTTTATGCGATGGCAAAAGGTTTAGAAGAGGTGCCGGAAGGCGGAGAACGATGTTTTTCCTGCTATGAAATGAGACTGCGTGAGGCGGCGGAATATGCAAAACGGTTGGGAAGGGATTATTTTACAACAACCCTTTCTATCAGCCCTTTGAAAAATGCGGCAAAGCTTAACGAGATTGGCTTGAAGTTAGAGCAGGAATACGACGTGCATTATCTGTTATCGGATTTTAAAAAGAAAAACGGTTATCAGCGCTCCGTAGAGTTGTCGCATGAGTACGGAATGTACCGCCAGGATTATTGTGGCTGTGTGTTTTCCATGCGGGAAAGGGAACGTGTCCGCAAAGAACAGACAGAGAGATAAAAAATTATAAATCAAATAAAAAAGAAAGAGGTAAGGAACATGGCACAGTTATGGGGAGGACGTTTTACAAAAGAGACAGATCAGCTTGTCTATAATTTTAATGCGTCCATTACATTTGACCAGAAATTTTACAAACAGGATATCGAGGGAAGCATTGCCCATGTTACAATGTTAGGAAAACAGGGAATTCTTACAAACGAGGAAGCGCAGGACATCATTAAAACCTTAAAAGAGATCCAAAGTGAAGTAGAGAATGGAACGTTAGAAATTTCCTCAGAGTATGAGGATATCCATAGTTTTGTGGAGGCAACCCTGATTGACCGGTTAGGTGATACCGGTAAAAAATTACATACCGGAAGAAGCCGTAATGATCAGGTGGCGTTGGACATGCGTCTTTATACCAGACAGGAAGTAATGGCAACAGATGCATTGTTAGAAGAATTGTTAAATGTACTTTTAAGAATCATGGAAGAAAATACAGAGACCATAATGCCTGGATTTACACATTTACAGAAGGCACAGCCGATTACGTTAGCACATCATATGGGAGCTTATTTTGAGATGTTTAAAAGAGACAGACAGCGTCTGCGTGACATCTTTGAAAGAATGAATTACTGCCCACTGGGCTCCGGTGCATTAGCAGGTACCACCTATCCTCTGGATCGGGATTATACGGCGGAACTGATGGGATTTTACGGACCAACCTTAAACAGTATGGATGGAGTGTCCGACAGGGATTATCTGATCGAGTTCTTATCAGCTCTTTCTACGATTATGATGCATCTGAGCCGTTTTAGCGAAGAAGTCATTATCTGGAATTCAAATGAATATCAATTTGTAGAGATCGATGATGCTTACAGCACCGGAAGCAGTATTATGCCACAGAAGAAAAATCCGGATATTGCGGAATTAGTCCGTGGCAAGACCGGACGTGTCTATGGTGCATTGGTGTCACTGCTCACAACCATGAAAGGAATCCCGCTAGCATATAATAAAGATATGCAGGAGGATAAAGAACTTTCCTTTGATGCGATGGATACGGCAAAAGGCTGTATTGCATTGTTTACAGGCATGTTAGATACGATGAAATTCAATCAGGAAGTGATGCGCAACAGTTCGAAAAACGGATTTACCAATGCGACAGACGCTGCCGATTATCTGGTAAATCATGGCGTACCATTCCGTGATGCACATGGGATCGTAGGTCAGATCGTACTTTACTGTATTGATAAAAATATGGCGATCGATGATATGTCTTTAGAGGAATTAAAAGCCATCAGTCCGGTATTTGAAGAAGATATTTATGATGCAATTTCCATGGAAACCTGTGTCAATAAACGTCTGACGATCGGCGCACCGGGAAAAGAGGCAATGGAAAAAGTAATTGCCTTAGAAAAAGAATATCTTGCAAAAAATCATGGCTCAGACTGGTTAAAACAGTAAGAATTGTTGAAAATGCATAAGAAATTTAGAAATCTAAGAGAAAATTTTAGCAAAATATGAATTGTTTTTTTGTCGAAAATAGCATAGTATTTTAACAGAAAGACAAATGTCCGCAATAAGCGGACAAAACAAGCGAAATGTGTGAGGAGATTAGATATGAGCGACAGATTAAAAGTAGGTATTTTAGGCGGAACGGGAATGGTAGGACAGCGTTTCATTTCCCTGTTAGAGAATCATCCGTGGTTTGAGGTAACGACCATTGCAGCAAGTCCTAGAAGTGCCGGTAAGACATATGAAGAGGCAGTCGGAGGAAGATGGAAGATGGACACTCCAATGCCGGAAGCCGTGAAAAAGATTGTTGTCATGAATGTCAATGAAGTGGAAAAAGTAGCATCAGAAGTAGATTTTGTATTTTCCGCAGTAGATATGACAAAAGAGGAAATCAAAAAAATCGAGGAAGAGTATGCAAAGACAGAGACACCGGTTGTATCAAACAACAGTGCACATCGCTGGACACCGGATGTACCGATGGTAGTACCGGAGATCAATGCAGAACATATGAAAGTCATTGAGTTCCAGAAAAAACGTTTAGGAACCACCAGAGGATTTGTGGCAGTAAAACCAAACTGTTCTATTCAGTCCTACGCACCGGTACTGACGGCATGGAAAGAATTTGAGCCATATGAGGTAGTTGCAACCACTTATCAGGCAATTTCAGGTGCAGGAAAAACCTTTAAAGACTGGCCGGAGATGGAAGGCAACATTATTCCATACATCGGTGGAGAGGAAGAAAAATCTGAAAAAGAGCCGCTTCGTATCTGGGGCGAGATCAAAGACGGTGTGATCGTACCGGCGGAAAGCCCGGTCATTACCTGCCAGTGCATCCGTGTTCCGGTATTAAACGGACATACAGCAGCCGTATTTGTAAAATTCAAAAAACAGCCGACCAAAGAGCAGTTGATTGAAAAACTTGTAAACTTCAAAGGAGCACCACAGGAGTTAGGACTTCCGAGTGCACCAAAACAGTTTATCCAGTATTTAGAAGAAGATAACCGCCCACAGGTAGCTTTAGATGTGGATTATGAAAACGGAATGGGTGTATCTGTCGGACGTTTAAGAGAAGATACAGTATACGATTGGAAATTCGTTGGTTTATCCCACAATACAGTCCGCGGAGCCGCAGGCGGAGCAATCCTTTGCGCAGAGCTTTTAAAAGCACAGGGATACATTACAAAGAAATAAAGAATCAAAAAATCGAAATAGAGATTACAGCTGTTTTTCAAAAGAAGCCGCAAATGTGGCTTCTTTTGTTGTTGTAAAAATTAAATTATGGTATAATGTGTGAAATAATGAGCAATGCATCCAACAAAAATATAACAGACTTGTGCTGGCACGAAGTTTGCTATATTTTTGTTGGATGATAGGGCGAATGCCCGTACATCGAAAAAATCTCCGATTTTTGAGATGCACTGTGGATATAGAGTATACGAAACACACATCAATTCACATATGAGGAGGGAAGTCTATGATTATCAGAACCGCTGAGATCAAACCATTAGAAGAAGAATATCAGGCAAACGGAAACCGTCTGGTCATCTATTATGGTGATGAGAACTGCCAGAAAGAGCAGCTTTTAAAATATTTTATGCAGGACAAAAAAGCCTTTTATTACAGAGCATGTCCGGCATCCGAGCAGCAGCAGCGAAAAATGATGGGGATGCAGATAGAAGAGCAGTATGATGCAGCCATAAAAAAATACACCTATGAAGAGTATTTTAACCGGATCAAAAGCGGAGATGCGTCCAAACTGGTCGTGATCATTGATGAATTTCATCATATCGCAAAAAAGGATGATACTTTTTTAGAGGCAATTATGAAGTTAAAGGCAAAACGCCTTTATCCGGGGCCGGTTCTGATCATTTTAGCAAGCAGTGCCTTTAAGTGGATTGAAGAAGAGGGCAGGGAGCTGCTTAAAGCAAGTCTTAAAAAAGTTGACCGCATAGTGCGTTTAAGAGATATGCAGTTCTTAGAACTGGTACATGCACTGCCGGAATATTCCGTAAGCGAATGTGTGGAAACCTACGGGATCATTGGCGGAGTACCGGCATATGTGAACCGTTGGAGTTCTAAAAAAGATCTGAAATATAATGTGTGTAAGCATATCCTGTCACCAAACGGAAATCTTTTCCGTGAGGCAGAGCGCGTAGTGGGCAGGGATTTAAGGGAATTATCTGTCTATAATACGATCTTATGCTCGCTTGCAGCAGGCAACCGCAAGCTGAATGATCTTTATCACGATACGGGATTTTCAAGAGCTAAGATCAGTGTATACTTAAAAAATCTGATGGCATACGATATTGTAGAGAAGATCAGTGTGTTTGAAACCGGAGGATGGGACAATGCACAAAAAGGTCTGTATCAGATCAAACATACCCTGATCCACTTCTGGTACAAGTTTGTTTATCCGCACATGAGCGGATTGTATGAAATGAGTACCGAGGAATTTTATGAGCGCTATATCAAAGAAGAATTGAATGACTATCTGAACCGCTATTTTGTAAAAGTATGTGGTGAGTATCTGGCATTGTTAAATGCACAGGGACAGTTGGCAGTACAGGCAGTGAAAATGGGCGTATGGATTGGAAAAAAAGGAACCATTGACATCATTGCACAGGATTCCGTGCGGCAGAATATCGTGGCAATCTGCAACTGGTCTAAGTCGGAGCTGACCGATGAAATGTGGAAAAATTTAGAATTTTCGATGAAACAGGCAAAAATCAAAGCGGAGCAGTATTATCTGTTTTCTGCACAGTCCTTTGATGAAGCAATCCGGGAGAGAGCAGAAGAAAATCCGAAAATAAAATTAATTGATATGAATGAATTGTAGGAGTGATTATGGCGAAAGCTTTATACATAGCGGAAAAACCAAGCGTTGCGCAGGAATTTACAAAAGCATTAAAGTTAGAAATGCGCAACCACAACGGTTATAAAGAAGGAGAAACCGCAGTCGTGACATGGTGCGTTGGTCATCTTGTCACGATGAGTTATCCGGAAGTATATGATGAAAAATATAAAAAGTGGAGTCTTGAGACACTTCCGTTTTTGCCGGAAGAGTTCCTGTATGAAGTCATTCCAAGTGCAAAGAACCAGTATGAAATCGTATCGCAGCTTTTAAATCGGGAAGATGTGGATACAATTTATGTCTGTACTGACTCGGGGCGTGAGGGAGAGTACATTTACCGTTTGGTCGAGCAGATGTCAGGAGTCAAAGACAAAGGAAAGCAGAGGAAACGTGTCTGGATCGACTCACAGACCGAAGAAGAGATTTTGCGTGGCATCCGCGAGGCAAAGGACTTATCGGAATATGATAACCTGTCCGATTCCGCATATTTGCGGGCAAAAGAAGATTATTTAATGGGGATTAATTTTTCAAGGCTTCTGACCTTAAAATATGGAAATACGATTGCAAATTATCTGCATGAACGATATACGGTCATTTCTGTCGGCAGGGTAATGACCTGCGTACAGGGAATGGTGGTACGACGGGAACGTGAGATCCGTGAATTTGTAAAAACACCGTTTTACCGGGTGTTCAGCAGTATGGAAATTGAAGGCACCGGCATAGAGAGCGAGTGGAAGGCGGTCGAAGGAAGTCAGTTTTATCAGTCCCAAAAGCTCTATAAGGACAATGGATTTTTACAAAAAGAGGATGCCGAGGCATTTATTGCAAGTCTCACCGGAAGGGCAGAATTTGTCGAGAATGAGAATGGGCAGAGCAGCCAGCAGACGGAAGGAATACAGGCAGCTGTAGAAAAAATCGAAAAGAAAAAAGAGCAGAAAAAGCCGCCGCTGTTATATAACTTAGCGGAACTGCAGAATGACTGTTCTAAATTTTTCAAGATCAGTCCGGATGAAACCCTTCGCATTGTGCAGGAATTATATGAGAAAAAATTAGTGACCTACCCAAGAACAGATGCCAGAGTCCTCTCTACGGCAGTATCAAAAGAGATTACAAAAAATATCAAGGGCTTACAAAATATTCCGGGAGTGCGGGCTTATGCCGAAGAGATCATCGCAAATAAAAGCTATCAGGGACTTGCTAAGACACGATATGTCAACGATAAGCAGATCACTGACCACTATGCGATCATTCCGACGGGACAGGGATTTGGGGCGATGAAGAGTCTGAAACCTTTGTCAGTCAAAGTCTATGAAGTCATTACCAGAAGATTTCTTGCGATATTTTATCCGCCTGCGGTATATCAGAAAGTGGCATTGACCTCTGCGATAGAAGGGGAAAAATTCTTTTCTAATTTTAAAGTACTTGCAAATCCGGGCTATTTAAAGGTCATGGATTACTCGTTTTTTAAGAAAAAACAGGAGGAAAAGCCGGAAGAAGATGCAGACAGCGGGCTTTGCGATACCGAACTGTTAGAACGGATTTCTGCTATGAAAAAAGGCACACAGCTTCCGGTCAAAAGCCTCTACATCAAAGAGGGAGAGACTTCCCCGCCGAAGCGTTACAACTCCGGTTCTATCATACTGGCAATGGAAAATGCCGGACAGTTGATCGAAGACGAAGAGTTGAGAGCGCAGATTAAGGGAAGCGGAATCGGCACTTCGGCAACCCGCGCGGAAATCTTAAAAAAATTAGTGGCGAACAAATATCTGGCATTGAATAAAAAGACACAGATTATCACGCCGACACTTTTAGGAGAGATGATTTACGATGTTGTAAATGCATCCATCAGACCATTATTAAATCCTGATTTAACAGCGAGCTGGGAAAAAGGACTGACCTATGTGGCAGAAGGCAGCATTACAACAGAAGAGTATATGGTCAAACTGGAGAATTTTATCAAAAGACGGACGGACGTCGTGCTGAATTTAAGAAATCAATATGCCCTGCGCGGTTCTTTTGACCATGCAGCCGCATATTATAAAAAAGGAAAGACGAAAGGAAAAGAGAAAGACAATGAAAAAGTGTGAGATACATCAGCTCTATAATTTAGAAGAAACCATTGCGGCGGATATTTTTAAAAATGTGACTTATCCGTGGGAGGTACTTCCAAAGATTAAAGATTTCATTGTGGAATTGGGAAATACCTTAGATGCGTCAGTATATGAAAAACGCGGAGAGAACATCTGGGTAGCGAAATCTGCAAAGGTGGCAGACACAGCATTTTTAAATGGACCTTTGATCATTGATGAAGGTGCTGAGGTCAGACATTGTGCCTTTATCAGAGGAAATGCCATCGTAGGAAAAAACTGCGTGGTGGGCAATTCTACCGAGTTGAAAAATGTGATACTTTTTAATTCCGTTCAGGTTCCGCATTATAACTATGTGGGGGATTCCATTTTAGGACATAAGTCTCATATGGGTGCGGGTTCGATTACATCTAATGTAAAGTCGGACAAGACACTTGTGGTTGTAAAAGACGGAAAAGAAGAAATTAAAACAGGATTTAAGAAATTCGGGGCGATGCTTGGAGATTATGTGGAGGTAGGATGCAATTCCGTTTTAAATCCGGGTACGGTCATTGGTGCTCATACCAATGTCTATCCGCTTTCTATGGTACGCGGAGTGGTAGCAGACCATTCTATTTATAAAAATCGCAATGAGGTTGTACAAAAGAACGAGTAAGAGGAGGTAGAAGTCGATGTTATATTTTGAAAATGACTATTCTGAGGGAGCACATGAGAAGGTGTTGAAGCACCTGATAGATACCAATATGGAGCAGTTGTCCGGCTACGGCCATGATACCTACTGTGAGCGGGCAAAGCAGAAAATCAAAGAGGCATGCGAATGTCCGGATGCGGAGATTTTTTTCATCAGTGGAGGAACGCAGACAAACCAGATTGTCATTGATGCGATGCTGCAAGGGTATGAGGGTGTCATTGCAGCTACGACAGGGCATGTCAGCGGACATGAGGCAGGAGCAATTGAATTTACCGGTCATAAGGTACTCACGATTCCACAGGAGAATGGAAAGATATCGGCAGAAGAATTAAAAAAATATTTAACAACTTACTACGGTGATGCAAGTTATGATCATATGGTGTTTCCGGGAATGGTATACATCACACATCCGACGGAATACGGAACACTGTATACAAAGTCAGAATTAGAAGAGATATCCGCAGTTTGCCATGAATACGATATTCCCCTGTATTTAGATGGGGCGCGTCTTGGCTATGCATTAGCAAGTGCAGGCACAGATGTCAGCTTAACGGATATTGCAAACTATTGTGATGTTTTTTACATAGGCGGAACAAAAGTAGGGGCATTGTGCGGCGAAGCAGTTGTGTTTACCAAGAACAATATGCCGAAACAGTTCTTTACCAGTGTCAAACAGCATGGCGGACTGCTGGCAAAGGGACGTTTGCTTGGTGTTCAGTTTGATGCATTGTTTACCGATTCTCTTTATTTTGAAATCGGAAAAAGTGCAATTTCCTGCGCACAGCAGTTAAAAGATGCGTTCCGCGACAAAGGATATACCTTTTATCTGGACTCGCCGACAAACCAGATTTTTATTGTGCTGGAGAATGAAAAAATGGCAGAACTGCAAAAAGAAGTGGTCTTCGGACGTTGGGAAAAGGCAGACGAAAACCACACCGTAGCCAGATTTGTGACAAGCTGGGCGACAAAAGAAGAGGATGTGAAACGGCTGATAGAACTATTGTAACATCAGATTGTTCTAATTTTTCAATATCCCCTTGATGTTTTCGACATTTTATGAGAAAATAACTACATCAGTGTGTTAAGAATTTAACGCAACTACAATTTCATCCAATCGAAAGGAGTCTTAAAATGATTTACACACAGGAAGTTCAAAACATGTGTCCGGTTGCTAAAGGTGCAAAACACGAACCGGCTCCAATCCCAGAAGAAGGCAAATGGGTACACTCCAAAAAAATCGAAGATATTTCAGGTTTTACACACGGTGTAGGCTGGTGTGCTCCACAGCAGGGTGCCTGCAAACTTTCATTAAACGTAAAGAATGGTATTATTGAGGAAGCATTAGTTGAGACTATCGGATGCTCCGGTATGACACACTCCGCAGCTATGGCAGCAGAGATTTTACAGGGCAAGACAATTTTAGAGGCATTAAATACAGACCTTGTATGTGATGCAATCAATACTGCAATGAGAGAATTATTCTTACAGATTGTATACGGACGTACACAGAGTGCATTCTCTGATGACGGACTTGCAATTGGTGCAGGATTAGAGGACTTAGGAAAAGGACTTCGTTCTCAGGTTGGTACTATGTACGCAACAAAAGAAAAAGGTGTTCGTTACTTAGAGATGGCAGAAGGCTATGTAACAGGTATCGCACTTGACGAAGACAACGAAGTAATCGGATATCAGTTCGTTTCTCTTGGAAAAATGACTGACTTTATCAAAGCAGGTGATGATCCTAACACAGCTTGGGAAAAAGCTAAAGGACAGTATGGCCGTGTAGATGATGCAGCAAAAATCATCGATCCAAGAAAAGAGTAATCGAAAGGAGACGAACAGAAATGGCATTATTTGAATCATATGAAAGAAGAATTGACCAGATCAATTCCGTTTTAAACAGTTATGGAATCAGCTCCATCGAAGAGGCTGAAAAAATTACAAAAGATGCTGGACTTGACGTTTACGAGCAGGTAAAGAAAATCCAGCCAATCTGTTTTGAGAACGCTTGCTGGGCTTACACAGTAGGAGCAGCTATCGCAATCAAAAAAGGCTGCAGAAAAGCAGCAGATGCAGCAGCAGCAATCGGAGAAGGTCTTCAGGCTTTCTGTATTCCGGGTTCCGTTGCAGACCACAGAAAAGTTGGTATCGGCCATGGTAACTTAGGAAAAATGTTATTAGAGGAAGAGACAGAGTGCTTCTGCTTCTTAGCAGGACATGAATCTTTTGCAGCAGCAGAAGGTGCGATCGGTATCGCTGAGAAAGCAAACAAAGTACGTCAGAAACCTTTACGAGTTATCTTAAACGGTCTTGGAAAAGACGCTGCACAGATCATCTCCCGTATCAACGGATTCACATTTGTTGAGACAAAGATGGATTACGCAAAGAATGAATTAAACGTAGTATATGAGAAATCCTATTCTAACGGACTTCGTGCTTCTGTAAAATGCTATGGTGCAGATGACGTAGTAGAAGGTGTTGCGATCATGCACAAAGAGAATGTAGGTGTATCTATCACAGGTAACTCTACAAACCCTACACGTTTCCAGCATCCTGTAGCAGGTACATACAAGAAAGAATGTATCGAGCAGGGCAAGAAATACTTCTCAGTAGCATCCGGTGGTGGTACAGGACGTACACTTCACCCGGACAACATGGCAGCAGGTCCTGCTTCCTACGGTATGACAGATACTATGGGACGTATGCACTCTGATGCACAGTTCGCTGGTTCTTCATCCGTACCGGCTCATGTAGAAATGATGGGCTTGATCGGAATGGGTAATAACCCAATGGTAGGTGCTACCGTAGCAGTTGCTGTTTCTGTTGAGGAAGCTGCAAAGGCTGGTAAGTTCTAAGAAGAACTAAAGTATTAATTAAGAAAACGTTGAAAATGCCGTAATCTCAAGGGGTTACGGCATTTTTTTGAGTGTAAATATTTTTGGGTAAAATGATATCAGATTCCGCAAATTTTAGCTGACAGCATCTGAATGTAGTATCCATATTGCACTAAGCGTAGAAGCCAAAAGTATCCTTTACAGCAGCGGGAACTTATGATAAAATTCTCACAAAGCATACAGATTCTGGATATCTTATCAGGTGTATACCTGTCAATTCTATCTAATATCAAATCAAAAAATCTATGCTTTTAATTCAATTTAGAAAAAAGCAGGAGATGGATACGCAGACCGGTTTCTGGGGACAGACCACGGGAGACAGAAAGCACCGGTATATCGGAAAACACACATATGGCATTAAAATCCGTGATTTAGTTCGTAAGACTGCCTTTGGCATTAATTTTGCCGTGATCGGCATTGAAAACCAGAACAACATCGATTATACATTTCCAGTATGGGCAATGTCTTACGATGTTGGAGAATACGAAAAGCAGCTTAAGTGTATCCGCAGAAGACTTCGCAGAAAAGGAAAGGATGGTCAGCATTTAACAGCAGCAGAGTATTTGTGTGGATTTCAAAAAGATATACGTCTTTATCCGGTTGTGACATTTGTGCTATACTATGGAAAAGACGAATGGGATGCAGACATTTGTGCGTTAGCAGAATGTGATGAGGTATTCTTAGAAGGAGTGCGTAAAGAACTATAAATACAGACTGTGTAGAAGAACAGGATGGAATGAAGTTAGTATAAAATATAAAAACAGAGAAAAATCCGTAATGTGATAGAGGTTTATCGTACCTGTCACACTACGGATTTTTTAGAACTCTTTTTACAGTTTCACAAATTCCGCCTTCCGTCCCCGGAAAACCGTATAATAGCGAAAACCGGCATCCTGCAGAAACGAGGGCACTTTTTTAAAATCAAAGGCGAGGTGTTCCGGTTTGTGTCCGTCAGAACCGATCGACAGGATCTCGCCGCCAAGTTCACGGTAGCGGCCAAGGGCATCTTCCGTTGGATGCGGATGTCCAAGACCGTATTTTAAACCGGCAGTATTTAACTCGATGCCTTTTCCACGGGAAATTAACTGCTTAAAGATCTCATCTATCACGTCAGAATATTTTCGATAAGAATAATCGGCATTTTTATTTGGACCATAGCGGACAACATAGTCGATGTGTCCGTAAACGTCAAAATCGTCATAAGCCTGAATATTTTCTAGAATGGATTCAAAATATTCTAAGTAAGCCTCATACTCCGTTTTTCCTTCATAATACTCAGGATAATAAGGATCGATCCCGTGCACAACATGGGAAGAACCAATGACGAAGTCTAAAATGCTGTTCTGTAAAAGCTGACGGTTATATTCCGCGGCCTGTGGCTGTAGACCGAGTTCCACACCAATGCAGATTGGCAGAACGTTTTGATATTTTTCCTTTAACTCAGACAACTCTTTTTGATAAGCATCCATATCGAATAAAAAAAGTTCCGGTTCCTTTGGATAGTCGTAATCAATATGATCGGTAAAGCAGATGCCATCCAAACCATGTTGAAGGGCAGTCTGAACCATATCTTCCGGTTCGGCAGTGCTGTCACCGGAATAACGTGTATGTAAATGGGTGTCCCAAAGCATTTGTAATCCTCCTGTGATTATTTCATTCAATTATGCGTTACCGTGTATGCATACACATCGCAGTGCCGCTCAAAAATCAAAGATTTTTTTGCTGTACGGGCATTCGCCCTATCATCCAACAAAAATATAATTGACTTTATGCAAGCACAAGTCAGTTATATTTTCGTTGGATGGCACTGCTCATCGCTTGCACTCATTATATCACAATCACAGCAAAAGATTCCACTTGTTCACATTCCTGTCCCATGTTATCATTTAATATAGTGACAAAGGAAGCAGAAAACATCTGCAATATACCAACAGGGAAGGAATCCACCGATGAAAAAAATACTATCAGGACTGCTTACGGTCTGCCTGCTTGTGTCCATGCTGGCTGTGGCAGATACACCGATAAAGGCAGAAGCAGCAAGTACAAGCGGAAGTTTAGAGCAGAGGATCACGCAGCTTCAGAAAAAATTTCCAAACGGAAAATACTGGAACCACTCAGGGAGTTTTGTAAATAACCCGGATGGCTGGACGGATACACCGTGTACGCATCATGGCAATTGTCTGGCAAAGGGATATCAGGGGCAGTGCGGCTGTAACAGTTTTTCTAATGCGATCCAGTGTATGGGATTTTCAGAAAAACTCGGTTATGATGTGTTCGGAAGTGCACCAAGAACCTGGTCTAGCCATACGAACCTGTCAAAAGTAAAAGCCGGGGATGTGATCCGTTACAGGTATAATACGCATTCCGTTTTTGTGACAAAGGTTACGGCAGATACGATCACGTTTGCAGACTGCAACTGGGACGGCCACTGCAAGATCCGATGGAACGTTACGATCCCAAAATCATCCATTACGGGCTTAACTTATATCCGCCATGCGAATAATTATGACAGTGTGGTAAAAATACCGCAGACCGTGAAGCTGACAACGGCAAAGAATAAAGCGACCAAAAAAGTGTGGTTAAAGTGGAACCGGAGCGATAAAACCAGCGGATATGAAGTATACCGTTCCACAAAAAAGAACTCCGGATATAAAAAAATAAAAACGATCAATTCAGCAAAGAACTGCAGCATGACAGACAAAAACCGGATGATCGGAAAAAAATACTACTATAAGATACGGGCATACCGGAATGTAAACGGACAAAGACTCTATGGATCTTACAGTAATATCAAATCCATCACCATCCGAAAATAGAAGTGAAACAATACTGGGGGCAAAACGGTAGTTTTTGCCCCTGAATTCTTATACAAAATCCAATATGTGTAAAAAAATAGTGAAAAGTTTAACAAAGATACGAAATACCCTTGAAATTTTTCTAAGAATTAGTTAAAATATCAGTAGTTGGGCAAGCTAGCTCAAAAGTAAGAAAAAATTTCATTCAAAATTTCTAGGAGGAATAAGAAATGGCAGTAAGAGTAGCAATCAATGGTTTTGGCCGTATTGGTCGTCTTGCATTCAGACAGATGTTCGGTGCAGAAGGATACGAAGTAGTAGCAATCAACGATTTAACAAGCCCTAAAATGTTAGCACACTTGTTAAAATATGATTCTTCTCAGGGAAAATATGAGAAAGCTGACACAGTAACAGCTGGAGAAGATTCTATCACAGTTGATGGAAAAGAAATCAAAATCTACGCATTCCCAGATGCAAACAATTGCCCATGGGGTGAATTAAAAGTTGACGTTGTATTAGAGTGCTCCGGATTCTATACATCCAAAGAAAAAGCACAGGCACACATCAATGCAGGTGCCCGTAAAGTTGTTATTTCTGCTCCAGCAGGTAACGATCTTCCAACAATCGTATACAACACAAACCACGAGACATTAAAAGCTTCTGATACAATCATCTCAGCAGCTTCTTGTACAACAAACTGCTTAGCACCAATGGCAGATGCA
>UMCF01041076.1_pt1 | contig 16925 bp, 15 predicted proteins | sample 1964131 | NCBI WGS metagenome assembly UMCF01 (sample SAMEA4835958, study PRJEB28245) | human gut metagenome | biome: gut microbiome; material: fecal sample | place: Denmark | collected 2008
AGGAGCAGCAGCGCTGGTACGCCATCAAGATCTTCGAGCACGACGACAAGGTGCTTGCAAAGCTTGCCATCAAGCCCGAGATCATGCAGCACATCGACGCGGACATCAAGGCCGCCGAGGAAGAGCTTGACGACGATGCCGAGAGCATCATCACAAACGAGAGATACCTCTACATAGCATCCATCATCAAGGCATGCTACAAAAAGAAAAACGCCGGCAAGCTCACCGCTTCCGACAAGATAGATAAGATCGTCACCAACCGTTGGCTGGGCCTGCCGATCTTCGCAGTGGTCATGTTCCTTGTCTACTGGGTCGCAATGGTCGCCGTCGGCGCACCTGCAACCGACTGGGCAAACGACGGCGTATTCGGCGACGGCTGGCACCTGCTCGGCATAGGCTCCGGCGAATACAACGACACGAACGACGAATACACTGCGGCGCTTCAGGCCGTCAGCGCATTCCTCGGCGAGGATATAGACGTTGAAGCAGACGACTTCGATGCAGACGCACTGCTTGCCGACATGAAGGCTCTCCAGACCACCGACAAAACAGCAACCGTCGATGTCGAGGATGAAGAGACCCTCGCGATAAACACCATGACCGCTTACTACGACACGCTCCCCGAAGGTGCGGATAAGATGGACGACGTTGTCCAGATGACCTATGTCGACGCGGTGGCTTACCTTGAGAAAAACGGCTTTGACGCTCCCGACCCGGCCGACTACGGCGTATGGGTACCGGGCATCCCCGTTCTCGTCGGCGACGGCCTTGACGCAGCAAACGCAGCCCCCTGGCTCAGCGGCCTTATCAACGACGGTATCGTAGCCGGTGTCGGCGCGGTCCTCGGCTTCGTTCCCCAGATGCTCGTCCTGTTCCTCATGCTCGCCTTCCTCGAGGCCTGCGGCTACATGGCGCGTATCGCCTTCGTTCTTGACCGTGTGTTCCGCAAGTTTGGCCTCTCCGGCAAGAGCTTCATCCCCATGCTCATCGGCGTCGGCTGCGGCGTTCCGGGCGTCATGGCTTCCCGTACCATCGAAAACGAGCGTGACCGCCGCATGACGATCATGACCACCACCTTTATCCCCTGCGGCGCAAAGGTTCCGTTCATCGCAATGATCGCCGGCGCACTGTTCGGCGGCAGCGCATGGGTATCCACCTCGGCATACTTCATCGGCATGGCGGCTATCATCTGCTCGGGCATCATGCTCAAGAAGACCAGGCGTTTTGCCGGCGACCCGGCTCCCTTCGTTATGGAGCTTCCGGCATACCACATGCCCACCCTCGGCAACGTTCTCCGCTCCATGTGGGAGCGCGGCTGGTCCTTCATCAAGAAGGCCGGTACCATCATCCTGCTCTCGACCATCTTCGTATGGTTCACCACCTACTTCGGCTGGGTCGACGGCTCGTTCCAGATGCTCTCCGAGGATCAGATCGACTCCTCCATCCTTGCTAAGATCGGCAACGCGATCGCCTGGATCTTCAGCCCGCTCGGCTGGGGCAACTGGCAGGCAACCGTCGCATCCATCACCGGCCTTGTCGCAAAGGAGAACATCGTCGGCACTCTCGGCATCCTCTACGGCGGCGGCGACGGCACCGTTTACCAGAACATCGCAGCAGCCTTCACCGGCATAACCGCTTACTCCTTCCTCGTGTTCAACCTCCTGTGCGCTCCCTGCTTTGCAGCGATCGGCGCGATCAAGCGCGAGATGAACAACCGTGGCTGGACCTGGTTTGCGATCGGCTATCAGTGCGGCTTTGCTTACTGCATCGCCCTGATGATCAATCAGTTCGGCAGCGTTTTCGTCGGCAAGACCAACGTCATCGGCCTGATCTTTGCAGTCGTGATCCTGGCACTTATGATTTACATGCTCTTCCGTCCCTACAAGGAAGCCGAGACCCTCAGCACCAAGGAAGCGACCGCAGCTGTAAAATAAGCAACGCAACATAACTTAACGAATAATTTTCAAAGGAGGAATAAGCAATGCTGGAATGGTTGGCTGAAAATATCGGAACTATACTGATAACCGCCGGACTTATCGTCATCGTGGCGCTCATAATCCGGTCGATCGTCAGGGATAAGAAGGCAGGCATATCCTCCTGCGGCGCAAAATGCGGCGGCTGCGGCGCGTGCGCCATGGCAGGAAAATGCCACGGCTCATCCGCTTGCGGCGGCAGCGCCCTCAGGGATGTTAAAAACCTGAAGCATCAGAACACCTAAAATTCTGACGGGAGGTGCAGTGATTCCCTTCTGCACCTCCCGGTTTTACAAACAGGAGTAAGCAATGACTAACCCCAAGCTTGCGGTTTCCGCCTCGGTGATCCGATATCTTCTCGCACTCGATGCGCTCAAGGGCGCCGGCGGAATACGGACGACCGACGTTGCGCGATATCTCAACATCAAAAAACCGAGCGCGCACACGATGCTCAACAATTTAAAAGACGCCGAGATCCTGACAAAGGATGAGCTTGGCATAGCGCACCTGACAGGCTACGGAGTTGAGCTTACGCAGAAGTACAGGCGATATTACAGCGCCGTTGCCGCGACTCTCGCGCGCACCCTGCCGCCTGCGGCAGACATAAAAAATGCAGCATGCGCCCTTGTGGCGGAGCTTGACGAGCAGGTGCTCGAGGAGCTGTGCGCCCGATGCGGCGCGGAAGGGACACTTAATGTATCTTGAGATCCGTGATCTTCATAAATCCTTCGGCAGCGGAGACAGCCGCTGCGAGGTACTTCGCGGCATAAGCTGCGGAATTGAAAAAGGACATATATGCGTCTTGCTGGGACCGTCCGGCTCCGGCAAATCGACGCTTCTTAATATAATCGGCGGCATCGAAACGGCCGACTCTGGCAGCATCGGCATCGACGGACAGAAGATCGCCGCGATGAGCCAAAGGGAGCTTTCGCTGTATCGCCGCAAGCACCTAGGCTATGTTTTCCAGTCGTATAACCTCATCCCGAACCTGACGGTCAAGGAAAACATCGAGGTCGGCGCGTATCTTGCCGACAAGCCCCTGCCGACGGAGGATATCCTCAAAACGCTCGGCCTGTGGGAGCACCGGGACAAGGTGCCCTCGCAGCTTTCCGGCGGCCAGCAGCAGCGCACCGCCATCGGCAGGGCGATAATCAAAAACCCCGACATCCTGCTGTGCGACGAGCCGACGGGCGCGCTTGACTACAAGACCTCCAAGGAGATACTCGACCTCATCGAGCGCGTGAACAAAAAATACGGCAACACCGTTATCCTTGTCACGCATAACGACGCCATAAAGCGCATGGCCGACCGCGTTATCCGCCTGCGCGACGGTATGATACGCTCGGATGAGGTAAACCGCGAGAAGCTCGGCGCAATGCAGCTTGACTGGTAAGGGGGGCGCGGCCGTGAAAAATCCACTAAGCCGCCGCCTGCTGCGCGAGCTGCGGCAGGATATCGGCAAATACATCGCCCTGTTTCTGTTTTTGACGCTCACAACGGGCTTTATCTCGGGCTTTCTCGTAGCCGACGGCAGCATGGTCAGAGCCTATGACGAGAGCTTTGAAAAATACGATATCGAAAGCGGCCACTTCATCCTTGAGGATAAGCTGCCGGACGGGACGAGAGCGAGGCTTGAAGCCGCCGGGGTTTCGGTGCATGAGCTTTTTTACAAGGAAGCAACGCTCGATAACGAAAACACCGTGCGCATTTTCAAAAACCGCAGCGAGGTAAATAAGGCCGACGTGCTCGAGGGCCGCCTGCCCGAGAATAAGGGCGAGATAGCCGCCGACAGGCTGTATCTTGAAAATAACGGCCTTGCGATCGGCGATGAGCTTGCCGGGCTTAAAATAACGGGCGCGGTCGCGCTGTCGGACTATTCGGCGCTGTTTAAAAACAACACCGACATGATGCTCGACGCAAATAAATTCTGCGTCGCCGTCGTAACGCCCGGGACCTTCGACGAAATTGACGAAAACATTCACCTGTGCTACGCATGGCTCAATAACGACAAAACGCTCAGCGATGAGCAGTGCCGCGATAAGTCCGACGAGCTTGGCGATATTCTCGCTGCCGACTGCGGCATAAGCGATATCGTCGAGAGAAGCGAAAACCAGGCGATAAGCTTCACCGGCGAGGATATGGGCGGCGATAAGGCAATGATGACGACTCTTCTGTATGTTGTTATCGTCATTCTCGGCTTTGTGTTTGCGATAACCACGCGCTCGACGATCGAGCAGGAGTCCGGCACTGTCGGAACGCTGCTTGCCTCGGGCTACACAAGGGGCGAGCTTATCCGCCATTACATGACGATGCCCATTATCGTCACGCTCATTGCCGCCGTGATCGGCAACGTGCTCGGCTACACGGTGTTTAAAAACGTGTGCGCGGCGATGTATTACCACAGCTATTCGCTTCCGACCTACGTTACCGTCTGGAGCGCCGAGGCGTTTGTGAAAACAACGCTCGTTCCCTGCGTGCTCATCGCGCTGACGGTTTACCTCGTGCTTTGGCGCGTGATGCGCCTGCCGGTGCAGAGCTTTCTGCGCCATGATCTGCGCGTGCGAAAAAAGCAGTTCGTTCCGCGCCTCAAGTCCGGCGGCATAACCGAGCGCTTCCGCAAGCGCGTGATTTTGCAGAACCGCAGCGCCTACATAACGCTGTTTATCGGCATCCTGTTTGCAAACATCCTGCTGCTGTTCGGCCTTATCATGCCGCCGGTGCTGGATAATTTCAAGACAGAGGTGCTCGAAACAAAGCTTGCCGGCTATCAGTATATCCTCAAGACTCCGACGCTGACGGAAAACGAAAGCGCAGAGCCGTTCTGCCTTGCCTCGCTTGAATACGGCGACAATGAGGAGATCAGCGTTTACGGCATAAAGGCAGACTCAAAATACGCCGGTTTTTCCTATCTTCCGGCGAGCAGGGATAATATCCTCGTATCCGAGGGCTTTTTGGAAAAGTACGGCCTTTCCGTCGGCGATAAGATAACGCTGCACGAAAAATACGGCGATAAGGAGTATTCCTTCAACGTGTTCGGCGCCGCCGACTACGCCGCCGGGCTTGCCGTTTTCATGGACAAAACGAGCTTTAACGAAACCTTTGACCTCGATCTGCGCTTTTTTAACGGCTATTTTTCAAACGAAAGGCTCACAGACCTCGACCCCGAGGCCGTGTCCACCGTCATAACCGAGCACGATCTCACCGTTATCGCCGATCAGCTGACCGATTCGATGGGACTCATGTTCCCCCTCATGTGCGGATTTTCGCTTGCGCTGTATATGCTTTTGGTGTATCTGCTCTCGAAAATGATAATCGAGAAAAACGCGCAGAGCATATCCATGCTCAAGATCCTCGGCTACACGCCGCGCGAGATAAGCTCGCTTTATAACTCGGCAACGGCCATCGCCGTCGGCGTGTCGCTCATCGTGACGATCCCGATCTCGGCGCTCATCATGAAGTGGCTGTTTTACTACTACATGCATGAAATGAGCGGCTGGGTCTCGTTCTATATCGCGCCGTGGATATGGCCGGCAATGCTCGGCCTCGGCGCGGCGGCATATTTCATCGTTCATCTTATACAAACAAAACGCCTTGGAAAGATCCCCTTGGCGCAGGCACTGAAGAATATGGAGTGATATTTATGCAATACGTTATTTTCGGTATTATTCTCATAGCTTTTGCCGTGCTTGTGATTAAAAGCTACGCAAAAAAGCTCGCCGCCGGCTGCTGCGGAGCGGGCGGAGACACGGCCAAAAAGGTAAAGGTCGCGGATAAAAACAAGGCGCACTATCCTTACGCGGCGACCCTCACCGTTGACGGCATGATGTGCGCGGCCTGCGAAACGCGCGTTGAAAACGCCCTCAATGCCATCGACGGCGTGTGGGCAAAGGCAAGCTCCGGCGCGGGCCGGGTGGATGTTCTCATGAAAGCCCCCGTCGATGAGGACACCCTGCGCAAGACGATAAACGATCTTGGCGTTTACACTCTGATGAAAGCGGATATCCACGATGCAAAGCAAAACTGAGGCATACTCCGGCGCCGAGGGCAGCTACCGCGTTACAAGCTACAACGTTTTTCCCGGCATCGAGCTTATTTACAACGATATAAGCCTTTATGAGCACGATTTCCGACCCGAGGAGGATAAGACGCTGCTTGAGATCCACCACTGTCGCTCGGGGCGCATGGAGTGCAGGATCGGTGCGGACTTTTTCTACCTCGCGCCGGGCGACCTGTCAATAAGCCTATCCGACGGGGCGATATCCCATTCAAGCTTCCCGACCGGGAGCTACGAGGGCGTGACGATCCGCATAAACGGTAAGGACGCGCCGCGCTGCCTGTCCTGCTTTCTGGCCGACGTCAACGTTCAGCCGGATGCGCTGCGCGAAAAATTCTGCCCGCAGGGGCAGTGCTTTGTCGCGCGCTCGTCGCAGGCCATTGAGCACATCTTCTCCGAGCTTTACAGTGTGCCCGAGAGCATACGCAAGGGCTATTTCAAGGTCAAGATCCTTGAGCTTCTGCTGTTTTTGAGCGCAATGGAGCTGGACAGCTCCGCCCTTGCCGAGCGCAGGATATCAAACACGCAGGTCGAGCTTGCAAAGCGCATCGGCGCGTATCTTTCCGCGAATATGGACAGGCGCATAACGCTCGAGGAGCTGTCAAACAGCTTCCATATATCGCAGTCGGCGCTGAAGTCCTGCTTCCGCGCGGTTTACGGCGAGTCCGTTTATTCTTACATCCGCGCACAGAAAATGCAGTGCGCCGCGGCCGATCTCCGGCGCTCGGAAATGAGCATCATGGAGATAGCCGGGCGTTACGGCTATGATAACGGCAGCAAGTTTGCCAAGGCGTTCCGCGATACCGTCGGCATGAGCCCGACCGAGTACCGCAACGCCGGGTGAGCTGCAAATAGATAAAAAGATAAAAGGAGACAAAAAATCATGAAGTTCCACATTGAAGACACCGCAAAAATGTTCGGCTACGGCGTGCTGTTCGGCACCGCCGGCATCAAGATCCTCAGAAGCCGCGACGCAAAAACGCTTTACACCCACGTCACCGCCGCCGTTCTTCGCGCAAAGGACTGCGTAATGCAGACCGCTGACGATATCCGCTGCGACTGCGAGGATATCTACGCCGGAGCAAAGAGCATCAACACTCGCCGCGCCGAGGAAGAGGCAGCGGCCGTCATCGAGACAACCGAGGCAGAGTAATGAAATGCAGAATTCTCAGCGAAATTGATGGCAGAATGCGCGTGCGCCTTTCCCTGCCGCGCATGAGCCTAAAGCAGGCCGACATCGTTGAGGAATATCTCGGCGCTGTCGCCGGAGTCAAAAGCGTCAAGGTGTTTGACCGCAACTGCGACGTTGTCGTTGAATACTCCGAACGCACAGCCGTCGTTTCGGCGCTTGCAGGCTTTTCGTTTGAAACCTGCGGCATAACCGAACCCAAGCCCACCGGCCGCGAGCTAAACCGCGAATATCAGGATAAGCTCGCCGGCGTCGTGATGCGCAGGGTACTTAAACAGGCATTCCTGCCTGTACCGTGGCGCGCGGCTATCTGCGTCGTAAAGTGCTCGCAGTATTTCGCCCGCGGCGTAAAGTCGCTGTGGCATAAGCGGCTCGACGTTGCCGTTCTGGACGCAACGGCCATAACCGTTTCCGTCCTGCGCGGCGATACCGACACCGCGTCGTCAATAATGTTCATGCTCAAGATAGGCGATATCCTCGAGGAGTGGACGCACAAAAAGTCCGTTGACGATCTTGCGCGCACCATGAGCCTGAATGTTGACAAGGTGTGGGTCAAGTCCGGCGATACCGAGGAGCTTAAAAACATCTCAGATGTCAATGTCGGCGACGATATCATCGTGCGCATGGGCAGCATGATACCGCTTGACGGCAAGCTCGTTTCCGGCTCCGCGGCAGTCAACCAGTCGTCCATGACCGGCGAGAGCATGCCCGTTCGCAAGGAGGTCGGCAGCTATGTCTACGGCGGAACGGTCGTCGAAGAGGGCGAGTGCGTCATAAAGGTCGAAAAAAGCCTCGGCAGCGGCCGCTACGACAGGATCGTCCACATGATCGAGGACTCGGAAAAGCTCAAGAGCGACACCGAGTCGCAGGCGTATCACCTTGCCGACAGGCTCGTGCCGTACAGCCTCGGCGCAACGGCGCTGACATGGCTCATAACGCGCAACCCGACCAAGGCGCTTGCCATACTCATGGTCGATTTCTCCTGCGCGCTGAAGCTTTCCATGCCGATAGCGGTGCTTTCGGCCATGCGCGAGAGCGGCGCAAACGGCATCTCCGTCAAGGGCGGCAAGTTCCTTGAGGCCATCGCCAAGGCCGACACCGTCGTTTTCGACAAAACCGGCACGCTCACCCACGCAAGCCCCGAGGTCGCCGATATCATAACCTTCGGCGGACACGAGCAGAACGAGATGCTCTGCCTCGCCGCCTGCCTTGAGGAGCACTATCCGCACTCGATAGCAAACGCCGTCGTAAACGAAGCGATCCGCCGCGGCCTGAACCACGACGAGCGCCACTCCAAGGTCGAATACGTCGTTGCCCACGGCATCCACAGCACCGTTGACGGCCAAAAGGTCGTCCTCGGCAGCCACCACTTCGTTTTCGAGGACGAGGGCTGCACCGTGCCGGATGATGAGCGGGATAAATTTGCCTCGCTCCCCACGCAGTATTCGCACCTTTACCTTGCGATAAGCGGCGTTCTGGCGGCGGTCATCTGCATCGCCGATCCTCTGCGCAGCGAGGTGCGCGGCGTTATGGATTCCCTGCGCGCGCTGGGGCTTGACAAGCTCGTCATGATGACCGGCGACAGCGAGCGCACCGCGGCTGCCGTTGCAAAATATGCCGGCGTTGACGAATACTACGCCGAGGTACTGCCCGAGGACAAGGCCGCGTTCATCCGCGCCGAGCACGAAAAGGGCCGCAAGGTCATCATGATCGGCGACGGCGTGAACGATTCTCCGGCGCTCAGCGAGGCCGACGCAGGCATTGCAATGTCCGACGGCGCGGCCATCGCGCGCGAGATCGCCGACGTCACCATCTGCTCTGACGATCTTGAAAGCCTCGTCACCCTCAAGCGCATTTCCGACGGCCTCATGCAGCGCATCCACGCAAACTATCGCTTCATCATTTCCTTCAACACCGGACTCATCGTCCTCGGCGTCGCCGGCGTTCTTCCGCCCTCGACCTCGGCCCTTCTGCACAACATCTCCACATTGGGAATAGGGCTTCGCAGCATGCGCAACCTATTACCGTGACGTGTCTTTTCCGCCCAGGCATCGTTGAAGCTCTCGGAAATACACAAAGTATTCCCTTCGAGCTTCGCCTTGCCTGAACGAAAAATCCATCGCCACGGGTGACCTGCTTTTCCGTTCGTGCGGCGTTAAACCCCTTGGAAATACAAAAAGTATTCCCGTCGGGGCTTGCCTTGCCTGAACGCAAGATCCATCGCCACGGGTGACGTGCTTTCCCGTTCGTGCGACGTTAAACCCCTCGGAAATACAAAAAGTATTCCCATCGGGGTTTGCCTTGCCTGAACGCAAAATCCATCGCCACGGGTGACGTGCTTTTCCGTTCGTGCTGCGTTGAAAATGGAGCAGAAAAGAGCAAAATCAAATATGTCTGTTTGGAGCCTTGTTCATTCCTTTTGGAGCGGATAAGGCTCCGTTTTTTATGGCATAATATATTCATATAAAGGAGATAGGATATGAGCGATGAGCTGGTAGTTTCGCAGTGCGCGCCGACGCTTGCGGGGCTTAAAACCGCGAATATGTTTTCCGCCGAGTACGAAAGCCGCGAAGAAGTCACGGCCGAGCTGCGGCGGCTCAACGCCGTGCTCGTTCCGAGGGGACTGCGCATCGTGCCCATGCGGTACATGCAAAGCCGCGTGCTTTTATATCTCTATCGCCCCGAGGCGCTTAAGCGCGACCTTGCCGACAGCGCGGCGCAGGATATCCTGCGCGAGTGCGGCTACGGCAAATGCAGCCGCGCCGAAAGCTGCCTGAGCTGCCTCATAGGCCGGCTCAGAAACAATGCCGATTTTCCGCACGAGGTCGGCCTGTTTCTCGGCTATCCGCCCGAGGACGTGCGCGGCTTCATAGAAAACCGCGCCTCCGGCTTCAAGCTCATCGGCTGCTGGAAGGTCTACGGCGACGTGGACGCGGCAAGAAAAAAGTTTGAAAGCTTCGAGAGCTGCACCCACCGCAGCCGCGGCAAGGCTCTCGATGAGATCATACAGTGAAAGGACGAATTTAAACATGAAAAAAGCAGTTGTATACTGGAGCGGCACCGGCAACACCGAGGCCATGGCAAAGGCAGTCGCCGAAGCGGCCGGCGCGGAGCTTTTCACCGCGTCCGAGTTCTCCGCGGCAAAGGCCGACGAGTTTGACGCGATAGCCTTCGGCTGCCCGGCAATGGGCGCAGAGGCGCTTGAGGAATCGGAATTCGAGCCTATGTTCGACAGCGTAAAGAGCCGCCTTGCCGGCAAAAAGGTCGCGCTTTTCGGCTCCTACGGCTGGGGCGACGGCGACTGGATGCAGATCTGGGAGGACGACTGCCGCGCAGCCGGCATAAACCTCGTCCATGAAAGCGTCACCTGCAACGGCGAGCCGGATGCTCAGACACTTGCAAAGTGCAAGGCCCTCGGCGCCGCCCTGTAAACACTCATAGATGCAAAAACTCTAAGGATTTTTCCTTAGAGTTTTTTAATTTTTTATTAACAAACGCTTCACTCCATGGCGCGCGGAGAGTGGTATAATATAATTGTACGCTTGTATGGTTACATGGAGGGACAAAAATGAAGAAGTTCTCTTTTACTCAGCCGCTGACGCCGGATCTGTGCGGCAAGCAGCCTAAAATGCAGCCGCCTGCGGCGTTTTTGCTGTTTCAGAATGCAGCCAGCCTGCACGCCGAGGCCATCGGCAACGGCACCGCGGCGCTGGCCGAGCGCGATTGCTACTGGGTGGCGACGCACTCGAAGATCGATTTTTACAACGACGCGAACCTTTTGGATATGCTGACCGTTTCGACCTGGGTAAATCCTGCAAAGCCCAACGCCGTGCGCGGCTACCGCGGCTACGACATCTTCGTCGGCGATAAGCAGATCGCCGAGGGACTCACCGAGTGGGTCGTTTTAAACCGCGAAACGGGCTTTGTCCGCTTTTCCGAGTTCGGCTTCCCCGAGGGCTTTGAGTTTCAGGACTATGTCGCCTGCGGCGGCAAGCTCTGCCGCTTCCGCGATGAGTTTTCCGACGATGAGGAGGTCTACACCTTCACCGTGCGCACATCAAGTATTGATATAGGCCGCCATATGAATAACGTCGCCTATGTCCGTGCGTTCCTCGACTGCTTCACCGCCGACGAGGTCGCGTCCATGCCCGTCAAGACCATGGAGGCGCGCTACATAACCGCCTGCATGGAGGGCGAGGAGCTTAAGATATTCAAAAAGCGCACCGACACGGGCTTTGTTCTCGGCGCTCGCCGCGCCGACGGCAAGTGCGCCGCATTCCTCGGCATAACGCTTAAATAACGGCAAAAAAATCCGCTCCTCGGAGCGGATTTTTTTAATGCACGGCGGCGGTGCTCGGCTCGTCTGCGCGCTGATAGCACAGATAGTGGCCGAGTAGGCACAGCGGCACGGCTGCGAGCACGTCGAGGATCGAGTGCTGCTTCATGAACACCGTGGATGCGCAGATGAGCAGCGCCATGACGCACACGGTGAATTTCACCCACGGCTTTTGCAGCTTCCGGCAGTCGAGCAGGCCGAACATCGCAGCGACCGAGCCGAGAACGTGTATCGACGGGCAGACGTTCGTGTTCGTGTCAAAGGTATAGAACCAGCCGATGAACCGCGTCAGCGCGTTGTCGCGCGGAAACACCTCGGGCCGCAGGTTCTGGCATGTCGGGAACAGCAGGTAAATGACCATCGTTATCGTGTAGGTGCAGATGATAAAGCGCATCATCCGCTTAAACGCCGGAACGTCGAAGAAGAAGGTATACACCAATGTGCCTATCAGGTACACGAACCAAAACAGATATGGTATAAGGAACCATTCGCAGAATGGTATGGCGTCGTCAAACGCGCAGTGCATGACGTAGTACGAGCCGACGTGGTAAAACCGCTCGACGAACGAGAACATTATGCCGAACAGCGGCCAGAACAGCAGCAGCTTGACATGCCGGAACTCATCGGTATTTATTTTGCTCAATCTAAAATTCCTATAATCCATCTTTTTAGTAGCGAATTGACGCTGCTCCTATACATTTACATTGGTGCCCGGTTCGGAATAATGGTGGAAACCGTGACTGCTACGCGACCCAGTAGTGCAAGCTACGTTTTGCGCTTGCCCGGTTCGGGACTGCGGAGGAAACCGCGACTGCTACGCGACCCAGTAGTGCAAGCTGCGTTTTGCGCTTGCCCGGTTCGGGATAATGGTGGAAACCGTATTTGCCTCGCGTAACGTTAGTGCGTTGCTGAATTTTGCGCCGCACCCATTGGCTCCCCTGTTAAGGGGAGCAGGCAGCTTTGCTGCCGAGGGGTTGAATAAAACCTATTAACTATCAGCTATCAGCTCTCCGCTGCGGCCACCGGTCGCTTGTAGGGAACGGATTCATCCGTTCCGTTGTGATGGTTTTGCCGGTAGTTCCCGGTCGTGCTGGCGCAAAAACCGTATCGGCATCAGCGTTGATGCGCCTCTAAAATGCCTTCCCCTTGCGGAGCTTGAGGGGAAGGTGTCACCTTTGGTGACGGATGAGGTGTTATTTTAATCATTTGCCGTCAGGCAAACACAAATTAATAAATCAGTGTGTTATGCTTTCGTCGGCACTCACCGGTCGGGACACCGCAAAAACCGTATCGGCACAATGTGAATGCGCAATTAAGAATCTGCGCCGTAGGCGCACACAATAATTATTCATCATTCACTATTAATTCTCTGATTTATTAATTCTAATAAATCAGAGTTATCGCCTGCGGGCAGTTTTCAAAGCATATATCGCTGTGTGCGCCGCCGTTTTCGCCGTCGAAGGTCCATGTCTCCGGCTCGTCGAAGATAAAGCGCGCCTTTTTTGTGTGCTTTATTATTATGTATTCGCTGCTCAGATCGTGGCTGAGCACCTTTGCCGCGAGCGTGGCCATGGCCGCCGCGTTGGGCAGTTTTTTTACGAGCACAAGCTCGTGCAGCCCGTCGCCCAGCTTTATCTCGTCGCGCGGCAGATCGATAAGACCGGCGACGGAGTAGGAGTTTGACATGCTGCCGTACAAAAACTCGCCCTCGATGCAGCCGTCGTCGTACTCAACTGTCACATGGCGGCTTTTGAGCGTTGAAAGGCTCTTGACCGCACCCAGCAGATACGCCGCCTCGCCAAGCTGCTTCTTGGCCTCCTGCGGAGTTGCGTAGCTGACCTCGGTGAACGCGCCGAAGGCTGCGACATAGTTGAAGTATCCTCCGTCGCGCCGTCCCTCGTCAAACTCGTGGGGTGTGCCGCCTATAAAATGCTGCGCACCGGCAAGAATGTCATTCTTCGGCAGGCCGATGGTGCGCGCAACGTCGTTTGCCGTGCCGATGGGGATATAGCCCACCTTCGGCCGCTCTGCAAGCGGCATAAGTCCGGCGATAGCCTCGGCAAGCGTGCCGTCGCCGCCCAGAACGAGCAGATACGGAAACGCGCCGGCATACTGCGTGGCAAGCTCGGTCGCGTGACCGCGGCACTCGGTGAAAAACAGGCTCACGGCGTACCCTGTGTCCGACAGCAGCCGCAGCGCATCCGGCAGCGACCTTTTGAAGCCGCCCTTGCCTGCGGCCGGATTTATTATCATCATTAGCGGAGTTTTCATCAAAAAAGCCGTCCTTTACGGTGGTTAAGCTGACGAGAGTCGAACCCATATCGGTTTTGACGGGCAGATTTTAGCCCATGCTGCGTTAAAGCACTTGACAATACGACAGTATTCTCTTCGTGCTTTGTCTTGCCTGAGCAAAAATCTGCTCCGGCAAAACTGCAAAGCATCTGTCGGCTGTGCTTTTCGAGATATTTTCGGCTTTCTTTGATGCAGGTGGGCTGGCGCCCATCAAGACAAAAAAGGCGAAAATAGCCGGAAGGGCGCACTGACAGACGATATGGGTTCGACTCTCGTCAGCTTTATCAATTTTATCACAAAATCTTCCCGGTTTCAACGTCTTATATTTGTTGAAATAATACGCAATGTATGTTATTGTATTGTTAGTATAGATGGGAGAGATTAAATGAATTATGTATTTCTTGGGGCGTTTGCCGCCTTTTCCGCCGTGCACCTGTACGCAAGCTGGAAGTGCGACAAGATCCTGCGCGCCGTAACGAAGGTTTTTCTGCTGCCAACGCTGCTCGGATGGTATCTTACAACGGTTCAGACGCCACTTGATATCGTCATTGCCGCAGTGGCAACGAGCTGGCTGGGCGATGTCCTGCTGATATTTGGCACCGTTGGGTTTGCTGTCGGAGGATTCAGCTTTTTCATATCGCACCTGTGTTTCGCGGCGGCCTACTGCATGCACGTTGATTTTTCGCTCGTGCCCGTGTGGCTGATGATCCTTGCGGCAGCTGTGTACATTGCGGCGGTTGCACTGGTTTTCCGAGGACTTATCGGAAATGTGCGGCCGAAGAGCCTGTATGTCGGTATGATAAGCTACCTTATCATAAACGGGACTATGAACTGCTTTGCGCTGTTCCAGCTCGTGACGCTGCCGTGCTTTGCAACGGCCATAATGTATGCCGGAGCGATAAGCTTTTTCGTATCCGATTCGATTTTGTTTTACGTCCGCTTCCGGAAAGGCAGGCCGTTTAAAACGCACTTCGGAGTCATGCTTACATACCTGCTTGCGGAGTTTCTGATCGTTTCGGGATTTATCCTGCTGGCGGCATAAAACCGCATAAAAAACCGGCGTCGAATTTTCAACGCCGGTTTTTTTCTATATACTATTAACTATTACTTTTCGGCTGCAACGCTTGTCCTTTTGCCGACGGTAGAGCGCAGGATGAAGAGAACGACAATGGTCATTACGATGCCGATCGGCAGGCAGATCCATGCATTCTTAACAAAGCCTGCAATGATGAAGTTTACAAAGCTTATAAGGGCAACGGTCACTGCGTAGGGCAGCTGAGTCTGGACGTGCTCGATGTGGTTGCAGTTTGCGCCGGCAGAGGCCATGATGGTCGTGTCGGAGATGGGGGAGCAGTGGTCGCCGCAGACAGCGCCGGCCAGACATGCGGAGATGCCGATCATCAGCAGAGGATCGCCGACCTTGAAGATGGGCAGAACGATGGGGATCAGGATACCGAAGGTGCCCCAGCTCGTGCCGGTCGCGAAAGCGAGCAGGCATGCGACGATGAAGATGATAGCCGGGAGCATGCTGAACAGACCGGCGGAAGCGGCCTTCATGACGCCCTCAACATAGGTTGCAGCGCCGAGCAGACCGGTCATGTTCTTCAGCGAGACCGCGAAGGTGAGGATGAGGATAGCCGGAACCATTGCATTGAAGCCCTTGACTGCGCAGCTCATTGCGTCCTTGAAGGAGGTAACGCCGCGGCAGATCAGGTAGATGATGGTGAACACAAGTGCAACGAGCGAGCCCCAGGGCAGGCCGACGAATGCGTCCGTGTTGCCGAATGCGCCGACGAAGTCGCCCGCAACGCCGCTTTCGGGATCCCAGAAGCCGCCGACGTACATAAGGCCGATGATGCACATGATGATGAGAACGATGATGGGGATGAGCATATCCCACAGGGTTGCCTTGGTGCTTTCGACCTCCTCGTCGTTGCCGAGGGAGCCGAGGTTGCCCTTGAGTGCTTCAAGCTCGCTCTTTGCCATCGGGCCGTAGTCAAAGCCCATGACGATCATGCCGATTACGAACACGAAGGTCAGCAGGGAGTAGAAGTTGAAGGGGATTGCCTGGATGAAAAGCTGGATGCCGGAGATGCCGGAGTCGAGCTTTTCCGCAACGCCGGAGACTGCTGCCGCCCAGCTCGATACCGGGGCGATCATGCACACGGGAGCGGCCGTTGCGTCGATGATGTAAGCAAGCTTTGCGCGCGAGACCTTCTGGTTATCGGTCAGCGGACGCATGACCGAGCCGACGGTCAGGCAGTTGAAGTAGTCGTCGATGAAGATCAGAACGCCGAGGACGAAGGTGGCAAACAGCGTGCCTGCGCGGGTCTTGACGTGGCGCGCGGCCCACTTGCCGAATGCTGCGGCGGCGCCCGTGGAGTTAACAAGCGCGACCATGATGCCGAGGATGACGAGGAACATGAATATGCCCGCGTTATCCGAGATCGCCGGGGTGAAGCCCTCGGTGATCATCGCGTCAAGCGTGCCGACGGGGCTGAAGCCCGATACGAACAGCGCGCCGACGAGGATGCCGATGAACAGTGAGCTGTAGGTCTCCTTGGTGATCAGCGCAAGAACGATCGCGACGATCGGGGGGACCAGAGCCCAAAAGGTGTTTACAAATTCCATGATGTTTCTTCCCTTTTTCCTTTAAATTTTGAACAAAAAAATCGAGCCATGACGCGATCATGACTCAACAGGAAAACATCTTGCCGGATCATGACAGCTCTCCGCATAAAGCGACAGTATGCAGAATATTCTCCTGCATCCCAGGCATCCGACCTCGGGAAAGCCGAACCCTTCGGCGATAGCCCCTTTTGCTTAACGCTTCCCGGCGTTTTAAACTAAGCTACTGATGGCGACCGCGCCTCTATCATGCCTTGTTCAATTGTACCTCTTATTATATATGCATTTCAAACTTTGTCAAGTACTTTTAGCGGCGATTTGAGGCACCTACGAATACGTATATCTCCGGTTGCCCGGTTCGGGACATTTGAATAAACCGTAGTTGCCTCGCGTAACGTTAGTGCAGTGTTTAATTTTTGCACCGCACCCCTGTAGGGAACGGGCTTGCCCGTT
>UMCF01119137.1_pt1 | contig 16864 bp, 13 predicted proteins | sample 1964131 | NCBI WGS metagenome assembly UMCF01 (sample SAMEA4835958, study PRJEB28245) | human gut metagenome | biome: gut microbiome; material: fecal sample | place: Denmark | collected 2008
AGGGACGGACGGTCAGACGCAGACCATCGGAGCATCCGTCGTAGTACAGCAATACGTGTAACGATTTGTAGGGACGCACGACCGTGCGCCCCTACAAGTCGTTACTCTTCACTAGAGTCACTAGACAGATCAGTCTCATGATACAGCAATCGGGGTAGCTCTCATTAGGAGGACTACCCCGATTACTCTATTTATATGCGACGAGCGCGTTCTTATCGCTGGAGCTTCTTGATCCAGCGGAGACCGTCGGTGGACTGTACGTCGAGCAGTACGACCTCCGTCTCGGGCATCTCGATATCTACCTGCGTCTGACCATCGGTCGTAGCACGCTCTAGTAGATAGCCGTGTACGCTGTACAGCTGATAGCCTGCGATACCCTGATCGTAGGATATGCGATAGCCCGTAGCGGTGCGCTCGATGGCTAGATCAGGCTGGTGATCCTGCTGCTCCTCGTAGCGAATGTTGCCGTACGACATACGTAGCTCGAAGCGGCGTCCGTCACGCTCACTATAGCCGTAGCTGTAGGTCGGGTTGGCGAGCAAGTCCTGCTCGGTGCCTCGCAGACGGTCATAGAGCGCCAGCTTGTCAAAGGGCTCCTCCGCCAACGTCGTGAAGTCTAGCGTGAGCATACCATCGGTAGGCGCAAAGACTCCTAGCTCGACCACGGCTCCAGGCACATTGGTCTGTACGAAGTTGCAGGTGCTATCGGTCGGACTGATAAAGTAGACAAGCGGAGCTGTCTGCATACCCTCCGGCGCAATCATCGCAGGGATCGGTTCATCCGTATCTTCGGGCAGCAGTACCGCAGAGGTATAGCCTCCCTCGGCATCGGTGACCTTCACCGCGACATACCGCTCGCTCAGCTCGTCCCGCTCCTCGTCCGTGCTACGCAGCTCCGCACCCTTTCCTTCTGAACTGTTAGGATCTACAAGCACTGAGTACTCTGGCGCGGTGGGGAAGTAGACGTTCGGCGTCCCATCCAACCTTAGCGAGACCATAAAGGCTTGCAGTGGTGGGATCGTTTTGAGTTCATCACCTGCGGTGCTATTGGGTATCGGATCACCATAATGGCGCCAGGCTCCATTCACATAGATATAGATGCCCCTTGTGATGTTATTCTTGTTCACCTCGTAGAACTGATCCGCGCTTATGGGACTCATAAACGGGTTCCCCACGATTACATACTTATAAGACTTGGAGCTTGAGGTGAGCTTCATCGTGTAGCCCTCTATCTCCTCTTCGACCCAGTCTAGATCAGGCGCTACTCCGACAGGATCTCCCATCGATGCTCTAGTCCTACCTATCGCATTGGTCTTGTCATCCTCAAAGAGGAAGCGGTAGTCCAGTATGGGGTCTCTCTTGACCGAATCCACTTTAGTAACTGCTTTTAACGTGTTCAGGTCAAAGTAGGCGAAGTATGATCTCGGCTCAGCTATTGAATCTGTTACCTTAGAAACATTAGTTAGACTATCAGTCTCATACCAATACCACTTCTCGTAATAACGATGCAGTGGGTAATAGGGTGCACGCTTCTTATTCTCATAAAAGGGCAAGCGGATGATACCCTGTAGCCCGTTGAGATTCTTATGATCGTTTGCTCCTAACTTATCAGAGTGGTAACCCTCAACCTTGTATGCTAGTGCATGGTTATAAGCTACCATAGGACGTCCCTGCTTGTTCATTGGTCTGTCAAAGGAAGCCTCCGACAGCCCCCCTGCGTCTTGCTTCACCTTGAGGTAGCGCTGATAGGTGAGCGGATAGCCCGCTAGAGAGAAATCTCCAGTGTAGACATTCTTGAGAGGCGTGGCAATCATATACCAGCGGTCTCGCTCTAGGATACGATCATAAGCACCCTTATGCTTGGAGTCTTCGTGCGCTATGATGGTTCCGTCAGGCTGTACGACTCCAAAGTTGTAGTCTATGAAGGCGCGCGAGTAATTCTTAAGCAACTGAGGTTCACCGAGAGCAGAGCCGTAGTGGAAGTAGATATCGTTACAGACAGGCTCTCCGAGGGGCTCACGTTTCGTCTCCTTCGGGTCTAAGTTTGGATAGTAGTTGTCCACCACTGCGGGAAGGTGCACATCAGTACACCTTCCTGGGACTGCCTCAATAGGATTTCCCTCTTTGTCAGCCCAATTGGAGGTTGAATTCCAATCAGCAGAATGAGCATCCTTGCGCCACCACAACTCAGAAGGAGCTGCAGATAGCACAAAGTCTACAGTCTGTGTCTCAGATGCGCCACCGCACGGTACGTCTATAATCTCAAGCTTCCAGTCACCTGTAATCGCTCTAGTAGCATCGGGGATGGATATCTTGCGTCCCTTATGCTGCGTCTTCCCATCAGGTTCTGTCCAAATATACTTAGACTCAGGCGTAATAGGTGGACACTCCAACTTAACTGTATCTCCCTCGCAATACTTGGTATAAGCAGCTCCTAGTATGAAAGAGGAGCCTCTCAAGTCATTCATCTTGATAATCTCGCCACTATTGTCTAGAGGGCACTCATCTGTGCCTGTCCTAATATAGAGACTATACTCGGGCTGAATCTTATCCCCAGTGAGGTTAAATTCGACAGAATTACCCTGCTCCGTCGCGGGGAGCGTCTTACTTGCGTAGAGCTTGTTTTTATCCTTGACATCTCTGAGCTCTACGAGGGTCGCACCTACCGTATGGATTGGTCGTACCGACACATAGGCAGTCTCTCCGCTCTTACAGATATAGGTGTAGAGGAGCTCTGGATCATAGGTGGGTAGCGTCGCCTCGACGGTGAACTTGACCCCTAAGTCAATACATGGTAAAATGTCTTCCCAGCTACGCTCATAGTTGTACTTAATCTCAATGTTAGAGCTTTTCCAAGGGAGCTCTACATAGCATTTTTCGGGATCATCATATATGTTGTCAGGATCAAAGTCGGTAGAGCCTGTCGCAATCGTGTTCACATAGTGATATGGATGATCCTCGGGTCTATTCTTCTGTATGACTCTTGCATAGACTCTGATTGGCTTACCATTACGTAGCAGTATCTTGCGAGACTTCGCTCCTCGGAAGGGGTAGACACGCATCGTCTTGCAGTCGACTTTCTCGAACAACTGAGGCTTTAAGTCCTTAGCATCGTCAGAAATCTCATACTTTACAGACTGATAGTTGACCCAAAGATGGATGGTTTCAGTTTCCCACTCACCACAACGGGTGAAGAAGCTCACCTCAAAGGTGTATTCGCCCTCGGGTACCTTAACATCAAAGCAAGGCTTCATGTAGGGATTGGTTGCTGGGGCATCGCTACTAGGAAATGGAAAGAACAAAGCACTCTTATGGTCTACTGGAACCTCAATAGTTCCTCCGACCTCGGGGAAGTAGCCATTCTGAGGCTTATACTGCGCAGGCGTAGACACAAGCTTGATCTTGGCTTCAGCAAATTCAGTCTTAAAAGGCTTATCGAAATGTAGCTCCTGTAGCGACATTGCGGAGACCATCTGCACCTCTCCTGTACAATAGTCTCTCACGCCAGAGCCATCCGCCTCGGGGTCATCACGCCACCCAGACTCCTCATCCCACATTCGCTCAGGTTTTGAATCGGAATAGTACCTATGTCCCCTGAGGAACTGCTCTTTGAAACCAGTTGCAGGCTTACCTGGTCTGAAGCCCATAGAGGAGTCTTTACCAGTAGCATCCTTCATATAGATCCTGTTATAGCGATCGTATCTCAAGACTCCGAGATCTTGGGGTTCCCTATAGTTATCCTTAGTAAAGGTTATCTCAGTACCCCTATACCTTACCTTAACAGGGAACTGCAAATTCAGCTCTTTATCTTTAACCACTTCTTCTCGTAGAACGAAAGTCGGTTTGTACCCATCACAGGGATCGTCCTTACCCTCTCCAACCATTTCAATCCAAGAATTAGGATCGACAGACATTCTTTCATCAAACAAATATGCTGCATCAGAGAAGAACGAGTTGTTGGGGTCTTTTGATCCTTTTACACGGAGAGCTACACCTATCGTTTTTGTATCATTCGTGGTTACAGCCCAATTACCTGTATAAAAATACGTGTAATTGGGAGAATGCCAATCGTCAGGCACCTTGACAAATAGAAGTGCCCTTTCGACTGTCTCTCCCGTTGGCTTGTTATTATAATCATAAACAGGATCTTGAACGCGCCAACAGCCGTAGTCCCCCGTGAAAGTGGGGGACTCTTTACTGTCTTTTAAGTTCAGCCAGGTGAGATCTTTCAGACCCTTCTTATAGCCATAGTAGTAGTCATTAGGGGTACAGATGGCAATATCAAAGTACTTAGCTATAGAGTCTATTTCAGAAGAGTAGTAGCGTGGAACTCCGTCAAAGATTCTTGTGGAGAGCCAGCGCGACTGCTTTGCATTAGAGGTGTGTAATTGAGACCACACCGCATTTACGCAGAACTCATTAAGACCTACCCCCTTCTCATCGACAGAGCAACTCTTTGCTTGCACAGAGCCATTGGCATCTGAGACCTCCAGTTTGTAATCCCCTTTAGGTAGGTTGTAGATAATGATCTCTTCCTTCTGACTTGTAAACGAGGGCTGTCCTGTGTACTCTTGAGGGGATGCTGTTATCCTGACTGTGTAAGGAGCTTTACCTCTAGAGAGGGTTAGCCTTACTTGACCAGTTCCTCCTGAGAATCCCTTAATAGTGGCGCGAGTTGTAGCGTACACACTAAGTTGCGCCTCTGCCGTGGTGGGTATTAGGCAGAGCGCAGAGATGACGAGGAGGAGGCTCCATATAGTGCGCACTAGTGTAGTGCTGTTGTATTGCTTCATAGCCTATATCTTTTTATAGGTGAGGTTTTCTTGATAATGTGTGTGTCTGCGTAGATAGTATTCAGCTAGCCCTTATTCAAAAGCCTCGCCATTGCCTGCGGGTGGCTGTACATCCTTTGGAGTCAGCGTTATCTTGTAGAGACGATTGCGATAGACGCTCTTGCCTGATGGATTAAACGTGGCTGTTGGCTTTATGTAGTCTTCACCCCTATCCTTATTCTTATCACCATCCTTACCATTTAAGTTATCAAAGTAGCATTTTTCCTCGGCTCGTAACTGAGCATTGTTCGAAGCTATATCCAACCACGGACGGAAGTCACTATAATAATACCATATAAACCATAGGTAAGAAGGCTTCACTGTCTCATCAGGACCTTCGGGGACGAGCTTCTCGGGGACATAGAAGTACATCTTATAGTCCAGCAGATAGCCACCACCAATGGGTACACCCTCTTTTCGAACCTTGCTAGCTATTTCGCTATAGCCAACAATAAAGCGTTTTTGTGGGCCTGTATGCAGTACATATTGATCAGACTCTCTACCGAGGAAGCCAACTACGGTATCCTGAGCACTAGAGTACTCCTGTATAGGGAAGAGACTGACATCCTTAGGTATATCATAGAGGTGAGGACCATAAGGGTGCTGAAATCTCCATGGGCCTATCCATTTCAGTTGCTCTTTTCCATTTTCATCCCAAGAGAGCCATATACACTTCTTGTAGAGCAGCTCGACCTTGGCAAAAGTACGCAAGAGCTCAATGCCTTTCGTACGTCCATAAGGATTAGAGAGTTCGATCTGACGCGGATTACCCTTGGTACCACCCCCAGTGAAATCAACATGCTCATACTCGGCAGTCATCGGAGAGATGACATCTATATATGGATTGCTCTGATTATAGCGTCTTCCTTGATGCGTATCGCTAAAGCGTCTCGTGACGGGGATACGTATCTGCTTGAGGTCGTCTAGCGTCTTAGCTTCTTTGAGTGCTTTCTTGAGAGCTTCTTCAGCGGCTATTTCTCTCCACTTCTCGTTGTCATACTTCTCATGATAATCAGGACCTGGATCTAGAGAGGCTCTATTCGTATAGGCACCCTCATTGGCTACGACGACGAGATCGTAGTAGCCCAGCTCGAACTCTTTGAGCTTGAAAGTGACCTGAGCCTTGCCCTTTTGATACTTATAGCTGATACCATCTTCTTCTGATCCTTTGCTCCAGTCCGTATAAGCATACTTCGGGACCAGGTTGGTGAAGAAGACATTCTTCTTTATCTTGCCGTCTTGGATTAGGAAGATGCGCAGGTCGTTCACGTAGTCCTCACGATGCTCCTTATCAGAGTTGATGCTGTAATCATCGCCTTGCACACGTAGCCCATCGTTGCCATTAGGAGCGAGCGAGAGCGTCAGCGAGAGGTACTTGTTACCGTCATCCTCCTCAAGACTATTGTAGTCCCGCACACAGCTGGTGCTGGCGAGGATCGCCCCCAAGATGAGGAGGAGCGCATATATATTGGTATGTCGTAGTCTATTCATAGTGATGTGACAACGTTAGTGTGTGGTGTAGTGAACTTAGAGGACTATCTCGTAGGAGTGAACTTTCCACCCATCAATGATGATCTCGATGGCGTAATGGGTATTGTCGGGTAGCTCCTGAAGACGGATCTCAATGTCGTACTCAAACTGACACTGGGGCTTGTAGTCAGGCATCTTAGCCAGTAGCTCCTTGAGATCGTATGTAAAGATCTTGGCTCCCGTATCAGGTCGCACAATGCTTAGCAGGGGGCGTGTCTTAGGATCATCGAGTCGTAGTGTGCTCAGGCGCGTGCTACGTGTCGTACCCTCGTTAGGCAGGTCTGCCTGGTAGATGACATGCTTGGTGGGGTTGGTCAGCTGACCCATAAAGTCGTAAGCAGCGTTGTTATCCTCGATCTGGATCTGTAGTGGATAGAGGACTCTGCTGGGGAGCTTAGTAATGTGTATGTCAAAGTTGTTGCTATATCGCGTTAAGTTTGGAGCAACGGGTACTCTAATGCTCGAACCCTCTAGTGGTACGGGGCAGTCAACGATTCCTGTAGCGAAATAAAGTGGCTCGGGGAGTAGTCCCATGTGTCGGTCTTGCTCGTTGAGTCGAAGTGCCAAGCGAGAATCAGCAAGCTTGGGACGAGCGGCGGAGACAAGGTCACTTACCATATAGTGCTGGGGAGTGGCTCCGACCCAAAGGGAGTAGCGATAGGTATCACCGTGCTTGTTCGGTACGGGCACCTCTATCGCGGAGGTGGCAGTCAGATCGACTGACTCTAGATGCTTATAGGCGATGATCTCTCCAGATGTGGGGTCACTAACGACTAAGTGTAGCTCTGCAGCCTTGCCTATGTAAGCGCTGTCAGACATACAGGGGGTCTGCATATAGGGTGTGAAGACCAGTATCGTGGGGCACTCGCCTCGATCATATATGTACTTATCACAGCTGACGAGTGATAAGATGAGGAGAGGCAGCAGGAGTATGCTATATATAGTGTGTCGCTTCATAAGATGTAGCAGTGATTGAGAGATCAGGTGTGTCTAGTTAAAAATGGAGTAGGTCGTATGGGTAATGAAAATGGGGGGACGTGAAACGATTTGTAGGGACGCACGGTCGTGCGTCCGTTGTATCAAGGCGTGACGTCACCCGTTATCGTTACATCTTGACTTTGTATCCTTTAACGTAACGGGGACGGACGCACGACCGTGCGTCCCTACAAAGGGTTACTCGTCTGTCAAGCGTGGACGCACGCAGTGGTGCGTCCACGCAAGCAGATCAAGTCTATTAGATTAGAGCGATAGCTCGATATTGTAGCTATGTACATTCCAAGGAATGACATTAACCTCTACCGCTAGATAGGTCTCCTTAGGAGTATTGAAGTCCCCTGGTACATAAGGAGGTGTATTGGGATCATCCTTTGGCTTTGGATCGGGATTATTCTTAGGAGTATCTGGATCCTCTGGGTAGAGCGGGTTCCAGTTGAGACCAAGCGTCTTAAAGCCCGTGACACTGATGTGGTAGATGTTGTTACGATAAGCAGGAGCATCTAGCGTCTTAAGGACATCATCGGGATTGACAAAGACATGATAGAGTACCTTGCCCGCCTCAAACTTGGTGTACTTTTGCTTGGGGACATTTCTCTCTTGAACTTTACCCGGTTTATCTTTAGTCCTTATATCAACGTAGAAGAGACCATCCTCGCCTCTGTAGAAGGTGCCATCATGACCTGCCTTTTGGAACAGCCCTTTCTGGTAGTTGTTGTAAAACATATTGTCAGCAGGCGTAAACTTCGTACGAACCAAGACATAAGGTGTGTTACCACGACGGAAGTCTCCTGAGTAGTCAGCAATCGTCTGTCTAGCCTCACCAAACTTGTGGCTAGCCTCAAAGATGAAAGCACTGCTCTCAAGGCTCTTCTTACCAATCTCTAGAGCGGCGGTTAGATTATCAGCGACAATAGCTGCACGAGGATTATCGACAGTATAACGCAAGTCGCTATAGTCGTAAATCTTTTCTTGCTCTGCATAGTTGGTCAGCTTGCTCTTATCAGCAGGATCAACAGCTGGGAGGAACTTGTATCCAGGAGTGATGATGCTACCAGCCTCATTCTTCTGCTGGCTAATGTAGAAAGCCTTCTCACCCTGAGCTACGGCATAGGTGATATTGCTGATTGTACCTAGCACAGTACCATCTTCTAGTTTGATGGGATAGGTATCCTTAGTTGTCGTTAGGATCACACGAGCTACAACTCGCTTGACATTCACCTTTGCGAGGTTCTTAGTTTTAGCCTCCTCCTTGGAGACACCATCTATGACATCAATCTTGCACTCATCAGCATTGGACATCATAATAAGATCCTCCTTCGCTGCGTTTGCACGAGCCACCTGAGCCGTTGTCATATTCTCAACAGCCTTGGCATAAGCTTCGTTGAAATGAGTGGGCATAGACTTCTCAAGAGTCTTGGTTATCTCCTCAGGAGCGTTGATGAGAGCGTAGATCTTCTTAGCGCCTGGCTTGGTAAGGATAGCATTCTTAGGCTTGATGGTGATGTTGTCACCATCAGTAGCTGGAGTGATATTAAAGTCGTTGAGTGAGAACTTACCATAAGAGACCTCGCCATCGCCGACGACATAGACGGCAATAGTCTCGATGGCATCCTTGCCATTCCAAGTACCCTTGTAGTTAAACTCCTTGTCATCACCACTGTCTCCAGCACGTAGGCTAGACTGTAGGTTGATCGCTACGCTTACGTAGGTCGAACCCTCATTCTTCTGAGGCTCTTTCTCATCCTTCTTACAGGAGGTCAGAGCGACTAGACCGATCGTTAGAAGGCCTAGCAGTGTTCTTACAGTTCTGTTCATTCTGTGTTTCTTATTTGATTGATATAAAGTTTATTCGATGTCTCACCGAAATGAAAATATCTACGGGGATATTCGGTACAAAGATAGGCATAATAATCGGGACTAGCTCCTGATCGACTTGACATAATCGGTATTTCTTTTGACATAATCGGTATTTCCTTGCGGAAATAGAGGTCAGAGATTAGAGGTTAGAGCATAGAGATACGCATCCCTGCTGGCAGATTACATGTGAGCGTTGTGGGGTGCTAGAGCTCGCGGAGGAGATGCTTGATGGCGGCGAGGGGGTGGTGGAAGAGCATACGAGGACCGGCCCAGCGCATCACTGCTTGAATGCGAGCTTGCATGTCGGGTCGGTAGCAGTGTATGGGGCATTTGCGGCAAGTGGGCTTTGCTGCGCCGTAGTGGCAACGGTCTAGTCGTCGTGTGGCGTATTCGAGTAGCTCGCGACAGCTATCGCAGAGCGTCTCATGTCCCTCTTTCTGCCTGCAGTAGAGCTGAATCATCTGCCTGATAACCTGCTGCTCCTCTTCGATACGTTCCTTGCTCATACGACTGCCTGTCGATATCATTATATTGCTGTCCGATAAAAGTCTGAAAGAGCATACCGAAGGGGCTCAACCGCTTCCTCTGCGACCTAGCCCCTCGCTTGTTGCTCCAAGTGCTGACTTTTATCGAATAGTCATGGGCTCTACATCACACGAACGGTGTGATGCGATGTAGCCATCATTAGCGGAGTGCTCTCAACGGCGGAGAGTGCGATCGTACAAGAACCCTCAGAGTCACTAAGCGTGCGAACAAGAAGCTCTCCCGTAGCGAGGTATAGCGAGACCTCCTCGAGAGGCTCTAGACCTGTGACATAGAGCATCTGGGTAGTACGATCTCTATAGACCTTCACCTTTTGACTGGTTATGACGGTATTGCTAGTGATCCCCTCGTAAGGTATACCAGCACCATCGTTATCCCCATCAGAGTAGTCGAGCGTCTGCCAATGCTTGGCGAGTGCATCCTGAACGTTCTTCTTGAGGATCACATTTTGCTCGCTTTCGTTTTTCGTATCTATGGCAAAAAGGTGGCACACGTCTGTCCGATCATTGCGATCTGGTAGCGAGGCTACTAATCGCTCCATTGCTTGTCCCTTGATCGCATTGCCATTGCAATAGATCGTTTCGAGCTTTGTGTTGTTACCGACCGAGAGCTCTGTAAGCTTATTCTCAGACAGATCTACACCGATGAGCAGCGGGTTGTGGCTCAAGTCTACCTCCGCTATCTGGTTGTGATAAGCGAGGAAGTGTGTGAGCGCCCCACACTGAGCTAGATCTATTTGGGTCAACTTGTTTTGACTGAAGTTCAGCTCAGTAAGCTTTGTATTGGCAGTGACATCAAGCGCTGAGAGCTGATTCTCTATACAATATAGTATGCTAAGGTTTGACAGCGCACGTGTGTCTAGTTCTGTCAAAGCATTGTTGCTACACCACAAAGATATAAGCGAAGAAGCTTTGGAGAGATCCAAGCGGGTCAGTTGAGCCTCGGAGCAATCTAGGCTAGTCACCCGGCCTCTGATTGTGATCTGAGGAGCCTTGACCTTAGCTATACCTCCGTACTCCAACTCAGCACCCTCTACATCGATATCACCCTCTCCCTCTACGGAAAGCATGATATAGGACCCCACACTTGCCGTCGTGGTCATCGTGATGGTAGGAGTAGCAGGCGTCGAGTCATCCGACCCTTTGTAAATAGGTGCATCTAGTGCACCAGTCTGCGCTCGTAGAGCTCCACTCCATGGGATCAAAAGAAGTATGGCAAGTGCAGATATAGACCACAATTGCTTCATATCTTTCAGACCAACTGAAGTGCTTATGTGTGATAGAATCCGTGTCTTACGCATAGTATTATTGTGTGTTACTTCGGGCTGAGCAGCTCAAACTACTTGCCTGAAAACAGACGTACACTCCGCAGGAAACTTCTCGGGCTAAGGTCAAATAGGTGTGCCTCCTCATAGAAGAAGTACATGCCCCAGGCATTTTTGTCACTCTTTGTCGTACTAGTCCAATAGCTTCCATCACTACCACCGTAGATAACATTTCCGTCATCTGACATCTTATACCCAGAGGCAGGGAAGCAGCGAATAACATCAGCATCGGTATGACTCTCCCAAAAGGCGGGATCAGCGACCTTCTCTATAGAAATGCCAGCATCATTTGCTACTGGACGGGCTGTAATCTTCAACACTTGACAATCATCCACCTTCGTGTACTCATACCGCCAAGCTGAGAGCATTTGCGTGCCTTTGAAGCGCAACCCATAAGTTATCTTATTAACTCCCAAGCGGTAGTCATTGTTAGAGATAATCGTATCCCCCTTCACTACAACTTGCTCTCTTACGTCCATAAAAGACTCATCGCTTTTATCGAACTTAGCACACAGCTTATCATTGTTCTGAAGAGCGGGAATGATAGCACTCCACTCAGCTGTAGAGGGCAGGTGACACTCCTTGCCAGCGATCGTTATATTACTGAACTTGGCTACAGCGTCCTCGAATGTAAAGTAGCCACTCACATCAGTCGCATGCGTCGTAACTAGTCCAGTGCCACTAGGGTCTACATTGTTCTCCAAAACGTATTCTAGTGGTAACTGCACGGGGGCGAGGACTGTGTCTGAGATTACGAACTTTACGCTGTCGATTTCCTCGACGGGGAGCAGGATTGGCTGTTCACCCTTGAGATGAATCGCCATAATGCGCTGCGGCTCCTCTGTGGGAGTCTGCGCGAATTGGCTCAACGGCAGCAATCCAATGAGCAGAAGAGTAAGTAGAATTTGCTTCATACCTTATAGGATAAGAGTTAATAGTGCTAGATAGGAGTAAGCTCCAGTCGTTTTCGACCGCTAATTTAGGCATATTCTCCGAATCATCCTACACTGGCATAGGGATTAACAGGGCTGACGCATTATAACCAGTCTGCTAGGAGCTGCACATGACGATAGTTAGGATACACAGTTCGCGTATCGCTACACAGAGGCTACAAATCTTCTCTGATTACGCCGACCTCTCCGATGATTCGAATTCCTCCCGAGGAATTTCCCAAATAGTTCCCGAGGGAATGGAAATTTCCTCGGAGGAAAGAAAAAATTCTTCGGAAGAATCAAATGAAACTTCGGAAGAATCAAATCATAAGTCCGAAGAATTCGTCATTTCCTCGGGAGGAAATCCAAAATATCTCCCGAGATATTTTGGAAATTCATCGAGAAAGATTGAGATGAGCTTGCTCAGTTTATATTATAATGCGTTAGCTCTAAGGGCTTAACAGCAATCCTTGCTACACGGCAGAGGGAGATCCATCTCGTAGGGAGCAGAGGTGGAGGAGCTTGTAGAGGGCGAAGAGGCGTAGCGAGGGGTGGCGCGAGGTGAGCTGTCGCCGTAGCAAGGGCTTGAGCGTCGGAGCCAAAGCGCCGAGGAACGGGACGAGCCTAGCGCGCTCTAGTCGTAGGTAGAGCTGGAGGAGACGTATGGGATAGGGTGCAAGCAAGGCACGGTGTCGGTAGAGGTTCTCCACATAGCACTCGGTGGTGTCGAGAAACTGATCGCTGGTCTCCTTGAGCGCATGAATGACGGGGTTGTCGATATGCGTGATGGCGATACCCCTCTCGGCTAGTCGATAGCCGAAGTATGCGTCTTCGTAGCCCATACCCATCTCCGTGGGGAAGCCCTCCTCTAGAAAGATGTGACGAGGTATCAGGAAGCTCATACTGACGAATGCATCTGCGGGTGCTTGCTGCCGCTCAGCGAGGCTACGTGTCTCGACCTTGTGACCATATTTATAGCGCAACAACTTGTCTCTGGAGGGTCGCTCGGTGGGATAGCAAAAGCCTCCTACCACTACCCTATCGCTATGCGCTGCTTGCAGGTAGTCCACAACGAAGCGGGCAGAGGCTGGCATTGTGTCGGAGTCGATGATGAGGAGCTGATCGCCCTCGGCTTGCTGCGCTAGGTAGTTGCGCATTCGTCCCGCACCGAGATGCGTCGTAGGACGGACAAGCCGTATGAGGTCCTCCTGCTGTAAGGTGTCGTAGAGCTGAGCATAGTTAGGGTCGGAGGAGTCATCTCCGAGGAGGATCTCACCCGCTACGTGCGCCTGTAGTAGCTGACGGTGCAGAGTCTCTACGAGCGGACGGCAGTCATAGTTGCGTGTGGGGATCAGTATGGAGATTGGCTTGGCTGGCATGGGAGAGCTAGTGTGAGAGATAGTTTCGTTGCGTAAGCGCAAGGCGCTCCGCAAAAGTACTCATTTCGGGCTGTATAGACACAAAAAGAGGCGAAGCGATACTCCGTCAGGAGTGTTGCGCGACGTCTGAAAAGCTTGTTTTGCTACGGTCCTCTTAACTCTAACAGCCTCTTGCGTCTATTATAAATTGTCTGTACATTTGCAGTGGATACCAAGTTGGTGTCCGTAAAGACACACCTTAGACACTATGATCACAATATCGGCAAGAGACTTCAGAGAGAGCCAAAGCAAATATCTAAAGCAAGCATTAGACGGGCGAGACATAATCCTCTACACACGTGATTATGGTTCATTTCGTATCGTGCCCCTATCCGAAAGTGATAGAGTCTACAACGATCAAGAGCTAGATGCAATGATCGATGAGGCTCTGACAGACTACAAAGAGGGTCGCACTAAGAGCTACTCTATCAAAGAGCTAAAAGCTAAAGCTGGGATGACTGAGTAGTCCTATGTTTCAAATTCTTTTCTCACAAAGAGCTGAGAGCGACTACGACTTCATCACCAAGAACTGGAGCCAAGCCTCCGTAAGAAAAGTCATCAAGCTCCTAACAGAGATAGAGCAGGACCCTAGGGTGGGGACAGGCAAGCCTGAGCAACTAAAACATTATAAAGACAAAGAGATCTGGTCTCGACGTATTGACAAGAAAAATAGACTCATCTACAGCATAGACAACGATGAAGTCTTAGTCATCCTCATCTCTATGATAGGACACTATGCTAATAAGTAGGTCCTCACTAAAGATTAGAGGGAGCGAATAATCCCCATGTAGAGGCACACGAGCCATACTTGCGTCCCGACTTGGTAATATATTATATAGCGAAGGCACTACCAACTCAATAGGTTGGCAGTGCCTTCGTTATATATATGCGTGTAGTCTGTGGTGACTAGTAAGACTCCTCTAATTAGTTTCGAAAAGACGAATCGTGAACTTAAGCTCCTGTTTGCTCATGGCGACAAACGAAGACATGTTATTGAAACAAAAAGCCCACGAGTAAGTAGAATCGTATGTATCCGAAGACCAAAAATAGCCCATAACGTTAGTCTCTAATACATTTGCTGACTCTGGCTTTATTAGTCCAGAAGCCGGGAAATAACGAACAACATCCTGGTCCGTAGAACTCGTCCAAAAGCTAGGCTTTGCTACATCGTCAATAAGAATTGAGGAGTCTGAATCTTTGAGAGATCGTGCAGTTACTTTCAACACAAAATTGTTGTCCAGCTGTGTACACTCATATTTCCACGCAGAAACAAAGTCAGTCCCTTTGAATCGTACTGCATAGGCTACTCCCGAAAGCCCTCCTCGGTAGTCATTCTTTGAGGAAACCGTTCTTCCCCTAACAGAAACTGTCTCTAACGCATCTTTGACAACAGTTGGGAGTAGAAAGCTAGTACCAATATTCATACTGAATGTTGGAGCAATTGACATCCACTCTTCCTTACTAGGTAGGTGATACTTCTTACCCGCAATGGTTATATCGCTAAACTTAGCTTCAGCATCTTCAAATGTAAAGTAGCCACTTTCATTCGTTGCACAAGTCTTGACAAATCCCGTTCCACTGGGATCTATATTATACTCTGCTACATATTCTAGAGGCAACCGATTGGTCGGAGCTGGAGCTTCTTTGGCTTCTCTGTGGATTTTAATTTCTTGTGAAGTAGCATCTTTGTGTATCGCTTTTGCTTCCAGTATAAAGTCAGCTTCTTTTTCTCCAGCCTTTACAAGAAAGCTCTTATCTGCTTGATGGATCGTAATCTCATTCTTGTTTCCAGATTTGAGCGAGAGGGTAAAGTCTTCAGAGGCTAGCGAGATGCTGATCTGTGGACTACCTGCCTGATCTACAGCTGTACAAATACCAGCAACAACACCCTTTCCACCCTCTGCTCCGAAGGTCATTGGCTCAGCCTTGAACTTGTAGGTCAATCTACCTTTGCGACTTATAGTTAAGACTTGAGACTCTTCGCCAGCACAAGAAGCAGTTAACTCAAACGTAGCATCATTACCCATGGCTACATTGAATGATTTCGTTGCATCATCCACGGTAATCTCTTTGTTTTCTGTCTTGAGGGAAAGTGTAAAATCACCTGGCTCAAGAGCTTTCTCTGAAACAAGCTCTCCCGAAGCATTGGTAATTTTACAGAGTCCAGAGACCGCCCCTGTACCGCCCATTGCAGTAAAGACATCTGGTGTAGCGACGAAAGAGTAACTAATTTCGCCCCCACGTACTATAGTTAATATCTGAGAGCTATTCGTTGCTTTTTCGACCGTTGCTATCGCTTCTAATTCAAAAGTGGCTGTCGACCCCTGAGCTACGACAAAGCTCTTTTTGTCGTTATCGATAGTAATTTGGCTTGCATCTCCAGACTTCAGTCTTAGAGTAAAATCACCCTCGCCAAGGGGCTTTTCTGAGACTTCAACACCCTCTGCGTTGATTTCCTTTAAGACTCCTATTACAACGCCCTCCCCACCTTGAGCGGAAAAGGCATCAGGAGTCGCTTTGAACTCCGCCTTAAAGGTATTTGCAGGTAGATCAGGGGGGGGGTAGGACACGAACCTGACCTTTGGCACGAAACTACGACGAGCATAGCTAGAAGTAGTGGCACAAACACTTTTAGATTACAGAATGCCTTCATATTATAGATGTTTTGTTAAGTAGGTTTCGTCATTCCAGAAAGGTAAAACACTAACATCTCCAGTTAAGTGGCTAGATTGCCTCAAAACTGGTTACGTGTAAATACAAAGATAGGTGTATCTCTCAGTAAGAGACTTCTCCTAGCTATGTTAGTAAGACTCCTCTTCGTTGGGGAAGTCTTGGCTCTTGACATCGGCTATGTAGTGCTGCACCGCCTCGGTCATGATAGAGCCGAGATCAGCGTAGCGACGCAAGAAGCGAGGACTAAAGCCTTGCGTGATGCCGAGCATGTCGTGCATAACGAGCACTTGTCCGTCTACCCCACCGCCTGCTCCGATGCCGATGACAGGGATTGTCAACTCAGAGGCAACCTTGGTGGCTAGCGGTGCTGGGATCTTCTCCAGTACAAGCGCAAAGCAACCCAGCTCCTCGAGGAGATGGGCATCAGCCAGCAACTTGTCAGCCTCCGCCTGCTCCTTAGCACGGACAGCATAAGAGCCAAACTTATTGATCGACTGAGGAGTCAGCCCGAGGTGTCCCATGATCGGGATACCAGCCGAGAGGATACGCTCTACCGACTCACGGATCTCGCTTCCCCCCTCGATCTTAATCGCATCAGCGTGGGTGATCTTCATCACTTTGATCGCACTCTCTAGGGCGATCTTCGAGTTGCCCTGATAAGAGCCAAAGGGGAGGTCAACGACGACCAGTGCACGCTGCACCGCTTTCATCACGCTCTTGCCGTGGTATATCATCTGGTCGAGCGTGATAGGCAGTGTA
>UMCF01069107.1_pt1 | contig 16502 bp, 16 predicted proteins | sample 1964131 | NCBI WGS metagenome assembly UMCF01 (sample SAMEA4835958, study PRJEB28245) | human gut metagenome | biome: gut microbiome; material: fecal sample | place: Denmark | collected 2008
CAGGGACCCGTGTCGCCCATCTCCCAAAAGTTGTCCTTGCGAGAGCCGTCGATGATACGATCCTCCGTGGTGTACTGCAGCCAGTAGCCAGCCGCCTCGTCGTCACGGCTCAGCCCCTCCTCGGCACTGCCGCCGAAGACGGTCACGTAGAGCCGATCCTTGGGTAGCTGGAGACGCTCCGTGAGGAAGGTCCAGGCAAACTCGATCGCCTCGCGCTTGAAGTAGTCGCCAAAGGACCAGTTGCCCAGCATCTCAAACATGGTGTGGTGGTAGGTATCGCGTCCTACCTCCTCGAGGTCGTTGTGCTTGCCGCTGACGCGGAGGCACTTTTGCGAGTCTGCCGCACGACGATACTGAGGCTCTTTGTTGCCTAGGATGATATCCTTAAACTGGTTCATCCCGGCATTGGTAAACATGAGCGTGGGGTCATCTTTGATCACCATCGGTGCCGAAGGTACTATGCGGTGCCCGTGTTCCTCAAAGAAGTCGAGGAAAGCTTGTCGTATATCGTGTGCTGTCATCATAATCTATAGAGCATTCTATTATGCTAATACTTAATACCCTACAAAGGTACGAAATCGTAGCCGACTGCGGAGCTTATTCTTTCATGGAAAGGGTCTCTAGTTGATATGATGAAGCTTTTTGTTTACGATTGTACTCTGTCAGCCCAAACTTCTCGCTCTAAGTGTTTGTATCTTCAAGTATTTTATGTAACTTTGGATAGAATAGCGACAATCCTTTATACAAGGGCACCTTGTGCGATTGGCTGATTTTGGGGTAACGATTTGGCAACCGTTCCATTTGCTGTGTACTGCTTTGTTTTGCTTGCAAAGAACTCTTTATCTCCGACAAAGATAATGATTATTCCCGAACAATTCTACTCTTTGCTTTATTTTTTCAAGGCAAGGAAAAAATTATTCCCCTGCCGATTTCAAGAAGTAGAAACACGATGTTGTGAAGAAATTGCGGATATATGGAATTGCCCCTATCACGGCGTACAGCCTTCGGGGACGCAGGTGGAATTTCACCTCGTAATGCGGATTGATGAAATAGAAAGTCCTGTCAATGGCTTCAAAGCCTTCCTTTCTCATCGCCCTCTCAAACAACTCTATCGGGCATTTGGTCTTCTTGATGTTCAACAGTTCTCTGACGCATCCCTCGTCTTCCTTCCGAGCCCTCAATATCCGCTCATACAATCTCGTCGGAAGCAGGTGAAAGAAAGGCAGGTGCGAGAGGAAGCGGCTTCGGCATATCTGCTGATGCCCACCGAAAGGCATCTGCCAAGCAGGAAAGGACATGAAAATTACCCCCCCCGGGTTTTTAACAACTGTTTACACTTGTGCATAAATTCCTCCTTGTCGTCGATATGCTCTATCACATCATGGCAGACAATCAGGTCGAACTGATGCCTGAGTTCCTTCAACAGGAACACATCGGAGGCGATGAAACGCCCTTTTGCTCCGTTCTCTTGGAAAAACTTCCTTGCGTCCCTTATCCGTCCCTCTGCCATATCCACGCCCACTACATCGCAGCCCATGCGTGAGAAAGGCAGGAGGTTTCCACCGTCCCCGCAGCCTATCTCCAACACTTTCGTGCCTTTCCCTCCCTGCCTGTACCGCTTGATGTAAGGAATGAAATACTTCTCGCTTGTGGTTGCGAGTTCGTTGAAATACTGTCTTCGGTTAAGTTGTCTTGACTGCATCTTATTTTAGGGGTGTTATGGTTTCAACGACAAAGGTAGCAATAATCATGGAATAAGACCGCATGTTTCATTCGTTACCATGAAAAATACCTATAAATGATTATATGGCAATGCGATATGGACGAGTGCAACCCAAAGTTTCCGCTCTTTCGTTTGCGGAATGGCGGGAAAATTCGTATATTTGCGAGGTACGACTAAAAAAGATGTAAATATGGCACACCGTAAAACTTGTTTTGTTTTATTGTTCTTGGCATTCCTGCTGGCATGCGCGTCCTGTTCCAATCCCCAAGACGAGGACAGGAAATCTTCTTTTCAATTGGATAAACCTTATAGGGAAATCATGCAAGGCTCTACGCTCCGTGTGTTCATCACGAGTGGCAGTGGAGACTTGCAGATAAGCAATTCCAATGCGTTTAAGGACTATGCTAGAATTGCCTATGCGAGAACTCCCGAACAGGCAGGGCATGTAGGTGTTCTTTCAATCCAAGCCCTGCAAGTGGGAGAATTTCAGGTCTCACTGACCGACAACCTCACAAAGGAAAGACAGCAACTGACCGTTAAAGTCCTCCCGCCTTATCTGTTACTGGAAATTCACGAAGGCTCAGACCCTGTATGGTCAATAGGAAGCGGAGTTTCGGGACTTTTCCTTGTCCAGAACGCAGCGCATTCTTTTTATCTGTGCCGTTACAAGCCCACTCTCTATCGGTATGTCAGTCCTGCCGTTCTCTCGGGCGTATATGAGATTGTCATGAAAGACGGCGTTCCGACGAACTTGCGCCTGCAAAGCAAGAAACAGGGAATTGTCCGTGATTTCACCTTGACAGGGAAAAACAAGAAAGAGGCTTTGGAAAAACTCGGGAGATTAGGCAGGCTCGGACTTCTTCCGAATGAAGAGAAATTCATCTGTCCCGTCTTTCTTGACGAACACGACATGGAAGAGCATATCATGGCGGAAATGACTTATAAGGAAGCAACCTTGCCTGAGAAAGTCATGGAGTGAGATGCAGGAAAGGAAGTGGAGCATGCGGAGGCACGGTTACAGCCTCACTCCCTTGCTCCTGTTCTCTTGGGAGGAATAGACGGACAAATGTCTGAATTTCTCCCACTGCTCCTTAAACCAACGGGCAATCGGCACTCTGTCCACGAGCAGGTCGAGTACGGTCTTGCCATCCCTTTCCTCCCTGCCCACCTGCAAGCGTGCCTTCTCAACGGCGAACGAACGCCTGTACTCATCAGAATGCAGTTTCCCCGTAACAACGAGTACTTTGCCTTGCAGGAGTTCGTCCGTGTGTCTCTCTGACAATCCGACCGAACGGCAAAGCCTTTCAATACGGAAAAACTCGGCAAGCATGGGAAACCATTCCTTTGCCTTGTCGATGATGCGCCTGAGATTGCCGATTTCACGCTGATGCTGCTCCGATGCCCGCAACCGCTCGGCGACGTGGCTTTCCTTCATTTTCTGCATATCCGTGCGCATCTGTCCGATGCTCTCTTTCAGTTCCGCCACCTCACCATGCAACTGCCTGTTCTCGCTTTCAAGCCTGCTCACTTTATTACCGCCCAACAGGGAGTTGATGCCGTTGAGTGCTGCTGTGGCGGTCTTGGTAGCTGAGTTTTTCAGTTCCACCGTTTTTTTCTCCGCCTTGATGCGTGCGAGTTCCATTTTGGCTTGCTCCGCCTCCTCGATGATGCACCGTGCTTCCGCCTCCCTTGCCAGCAGGTTGGCGATGTTCTCCTGTATGTCCTCGCCCTGCGTGATGAGATTGCGGTAATACTCATGCGTGGAGAGGTGCTTGGCTGTCGAGCCCCTGACACCCCTTTTCAGCTCGTACTTCGCCATGTGTTCGGCGTAGGTGTCCTGATACCTGATGAGGTTGGCACGGCTCATCACCTCGTCTGCGCAGAGGCGTGGGGCTGTCGCTTTCGTCCTGTACCTGCGCTTTGCCTTCTCTTCCTTTTTCTGCTTCCTGCGCTCACCCTGCACTATCGGCACTACGGTGGCATGGATGTGCGGTGTTTCCTCGTCCATGTGCAGGACTGCCGACACGAGGTTGTCCGCCCCGTAGGTCTCTCTCAGCCACGCCACGCTGTCATCGCACCACTCTCCGAGCCTCCTTTCGTTTTCCATTCGTTCCATATCCTCGTGCGTTCCGCTCAGCACGATGCGGATTGCCTGTACTTGGTTCTTCCCTATCTTGCGTTTCAGCCCTGCCGTGTCAAGGCGGTGGCGTATGGCAGCCGTGCGGTTGCACACACCGTCGGGAAACCTGATTAACTCACGGTTGAGGTGCGTTCTCGTAGGGTCTATGTTCTTCGGCACGATGGTGCGCTCGATGTGAGCCGACATTCCGCTGTCGGCTCCCTTTGCCTTTTCCAAATGCAATACGCAATATCCCATATCCTTTTGTCTTTTTTAGATGTTGTCATTATCTTGTTTTCGTTGCCTTGATGTCCTTAGATACGGTCGGTGGACAATCGTTGAAAGGAGGAAAGACTTCCTTTCGGCTTGCTCGTTTCTTTATGCCGACAGGCTCGGCAGGGGTGTCCAGAGGGGTGCAACCCCGTTGGCTTATTGGGAGATTTTCAGCGGACACGGAGTGAAGCGTGAGGAAAATCCCCTAATAAGCTACGGTATTTTCTCTTTTGAAAATATCCGTACCGTGCTTACCACGTGGGCATTTGCCCCTGCCACTTCTTTCCCTTATAACCTGAAGTCCCCACGGTTTCTCCATCGGTGCTGCCGATTGGACTTGTTTCTCCGAAGGCATACTTGGACTGCACCCGAATATCTGAATACCCTGCATGCTTGGAAATACAGAATGCACGGCTTGCCGTGACTGCCTTTTTCTGTTGCTTATATCAGCGTGTCTTGCCTGTTCCGTTTCAGCCTGTAATGCCACTGCCGTTTCCCACCGAAGTCGGAGTGATGAAAATTCTGATGAATTGATGAATGTCGTTCCAATAATCTGGAAATCAACATAATATGCTTTCATCATGCCCTCATCAAGCCGCTTGTCAAAGTGGAGTTTCATCATTTCCGATTCCTCTATCCCTGCATTTCCTCCAACTGCTTCCTGCCGATGGTGTAAAAACGCCCCGTGCGCCTAATCTCCGTATATGGGCGCATGTTGTCATAGCTCGGCTGGCAGGTCGTATAGGTGAGCGTGTTTTCGGCAGGAGTGAGTTTCCATATATCCTGCACGATACGCCTTACCTGCGTCCTGTCCGTCCTGCAGCCTGCGCAGTTCAGCAGAAGGAGCATGTCGTTGATGCAGAAAGAGAAAGCGGACGCTTTCATGCAGTCCATGACTTCAAGGCAGGTTTCCGCCATCTCCACCTCCGTCCTGTTACGGTTGCTCCGTATAATCCTGCTCAGGGCTTGCGTGTGGATGAGTTCGGGACTGAACCACATGCGGCTCTCTTTCTTCGTGGAGAGCGTGCGGTGCTGGAGAAAATAGAGGAAGGCGGGTATTTCCTCCTTTACCCTTTGCAGGAAGTCCGTGTCGTCCTTTTCTATCCTCCCCACCTTCCTCACCCAATAGCGTGTCTCTCCTGTGTCGATTATGACGGGTAGACGTTCGTTGTTGGAGCATAGTACGAACTTGGCGAAGAATGAAATCTCATCCCTGTCCTTGCCCTTCGCCTCCACCTTGTAGGAAAGGGTGGTGCTGAGGTTCTTGAGCCGCTCGCTGTCCTCCCTGCGGTCGAGAAGCACCTCGTCCACGAGGATGAGCAGTTTCCCTGCCCAGTCCGAGTTGAACTGACTTCGGAAGTCCTCGTTGGTGTTGAAGGTTACATTGCCCCCGAAGAGGGCTTTGAGGAAGTTGAGGAACGTGCTCTTGCCCGTGTTGCGCTCCTCTGATACGAGCAGCAGGATGGGCAGTTTCTCTATGGGCTGCAGGTAGAGTAGTTGCAGGTAGTCCATGCCAAGTTCGTACTGCTCCCCGAAGATGTGCCTTGCCAATGCCTCGATATGGGGAAACACACCTTGCTTCGGATGATGCCCCGTCGGCTCGTAGAGGTTGAGGAAACTGCCTACTACGGGCTGATAGTTCACATGGTCGGGGACGGTGCAAAAACCGTCATACTTCGGGACGGTCGCCAGATAGTCCCTGCCGTAGTCCTGACGGAGCGTCTCGTTGTTCCACACGATGCGCTTCCTTACAAAACCGCCTCCGACAAGAGGCATGTCTGCAAGTTTGTAGAGCGTTGTGCCCACACGGACGAAAGCCCCGTCCTTTTTTCTTTTTTCGGGCATATCTTCCAGCAGCCCGTCATTGTTTTTCTTATCCATTTCTTTCTTGCTTAAATGGTTGATATATAGCATCGTGCAAAGTTACGGACATCGTTCGGAAAACTACTTGTGAAGAATGGCGCGGAACGGTGAAAGAAAAACGGAATGGAATAAAAACAGGGGAAAGCAGGGAGGTGCGGAGCAATAATTGAGGGGAACAGGAGGATAATTTTGCAGGATTTGTCGAGGGTTGCTGAAAAAGGGAAAATGCCTTTTTCTTTCATCGTTCGCAAGCGTCTGATGATATGTTGATGAACTTGCAATCGCTTGATATTCAATCATATTATATCAATATTCATCAATTCATCAAAATAAAAGAAGTTGTGTTCGGTATGTTTTTCTTTTCTCGGCAGTCCTATACGACTCGTCCCTAACTGTTATCCCTGCCCTTCAACCACCCAAAAAGAAAAAGGTTTATTTCCCCCATCGACACAAGGGGATAAACCTCTATAAACCTCTGTCAAGGCGTTTCAGCAGGGACTGCCTGCCCGTGCAGGAAGGAGCATGACAAACCTTTCGTGCCGTTCGTTCAGCATTGCGATGACATGCTCCCAAAGCCTTTTTGCCCTTTGCGACCTGATACGGAACGCAAGGGCTATGACCATTTCAAGGCTGTACGCATCAAGCCAGCGACCCTCCGCCACCCTGATGTTCCTCTCTGCCGTGCAGGGGTGCAGCAGTCCATCCCTGTATATCTTCTTGACCAGCGTGTGGATGGTATGTCCGAACACGCCAAACAGGTCGGCAATCTCAAACTCGCCCATCCATATTTCGCCGTTGGGTATGACGATGTTCCCGTGCTCGTCTATCGTGATTATTCGACGGGCATTGCTGCTTATGTCTTTCCCTTTCATTGTCATGCCATCTTAATATTGCCAAATGAGGCGTTGAGCTTGCTGCCGAGCATGGAGAGGTCGGTGTCGAGTTTCTCGGTGGTTATCTTCGCATAGAGTTGTGTGGTTACGATGTTCGTGTGTCCGAGTACACGGCTCACGCTCTCAATCGGCATGCCCTTGCTCAGAGCCAATGTCGCAAAGCCGTGCCTTGCGCAATGGAAGGAGATGTCCTTTGTTATCCCGCACTCGCTGATGACTTTTTTGAGCTTCTTGCAGACCGTCCAGTAGTTAATGTCCCCGAATATGGAGTTGTCCTTCTGGAACGGTCGGTATCTGTCGATGATTTGCAAGGGTATATCGAGCAGTTTCACTTGGTACGGCACCTGTGTCTTGTGCCTTTTTGCAAGTATCCACTTCTCGCCGTTCACCTCCACAATCTCATCGGTGGTGAGTTCCTTCAAGTCCACGAAGGAAAGGGCGGTGAAGGAGGCGAAGACAAACAAATCACGCACGAAGGCGGAATGGCTGTCCTTGAACTCGTGCGAAACCAGTGTCTTCAACTCGTCCTCCGTGAGGAACGCACGCTCCTTCGTGTTCGGGCTGATATGAAACTGCGCGAACGGGTTTCTCGGTATCTTGCCGTTGAAGTGCGCACGCATCACCACGCCTTTGAGCCACATGCAGTTTATCCATATCGTGGCGTTCCTGTTTCCTTTCACCGTGCTGAGGTACACGGCGAAGTCCCTGATGAAGTCGGGGGTGAGTTCCAGCATCGACATGTCGCTGCGGTTGTACTTGTGGCGGATAAACCTCGCCGTGTTGTTCCTCGCCCTGAGCATCACCTTGTATGTTCCCATGCTCCTGTCCTTACCCACACGCTTGAACAGAGAGGCGCAGTCCCTGTCGAACGCTTTCATCAGGGTGTCGTACTCGCTGCCCAGCCCCTGATAGGCGTTGCGCACCATCTCCGCCGTGACGAACGCCTCACGGTCGGAAAGACGCTGATAGTGCTTGATGATTTGCGCCTTGATGTTGTCGAGCGAGAGGTTGGTGGCGATGGCTTCCCTGCTCTTGCCTTTCGCCCTGTTGCCTTTCACATCCCACAACTCCTTTGGGATGGTGCGCTTGCAGCTGAACTGAGCCACCGTGCCGTTGATTGTAACCCGTCCCATGATGGGGACGATGCCGTCTTTCTCCTTGCTGCCGTTCACATAGAACAGCACCTTGAATGTGCTTCTTGCCATTGTCTTTTCTTTTTGGTTGCAAAATTAAACATGAAAGAGCCTAACCCTGCTATGCAAAATATAGAGCAATAGAGCAACAGCAACGGATGCACGGAAAACCGCTGTTTTTCTCCTCTTTAGCGGAGGTAATTATCCTGCTTTCGGGTAACGATTTGAAAACATTTCTGTTTCAATAATCCGCATTTTCCTGCCTCGTGGCAGGTGGCGGATTTGCTGCGATTTACACCGTATAGCCCTAATAATCAAGCCGAATTGCGTTAAACTTCCGATTTCCTGCAAATATTACAGCGATTTTCCTTATATTTGTAAGCGTATTCCAATAGGGGAGTAAGAGCTTCCGAGCAAATCATGTAACCATATAACAGTTAAACACAGTAATACTATGACTAATCCAAAGTTCTATGCTATCCTGGTGCTAGCGTTTACGCTCTTTGCACTACAAAGCTGTGATCCTAAGACTCCTGCGAGAACGCCAGTCGTTGAAGCTACAGTGCCTGCTGTCAAGTCGTTTGAGATACCACTTGACATATCAAGTTGTCTCAATTTCCCCAAAAGTTCAGAGTCAGATCTGAGAGCGGATCAGGAAAATGTGCTATACGAGGATTGCCTCTCTTGGGATATAACAGATGAGATTAGACTTAAAGGCTTCTCTGAAGCAACAATCAAGAGCGTCCTCCTTGACAAAGTAACCATCGAGTGCATCAAGCCCGAGGGTGTAAACCTAACGTTGTTTGCTCCAGTACGGCTCTATGCTGGACACGACTACAAGCTCATAGCAGAGACACAAGCAAAGGATACGAATCCGAATTTGCTAGACTTGGTTCTGTATGAGAAGGATCTTGCAAAGTACATTACGGCTGATCAGCTACCTATACGAATCACCACAACGAGAGACAAAATCTCTGACTGGGAGTATGGTGATACTATAGACGTGAAGATCACACTTTCTGCAACAAGTATCGTCCAGGCAAGATGAAGCGAATCCTTTGCTGTACCATGATAGGAGTGATAGCTTCACTTCTCCTCTGTCCTATGACCTTTGCTCAGGACAACTTCTACTATGAGCCTCTTCTAGATGATGCTTATACTACAGACAAGCTAGAAACGTCTCAAAAGATTTCTTCGCAAAGCACTCTGCCCATAGGGCTTGCTCTAGGGATATCAGTACCTGACGGTGTGACGGCTCAGTGTGCTGTGCGTATCATACCACAGCTCGCAGTACGTGCTGGAATTGGTTTTTTCCCCAAGATGCAGTTGTATAAGAAGACTTTTGAGTTTGGTGACGCTGCTAAGCAGCAGTCTTACGAAGAGTCACTAGGCTATACGCCTCAGCTCAGCACAAAGTTTGCTTACAGCAATATCAATGGACAATTGATGGTTGACTGGCATCCAGCTGGAAAAGGCTTTCGCGTATCAGCGGGCATTTACCTAGGTGCACCTAAGGTGCAGGCTCATGGTATGATGATCGATGCTAAGACTGGAGAGTCAATTATGAAGCAACAGAGTACACTTGATCCAAACAACATGCCTAGCATCACGATCTTTGATGCTAACGATGAGAGTCAACGTGTTACCATCCAGCCAAGTAGCGAAGCAACGCTTGATGCTACGGCTACTTTAGGCCGTGTAGTGAGACCTTATCTAGGGATTGGTTTTGGACAGATGGCTCCATCAGACAAACCAGTATCATTCTTTGTGGACCTAGGAGTCTTACTATCTGGCAAGGTACGGGTTGCCTCTCCTAACGTCATGGCAGGTGACCCTAATTTGCTTATTGATTTTAATCCTAAGGTGCAAGACATAGTTTACAAGGCTCAATTCTTGCCAGTTCTCAATCTGGGGTTAGCGATACGGTTAGGACGAGCAGCTCAGTAGACAAAAGCCACACATAAGTGGTCTTGTTAGTTAGTTGTATGTAGGATAAGGGGGAGCTTTAAGGCTCCCCTGTTTTTTAGCGGGTATATCACTCTACAGAGGATAGTCGGTAATGCTGGTCAGCGTCAGTGTCCTCGATGAGGCGCCACGTGCCTGAGTAGTAGAGCGTGTGCGGAGGTTCGTCGTGATGCCAGGGCATTAGCTCGATGCCGCGCTCATGGTCGTGGTAAGTGAGTAGTACGGAATGCAGGAGCTCTCCACGATAGAGTAGCTGTCGGAGGGCGATTCGTTCGCCTGGATGCAGGGTGATCTGTCGTGCCATCTGTGGAGGGGGCTTGCTACATAGAGGGCTATGAGCAATTTCTATCGAGCGATGATGCGTAGCTCCTGTAGCCTAAAGTGTAGCGAGTGCGTATCCAGGTAGTCTGTTGGTAGGCTGTAAATGGAGATGGAGATGGTATCTCCCACTGAGAAGTGTGGGACAGTCCGTACTCGCTCTTTGTGTGGTTTACTTACAGGGAGACTATCCACTGCGCTGCTCGTCAGACTTTTTGCGATACTGTCCGTTAGACCACTTGATAAGCTATCTGTCGCACTTGCTGGTTCTTCTAGCTGTTGCTCCTGTTCCTCCGTAGGCTCTGCTGTTCTCTCGGGAGTAGATGGACCTAGGGTGAGTACAAAGCTTCCTCCCATGGGTAGTTGCGTTGATACACTTTCCATAGCCAGGGGCGGAAGCGTAGCATCTAGCTGCTTGGAGAGGGCTATGTAGGGCATTTGACACGGCTCGGGTAGGAGAGTGCCGCTGACAAGTCCCTGGATCTCTACCTGCCGAATGGTATCGGGGAGATTGGGAATGTCTGCCAGAGCCACCTTCCAGTGATAGCTATACTGCTCCTTATTGATGCAAATAGGGTAGGTGGATAACGGGGTGACACGACAAGAGAGCGAGTCAGATAGTGGTGTGTAGAAGTTGCCCTCGTCACCATCCAAGCTTATCTTGAAGAAACCTGTCGTACGCTCCAATATCTCTACCTCTCGCTGTATGCTGGCTGAGGACTGAGCAATGATTTTCTGAAGTAGCTTTGCCTTCGAAGCAGAGAGGTAGTAGATGGTGCTATCTAGATCCTCTTGGGATACACCGTGCGACTTGAGTATGGAGGCGTAGATCGAGTCTTGCTGTGCCGATGTGAGATAGAGCGTCTGACCTACGCCACGAGCTGTGTATAGCTCCGTGAGTAGCTGCTCGAGCTTGCCATTCGGTATGCGTTGCCACGAGCGTCTTTTACAGCCACTCCCGAGTAGGAGCAGCAGTATGCTTAGTAGCCCGAACTTGAGCAAAGATGCCTTGACGCTGTTAGCTCGCATAACTAGTAAGTTCGCTTACTTAGCTCGCACATTCGTATGACGATGCTTGCCCCGTAAATAAAGCCAGAGACGATCGAGAGCTCGTGTTGTGGTGCGTGGATAGAAGATCAGCAGCGCCAGCACGCCTACGGTGATGCAACTATCGGCGATGTTGAAGATAGGACTGAAAAAGGTGTACGCCGATCCTCCGCCTATCGGGAACCATTCGGGCAATACCGTTGTGAAGAGGGGAAAGTAAAGCATATCGACCACATGCCCTTCAAACCAAGGTGCATAGCCTACGGCTCCAGCTGTCGTAGGGACAAACTGCGCTACCTGCCCGATGGAGGAGGTGAAGAGCTGTCCATAGAAGAGGGAATCGATGAGATTGCCGATGCCTCCAGCTAGCACTAGTCCGATGATGCAGCAGAATCCTAGTGAGTAGTGCCGACACTGACGAACGAAGCGTGTGAGCCATATAGCCAGTCCCGTCATGGCTATGATGCGGAAGGCGGTCAGCAGGAGCTTGCTGCCTAGCTCCACACCGTATGCCATGCCACGGTTCTCTACAAAGTAGATGCGAAACCAGTCAAAGATGTGGTACTCTTGACCTACATACATATGCGTCTTGATCCAGATCTTGACGACCTGATCAATGACAATGAGAAGCAGAATGAGACCTGCGACAATCCAATGGCGCTGGCTAGTTCGAGTCATAAAGGAAACGGATGACTTTACTGACGCTTGTCGCGATTTAGCTTAGCCTCGATGCTCTTGGTCGTATGAGGTACCGCACGGAGACGCTCCTTAGGGATGAGCTTGCCCGTGACGGAGCAAATGCCGTAGGTCCCGTTTTGGATGCGTAGAAGAGCTGCCTCGAGCTTCTCGATGAAGTCCTGCAGACGCTGTGCTTGCGCATCGTTCTCAAGACGAGCCTGCGTGATGGCACCCTCGTCTAGATCCTTGTAGGTAGGCGTTGTATCGCTGATGTCGTTGGCGTTCTCCGCACGGAGCATATTGAGATCCTCACGAGCCTGAGCTATCTTCTTCTCGATGAGTATGCGAAACTCTTCGAGCTCCTCAGGGTTATATCGCTTCTTGCTGCTATCTTCCATACTATCTGTAAATCTATTAGTGCGCTGTAGACGAAGTCTCTCTGTTGCGAAAGCTTGATCGCCTACAGACGGCGTGAATTGTGTTTATACTTTGCTGATTTGTACCGCTATCAAGGTGCCGTCTAGGTCGATCTCCTCGGCATCACTGAGGACCTCCGAGTAGTCGATCGTGTCAGCCTGAACTTGCGTTTGAACGTACTCCTGATGGGTGCGGAGAGCCTCTACAACTGCATCGGGAGCCATCACGAGTAGCTCGATATGATCGTTGACCTCGTAGCCAGACTGCTTGCGGAGGTTCTGTATGCGGTTGACAAACTCACGCGCTGTACCCTCAGCGATCAGCTCGGGCGTGAGCGTGATGTCTAGAGCCACCGTATGACGACCCTCGTTGGCGACCGTCCAGCCAGGTATATCCTGAGCAATGATCTGTACGTCCTCGAGGTCTACCACAATAGACTGATCACCGACGGTTAGGGTGAGCTGACCTTCTTGCTCCAACTCATTGATCTGCTCTGGTGTGAGCGCATTGATTTGAGCTGCAAGGGCTTTCATATTCTTACCTACCTTAGGACCTAGGACCTTGAAGTCAGGCTTGACCGTGCGTACCCAGATTGAGTCAGAGGGGTCGACGAAGCGAATATCCTTCACATTGACCTCGCTGAGCAATAGGTCGTGTACCTGCTCCATGTGTATCTTGTCGGCCGGATCATTGACTGGTAACATGATAGCACTGAGCGGTTGACGCACCTTGATATTGACCTTGCGACGTAGTGAGAGGACTAGAGTCGAGTAGATCTGAGCCAGCTCCATGCTGCGCTCTAGGTCTAGGTCTATCTGCGCCTCGTCTGCCACGGGGTAGTCGGAGAGATGTACGGACGAAGACTCATCGTGCAGGTCACGGTAGAGTCTGTCTGCATAGAAAGGCGCAATCGGCGCCATCAACTGAGCTACTACCGAGAGACACTGGTAGAGCGTCTGATAGGCACTCAGCTTGTCATCGGTCATAGAACCAGCCCAGAAGCGCTTACGCGAGAGGCGCACATACCAGTTGCTCAGATGCTCTGTGACAAAGTTTTCGATGGCACGTCCTGCGGGTGTCGGGTCGTAGCTCGCCAGCTTGCCGTCGACCTCCTTGATGAGCGAGTTGAGACGCGAGAGGATCCAGCGATCGATCTCAGGACGATCCGCATAGGGGATCTGAGCAACGGATGGATCGAAGCCATCCAAGTTGCCATAGAGTGCGAAGAATTGGTAGGTGTTATAGAGCGTGCCGAAGTATTTGCGGCTCACCTCCTCGACACCCTTCGGGTCGAAGCGGATGTTTTCCCACGGATTGGCATTGGTGATCATGTACCAGCGTAGCGGGTCTGAGCCGTACTGCTGGATGATGCCAAAGGGATCGACCGCATTGCCTAGACGCTTGCTCATCTTGTTGCCATCCTTGTCAAGGACGAGCCCGTTGACGAGGACATTTCTAAAGGCTATGCTCCCCTGAGTCATCGTGGCGATAGCGTGGAGCGTGAAGAACCAACCACGTGTCTGGTCGACGCCCTCTGCGATGAAGTCTGCAGGGAAAACCTTCCCACTCTCGACCTCCTCACGATGCTCGAAAGGATAGTGTACCTGCGCAAAGGGCATAGCTCCCGAGTCAAACCATACGTCGATCAGATCGCTCTCACGACGCATCGGACGCTTGCCATCCTGAGCCACGAGCGTGATCTCGTCAACATAGGGACGGTGCAGGTCAATCTTGTCATAGTTCTCCTCGCTGTAATCGCCAGGGGTAAAGCCGGCGAGCGGATTGGCCGACATGACGCCAGCCTGCACAGCACGTTCGCACTCTTTGTATAGTTCCTCGACAGATCCGATGCAGATCTCCTCATCGCCATCTTCAGTGCGCCAGATAGGTAGGGGAGTACCCCAGTAGCGACTGCGGGAGAGGTTCCAGTCCTGGAGATTCTCCAGCCACTTGCCGAAGCGTCCTACACCGATCGCAGCGGGATGCCAGTCGATCGTTTCATTGAGACGCATCATCTCCTCACGACAAGCGGTAGAGCGGATGAACCAGCTGTCTAGTGGGTAGTAGAGAATGGGCTTGTCGGTGCGCCAGCAGTGGGGATAGTTGTGCGTATGTTTTTCGACCCGGAAGACGCGGTTCTCATGCTTGAGCATGACGCAGATCTCTACGTCTAGCGTCTCCTTGTCAGGTGTGTCGTTGGGGTCGTAATCCTTCTTCACATAGCGTCCTGCGTAGGTGTCGTAGAGCGGTACGTTCACCGACTCCTTGAGGAACTGATGATCGAGAGCCTCGATCTTGTAGAAGCGTCCCTTCAGATCGACCATCGGGCGCTGCTGCCCCTTATTGTCGATCATCAGAAGAGGGGGAACGCCTGCCGCCTTAGCGACGCGCTCATCGTCGGCACCGAAGGTCGGCGCAATGTGTACGATACCGGTACCATCCTCGGTGCTGACATAGTCACCAGGAATGACTCGGAAGGCTCCCTCGCCTGGGTTGACCCACGGGATGAGCTGCTCGTAGTGAATGCCCACGAGGTCGCTACCCTTGCAAGTTGAGATGCGGTGCCAAGGAGCTTTCTTATAGGTCTCGCGGTCCCACGTCTCAGGCAGTTCGCTCACCTCGCTCTCAGCGTCGAAGTAGCTGTTTAGAAGCGCCGTGGCGAGTACCACCGTGATCGGCATAGCGCTGTAGGGGTTGAACGTCTCCACCGCACAGTACTCGATCGAGGGGCCCACGCAGAGCGCGGTATTCGATGGGAGCGTCCACGGGGTGGTGGTCCAAGCTAGGAAAAAGCTCTCGCCACGTCCACGGAGAGACTCGGGCGCATCAATGATGCGAAACTGTGCGGTACAGACCGTATCCTTAACATCACGATAGCAGCCCGGCTGATTCAACTCGTGCGAGCTTAGTCCCGTACCAGCCGCGGGGCTGTAGGGCTGTATGGATAGACCTTTATAGAGTAGCCCCTTCTTGTATAGCTCCTTGAGGAGGTACCAAAGCGTCTCGATGTACTTATTCTTGTAGGTTACGTAGGGGTGCTCCATATCAACCCAGTAACCCATCTTGTTCGTCAGCGACTCCCACTCGGCGGTGTACTTCATCACCTCCTTGCGGCAAGTCTTGTTGTACTCAGCGACAGAGATCGTCTTGCCGATCGCATCCTTGGTGATGCCGAGCTTCTTCTCGACTCCCAGCTCTACGGGCAGACCGTGCGTATCCCAGCCAGCGCGACGATCCACACGGTAGCCGTGCATCGTCTTGTAGCGACAGATGATATCCTTGATAGAGCGCGCTATGACGTGGTGAATGCCAGGCATCCCATTGGCAGAGGGCGGACCCTCATAGAAGGTAAATAGCGGAGCATCCTCACGCTGTTGTAGCGATCGGTGGAAGAGCTGCTCCTTCTCCCACAGAGCGAGCATCTCCTGATTGATCTGTGCAAAGTCAGCAGACTGGTATTCCTTAAACGGTTTCTTCATTGGAGCTTTCGTATAAGATATGTTCGCAAAGATACAGAATCTTGTTCAAATATGCCCTAATCGTCAGTCAGCATTCAGCGCTGACGTATTATAATCAGTTTGCAAGGGTCTGCACGTGACGATAACTAGGGATACTGGGTTCGAGTATTGCCACACAGAGGTTACGAATCCTCTCTAGTTACGCCTACCTTTTCGATGTTTTGGATTTCTTCCTAGGAGTTTCTCAAATAGCTCCCGAGGAAATCGGAATTTCCTCGGAGGAAAGAAAAAATTCTTCGGAAGAATCAAATGAAACTTCGGAAGAATCATCTGATAAGTCCGAAGAATTTCGACATTTCCTCGGGAGGAAATCAAAAATATCTCCCGAGATAATTGAAAACTCATCGGGAGAGATTGAAATGAGCTTATCCAGTTTATATTATAATGCGTCAGCCCTGTGGTGTAATCTGCTTTATCTAACTTTGCACTGCACTAGAGACTGAGACACGATGATACAGATAGAGGACAAGCGGCGCTGCTGTGGCTGCGAAGCGTGCCGACAGGTATGCCCCCAAGGGTGCATACGGATGGAGCGTGACGAGGAGGGCTTTGACT
>UMCF01070980.1_pt1 | contig 16339 bp, 19 predicted proteins | sample 1964131 | NCBI WGS metagenome assembly UMCF01 (sample SAMEA4835958, study PRJEB28245) | human gut metagenome | biome: gut microbiome; material: fecal sample | place: Denmark | collected 2008
GAGACCGTTCGCCTTATGTAAGCCGCGTGCCTGCCGCGCTTGATTGACAGGGTGTCTGTCCAAAATCACATGACTTTTGTACATCAGCTCGCGCAGCAACGGCTGCTGCGGCAAATACGCCCCGATTGGTTCTCCCAAATGATCATGCGGCTGTGCAAGCACAGGCAGCGCTCCGTTGTGCCAGCACAGCAAATGCCGATATCCCGTTCCGGTATGGAATGAAATATCAGAATTTTCAAATTCGCCCCGGATAACATCCATCAAAATTGCTGCCTCGTCTGTCGAGATTTCATCCGCACTGTGATCCAGCAGAACACACTGCGAAAACGCCGCTGCTTCCGTCCTCAGCGTCACCAGATTTGCGCGCAGCACAATATCATTTTTATTCATATGCACGCCCAATCCCAGCGCTTCCAGCGGGGCTCTCCCTGTATAATAGCGTTCCGGCGGATAGCCCAAAATAGAAAGATTGGCTGTATCACTGCCAACCGGCACGCCGTTCGGCACTGTCTGCACGGTTCCAATTTCTGATTTTCGTGCCAAGGCATCCAGCATCGGTGTGTGTGCAGCGGCAAGCGGCGTCTTTCCGCGCAGGCGTTCCAGCGGTTCATCCGCCATGCCATCTCCGAGAACAATCAGGTATTTCAACGGCTCTATCCTTTCTGTCGCATTTCTCACGTTCTTGTGTAGGCAAGCTGCGACGGTTTCGCATGATATGATGCAAGAATTCCTTTATTTTTCGTAAAATATGCAATTCTTTCGTGTTTATTTTTTTGGAATTTTATACTTGTATTTTTTCGCGTTGTCTGCACATTCGCATATAAAAACAAAAATACCGGAACGGCAAGCCGTTCCGGTATCGCGTTTCAGATTCAAATCAATTACTTAGAATCAGCCGGTGTTTCGTAGAAACGAACCCAGTCAAAATCCAGTGCTTCTGCGATGCGCATCGCCGTGCCAACCGGCAGACGATAATCGCCCAGCTCGATGCGAGTATAATAGCTACGAGCAATATGTGCCTTCTGAGCCGTTACTTCCTGAGTCAGGCCCTTGCTTTTTCTAAGTTCAACTAACCAGTCACGCATAGTCATTCACCTCAAATGAAATATCGAAAACTCTTTTGAAACCAGAGTATCTGTTTCTTAACGATGTTCATTATAACATCAATCTTCCGGCTTGTATATGTGTTTTCTGCCAGATTTTACGGGAATTTTGCTTGTTCTTGCTGTCATGATGTTACAAATTTGAGTAGAATCGACGCGGACAGATTGTGTGTTAAATTTCTGTTTGCGAATGGGATTACTTGACCAGCTTGGAAATCGTTTTAAACACCGGACCGGATGCATTCTTTTGCAGCTCAAACAAAACAGCCTCCGCCGTTGTCATTAGAACGCCTTCCTGCTGCGCGCGAATCAAACCGATTTCCATATCATGCGCCGTGCGGGAGCCAACGCAGTCCTCCACGATGACAACCTTCTTGCCCATGTCAATCAAATCCATTGCCGTCTGCAGCACGCAGATGTGCAGCTCTGCGCCGCACAGCAGCACGGTATCACAAGCAGCTGCTTCCACAGCGGCGTGCAGACCGGCATCATCCATGCAGCTGAATGTGGTCTTTGGCAGATACGGCACGGTGCCCAGCACTTCCTTGATTTCCGGCACTGTCGAGCCCAATCCCTTCGGATACTGCTCCGAGGCAATCATCGGAATGTCCAGTGCTTTTAATCCCTTGAGCAGCAGACAGGTGCGCGGAATAAAGGCATCTTTGTTGTGCATAGCCGGCATCAGTTTTTCCTGATAGTCGACAGCGAGAACCATCGTTGTTTCTTTTTTCAGTCTCATCATTGATCTCCTGTTCCAGTACGTGTACAATCTCTTTTCATTATACCGTACTCCTCGTCAAACGACAAGAAAAAATCCGGCTTCTATGAAACCGGATGATTATTTCCCATACAATGGTACAATTTTACTGTGATTCCTGCGTTGTTTGCTCTGCTTCCAGCTGATCAGCGGGAATATCTTTTTCTGCATAGTATTTCCCGTCAATCCACCAGCCGACAACAAAGCCGGCCACTGCACCAATCAGCTCCAAAATTCGGTTGTCCCAGTGCAGAGCACCGGTCAAAAACATACCAATGGCAAATCCCAAGACAACGCCCAGATACTCTGACCGCGGAATCGTATTGAATGCTTTGCTCTGCGTGCTATGATATCCTTTTTTCATTCTCGTTTCCTCCTGTCAGAAAATACCCAAAAACTTTTTTCTCGGCTGCGGCATACCATCTCGTGTCAGGCACTCCATAACCGCTTTACCCATCCCGTTGTAATAATAGCTGTCGGATTGTTCTTCCCGCACGCAAACGCGCAGGCTGCTCCATTCCTGACTGCCGGAATAGTTGCGTTCATCACGCAGACGGCGAATCTTTTTCTTCACCTCTGCCTCGATATGATTGGTCTCAATGACAAAACTGACCAACGTGAACACATGTGCCGGATCTTCCGTCGGCACTGTGCGGTCATGTATGGTTTGAAAAATTGCACACAGTTCCTGCCAAACGTCCGGTGTCAGCGTCTCCCTGCACAAAAAATAGCAGGTCTCGCCGCACATGCCATCCTGCGACAAATTGCTCTGAATACCGAGAAAATGCCGTCCATCCCGCTTGATATATCCCGCCGTCATTGGAAACTCAATGCCGCAGCAGGTGACATTTTTTTGAATTTCAAATGGTGCGCCGTACTGCCGTTCCGCCTTTTCCAGAAACTGTTGGGACAGTTGCGCAAATGTCTGTTCCATCGGTTTCATCTCCTCTCTCTATTGGTAAGTGTAGCACGAAATCGACTGAACAGCAAGCGCGTCAGAACTGTAATCTGCGAAATTCCGACGGCGTAATGCCGGTTGCGCCGCGAAAAGCACGCGTAAAATGCGACGCACTGTTAAATCCGCACAGCTCCGCAATCTGTTCCACCGTGTTTTGCGAACCAATCAGCATCTGTTTGGACTGTTTGAGTCGATACGACAGCAAATATTCGTGCGGGGTACAGTTTAAATATTTCTTAAAACAACGAATCAAATGCGGCTTGCTGATGCTGCACAAATCAGCGAGATCATCCAAGCTAATCGGATGGGTATATTCCGTGCGGATATGCTCCAAAGCAGGAAGCAGCAAATCATTCATCGCACTGACCTGCTGTTTGCTGTCCGCCATGCGGCACAGAATCTGATTGACGTACAGCGAAATGCGGTGCTCATTGCCGACATTGGACTGCGCTTCGGAAATAATGCGCAAAAACACCTGCTTGAGCCGCCAAAAGTCCTCGCCCACATACACCATGCCATTTTGATTGATTAGATACTTGACATACGATGCACAGCTGCTGCCGTTAAAATGAAACCACAAAAATTCCGTGTCTCCATTGCAATAATATCGATGCTTCTGATAACAGTCAATGAGCACAATCTGATTGCTGCCCGCTGTCACGCTTTTGCCATTCACTTCTATCGTCATGGTTCCGCTGCAAATATACATGAGCAGGTAAAGTTCTAAATATTCTCTTTGTATATCATACCCTTGCTTGCAATAAAAATGTCCAAACTGCGGACAATAATACAGTGCGGAGCGTGCAAATTCCGATGGTTATGTAAGCATCAACAAAAAACGCACCGGATGGTTTGTTTCATCCGATGCGTTATGTATTTACGTCTGCGCGTCTTTCAACTTTTGATATATCTTGCTCTGTCCACCAAAAGGCGTTCCGAAGTCTAAACAAAGTGCATCGCCAATCTGTGCTATCACATAACAGACCTGCGCAGTCTTATCATAATTTACGGACAGCGTAACTGTATTTTCCCGTGAACTATCTCCGTTCAAATATCCGGATAACCCACCGGCAAAGCATTGATCTCCATTGTCCAACTTGATTTCTGTGAGCCTGCCTGTCAGAGACACCGTATCTGTAACACCATTTGCCGTAATCGTGGCTTCGGCATTCACGCTGGCGTCCGGATCCGAACATTCCGGAATATCCAATCGCAAAAAGCTGTCGGAATCATTCGCAAGGGCATTCCATTCGTCAAGCGTGAGACCATACTTTTCTTGAATTGCCAGTTCATTGTCCGGTGTATTCAAAGATACTGTGCACACGGGCAGTGTCAACGAACATTTTTCCAAGAATACCGATGTCTGCTCCGTCTGCTGTTCCTGCATCGCGGGTTTCTGTTCTTGCTCCGACGTTCCGCAGCCTGACATCAGCAGGGCAAGAACCGACAGCAACCCAACCATAGAAAACGCTCTTTTTTTCATAAACATGCTCCCTATTTAATTGTTTTTCGAGCCCCGACAAAGCGCACAAAAAATATCGTATAAAGCAGATCTTTTTGTCTATTTTTATTATACCCATTGCGTTCTCCATTGTCAACAATAGCTGAGGCAACATTCTTATGAGCTGTAGCAGAAATTTCCATTTCTGTTTCAGCTCTTTTCTTTTTTGAGTTGAAAACGGAGGAGATTAACAACTTAAGAAAACAAGGTCGTATTTAAGAACCACGATGCACACGCACCGTGGTTTTGTTATACCCATTTCTTTCTGTTCCCTTTTGGGAGTATTTATGGTATACTTTCGCTTATGTATATCTGTACACATAAAACCATTTGAAAATGAGGTTGTTTTGTATGGCAAATCTTAAGATATACTGTCAAATGTCAAGTAAAAAAGCACATCGAAAGGAGATATTTTTATGAGTTCATCGCTGAATCAGCGATTTACCCCATGGTCTTTATTAAAATTCGCAGCGCCATCTATTGTCATGATGGTGTTTATGTCGCTGTATACAATTGTGGACGGCATTTTTGTCTCCCGCTTTGTCGGCAGCAATGCACTCTCCGCGACAAATATCGTTTATCCGGTTCTCAATATCGCCATTGCTTTTGCGACCATGCTTGCCACCGGCGGCAACGCAATTATCAGCCGTTATCTCGGCGAAGATCGTCCGCAAAAAGCCAATGCCTGTTTGACACAATATGTCGTTATTGCCCTTGGATTGGGCGTTCTCATTTCCATTTTGGTTCAGATATTTGCCACGCCGCTCTCTCTGTTTTTGGGAGCCAATGACGTGCTTCTTCACGACTGCAACATGTATTTGCGCACGCTGCTTGCCTTTGCTCCTGCCTGCATGCTGCAGGTATTATTCCAATCCTACTTTGTGACAGCAGGGAGACCAACGCTCGGTTTGCTGCTGTCTATCGGCTCAGGTATTTCCAACGCAGTATTGGATTATCTCTTTATTGTTGTCTTTCAGCTCGGCGTTGCCGGTGCTGCTTTGGCAACCGGCATCGGACAATGCATTCCGGCTGTTGTCGGTTTGGTTTTCTTCTTTACAAACAAACAGGGACTGCATTTTACCAAATTCTCTTTTTACAAACGCGAACTGCTGCAAGCCTGTTATAACGGTTCTTCCGAAATGGTTTCTCAGCTGTCCATGGCAGTTGTAACCGTGTTGTTCAACATTGTTCTCATGCGCATTGCCGGAGAACACGGTGTTGCTGCCATTACCATTTTATTATACGGCCAATTTTTGTTTAATTCGTTCTATCTCGGTTTTTCTATTGGCGTTGCGCCCATTGTCGGATTTCAATACGGCGCGCGAAACAAGGTCTTGCTCCGGCGCGTATACCGGATTTCCTTCCTGTTTGTCATCGCATCCTCGATCTGTTTGTTGGGTGCGTCAGAAGCTTTATCCCGCCCGATTATTACAATATTTACCCACGACGCAGAGACTTTCCCGTTGGCATTGACCGGATTCCGCTTGTTCGCTTTCTGCTTTTTGTTCAGCGGTGTCAACATCACATCTTCCGGATTTTTTACCGCATTATCCAACGGCAGAGTATCCGCAATTCTTTCGTTCTGCCGTACCTTTGTTTTTACGGCAGCCTGTCTGCTTGTGCTTCCGCATTTTCTCGGCATCAACGGCGCTTGGATTGCCGTTCCGGCAGCAGAGGCGCTGACTTTGCTCATCTCTCTGTACATGCATCAAAAATACTTTATGCGTCCCGGAAAACAAAATTATTTCGCAGAATAAGCAAAAAAAAATCACGGCACGACGCCGTGATTTTTTTGTCTTTTATAGCCACGCACAATATAATCCAATCATGATTGGCATTGTGACAATGGAACATATCGTTGTCAAAACATATAGTACGCTGGATTTTGCCGCATCTTTGTCATACAACTGCGCCATGGAAGTGACGGTTGCACATGCCGGCGTAATGCAGGCCAAGAATACCGTCAATAAAATATTTTTGCCGTCTGCAACCATGCCGGTCACATGCATGACGCGAAACAAAACCAGCAATAACAACGGATACACGAGCAGCCGCAGCAGCACGGTTTTATAATTGCCCCACGCTGTAAAAACTTGCTTTAGCGGAATATCCGCAATGACCATACCGGCCAGCAGCATTCCCATAGGTCCTACCATATCACCGGTCATTTGAATCGTGTCATCAATCACAGATGGCAGTGTGATATGGCACAAAAACAACACGGCGCCAATGAAAATGGAAATCACATTGATGTTCCACAAAATCTTTTTCCATTGTATTCCGTTGTCTGCCGTCAGCTTACTGCGGCAATGCGTCCAAATCAAAACCAATTGCACAACGAGAAAGCCGCAGGAATAGACAACATATTGCTGTCCGAGCAGTGCTTGAATCAATGGTACCACCAAGATACCTGCATTGGTATAAATCACCGTCAACTGTTCGATTGTACTCAGTCGGCATGGCTTGCGCAAAATCGCTGTAAACAGCAAAAACAGCACATGAACTGCTGCCGCAGCTGCAAACGCAAACAGCAAACCTGTTCGTACCTGCGGAGAATCATCTATCTGAAATGCGTGAACAATCATACACGGGATGACCAAATAGACCAAAATCACCGATACAACTTTGCTGTCCTGCACACGGAGCAGCTTTGTTTTCACCAGCGCATAGCCCATAAACATAATCAGGAAAAGTTTTGCAATTTCTTCCATCAAAATCAAGCTTATTTGCATGTTCTTCGCCTCTTTTTCTGTTTTTCTTTTATTATATCACAGCTGTAAAGAGGTGATTTTTCATTATACGCTTGTCATGCGGTGCCGGCTTTCCACGATACGCGCTTCTTTTTCATCCGTCATGCTGTCAATGGCGGCATCCAATTTTTGTACGATTTCTGCTTTTTCAAACGGCATATGCACGACAAAAGGCATCGAGTTTGTCGATGTCGCAGAAAAAACAACAATTTCATTGTTCATATTGGCAAGCAGGGTGCGAAATTCATCCAGCCGCTCACGCTCCGTAACTTCCTGAAAGATTCCTGCATGCCATTCATCATATAATTCCGTTCCCGGCAAAATTGCCAAAGTCGTGAGAATCATCAAATACGGATGCAGCTGGTTGAGCAGTGCGGCGGATTTTTTTGCACTCTCATGTGCTTTTCCATGTCCGGCCAAGCCGCCCAGATAAATCACGCGATAATCAACGCCCGCTTGCTCCAGCTTTTTGCATCCCTCGAGAATATCTGCGGCAGTATATCCTTTTTTCGTATGTGTCAGTATCTCATCATCGCCGCTTTCAATGCCTACAACAATATCTTCAAAGCCCAATTGCTTGAGATACCGCATATCTTCTACACTTCGGCGCAGCAAATCATCCACACGGGCATAGGTGGAAATTCTGCCTTCCGGCAAATATTTTTTGAACAATTTTGCCAGAACTGCCAGCTTTTCCGTAGATAACGCATACGGATTTCCGCCAGATGCCCATACCTTTTTGGCGTGCGGATTGTACTGTGCCGCTTCTTTCAAATCCGCTTCAACCTGTTCCAGCGGCGCCACGCGAAATGGATATCCATCGTAAAAATTGCAAAAGGTACAACTGTCATGCGTACAGCCGACAGTCACTTCAATAAACACACTGTCTGCATCGGTCTGCGGCCGAATGACCGGGCCATTGTAATGCATCGTTTTTCCTCCAAATATCTATCCGTTTTTCAGACTGCTATATAAGCTTTTGGTAATTTTACCGCTTGCGCATGGTCAAAGACGTTCCTTGGCATACAAAATGGCAGCCTGCACAGATTTCACGATTCCTAGAGCAAGAAAGAAAATACCCAAAAACTTTAATGCAGACATACTTCGTCCTCCTAAAAATACGTTTAGCCCAGACGGCTCATTGCGTGCAGAGCAAACCAATAACACATCAAATCGTGCATAGCGAAAGCTCTCGAAAGAAGCCGGTTCCGGTTTGATTTAAGATATGAAAATAGTATACCATCCATCCCATTGCGTGTCAAAAACTCGTTTTGTAAACGTTTCGGGAATCGTGTCATTTGCATTCCAATAAAGTTAAATACCTCGATTTCGATGGGGTAAAATGGGTATAGCAAAACCGCCTCGCTTGCGCTTGGCGGTCTTTTAGCTCTTATCTTTTCTTCGATTGTTTGCACTCTTCCGGATAGAGCTTTTCATATGCAGGATATGAAAAACGATTTGTGTCTAAAATTGCGTCTGGGCAGTCATGGCGTTCGCCCCATCCGAAAATGTCCGGTGAATTACCAAGTTTTTTGCATTTTCCGGGACCATCCCAGTGAATACAAACATTGCATTCCGGAATACAAGTATCTACGCAACAAATAGGAGCGCGGAAACCTGCACTAATATCTTCTTCTCTCAGAAACTCAGACATTCGGAATCACCTCAATCTCTAAAAATAACATGGTTTCATGCAGGTTAATTGTCGAATCATTTAATCGGTTCAAGCTCAGCAACTGTACAAATGTATAATGCCCATCGGCTCGGATAACCACTGTTATCATCCGCCTTGCGTTCTTCATCAGCTTCAACAGTGAACTGATCATCGAGAATGTCTACAATAATGCCAGTAATTCCGCTGGATTTGATTTTTACACGATCAAATAATTCCATTATTTTTCATCCCCTCTATGCGATGTAAATTTACGTTCCAATGTGGATAGATTAAAACAGACTCTCTAAGCAGCACAGCACAAAAACTTGATACATTTACATTCCAATATGGATAGATTAAAACACGTGACCAAATTGGACACACGAAGGAGGCACCAAATTTACATTCCAATATGGATAGATTAAAACGCGCTGCTGGGGATTTTCAAGATTTGTTTCGTCCGCATTTACATTCCAATATGGATAGATTAAAACCGGCGCGTGTCGTCGTGCGGCGCTTGCTCGCGCGCATTTACATTCCAATATGGATAGATTAAAACATGTCGGCGTGTTGCAAATGGCTCCGTGGCACTATATTTACATTCCAATATGGATAGATTAAAACCGAAGCGACATTCTCCGCGCGGCGGCACTGGCGCAATTTACATTCCAATATGGATAGATTAAAACCAGAGACAAGACAGACTTCTACGATGTGATTTGTTTATTTACATTCCAATATGGATAGATTAAAACGGTAAACCACGTCAAAGAGACCCTTGAGAATCACAATTTACATTCCAATATGGATAGATTAAAACCAGTGATTTTAGCAAGGCTGGATTGTCGTACACCACCATTTACATTCCAATATGGATAGATTAAAACACATTTCCGGCGACTACAGTGCCGCTTTTGGACGACATTTACATTCCAATATGGATAGATTAAAACGTCCGCCTGTTTTCACATCGATCTTTATCCAGCTTATTTACATTCCAATATGGATAGATTAAAACCGCGTTTGCCCTGCTTGCTCCGATCATCACAGTGGTATTTACATTCCAATATGGATAGATTAAAACCGAAAATGCGTGTGTCACCGGCAACGCGCGAGTTTCATTTACATTCCAATATGGATAGATTAAAACCACAGCAAAAGCGTACCTCGCAGACAAAGAGCGCGGAATTTACATTCCAATATGGATAGATTAAAACATGCAGATGATTCAGCAATTTGCACAGTTTAAAAATATTTACATTCCAATATGGATAGATTAAAACCAGCGTGTGAAATGAGGTGTAAAGTATGAAAAACAATTTACATTCCAATATGGATAGATTAAAACTTATCCCGGTAATTGAGACCCGTGCAATGCGTGGAAATTTACATTCCAATATGGATAGATTAAAACCCGCACCTGCACGCAAACGTTGACCGGTTAGTAATATTTACATTCCAATATGGATAGATTAAAACCACAAAAGGGCTTACGTGTGAGAATGTCACCGCTATTTACATTCCAATATGGATAGATTAAAACAAGCGCAGGAGCTCGGCATCAAGTACCGTAAACGAATTTACATTCCAATATGGATAGATTAAAACGTTCATACTTTCTTTCCATTTGTTTTCTCCTTTTCCTATTTACATTCCAATATGGATAGATTAAAACCGGCAGAAATTACGATGGTTTTCCGATCGTGCCATTAATTTACATTCCAATATGGATAGATTAAAACGTCGTCCAAACTGCCGACCGCGCGAGAATTTAAACGCATTTACATTCCAATATGGATAGATTAAAACGGTGTGCGCTGTGGACAGATGATTGTGCGTGCATTTATTTACATTCCAATATGGATAGATTAAAACGCTGGGTGCTGCATCACTACCGCACAAAGGCAAAAAATTTACATTCCAATATGGATAGATTAAAACGATTGCCGACATGATTGCGCGGGCGAGAAGCAGCTATATTTACATTCCAATATGGATAGATTAAAACTGTGACGCTGTCGTTGTAAAAGCCTACCGGAGAGACATTTACATTCCAATATGGATAGATTAAAACGGCGTAGTCTCGACGCAAACGCATACTGCTGGGTGCATTTACATTCCAATATGGATAGATTAAAACGCGCAGCAGATCAATGCGCTCAACCTCGCGGCATCTCATTTACATTCCAATATGGATAGATTAAAACATGCTTGACGGAGATTTAGAGCCCTTTGTGCATGAAATTTACATTCCAATATGGATAGATTAAAACAGTTGCGGCAAAGCTGGCAAGTCTCACAGACATCACATTTACATTCCAATATGGATAGATTAAAACTCTTGCGAATGAGCTGCCGATTGAAGAAGTAGAAACATTTACATTCCAATATGGATAGATTAAAACACGTGCCGCAAACAGCACCGGATTAAAGAGTTGCAGAGATTTACATTCCAATATGGATAGATTAAAACGAAATGTTTAAATACAGCACTTTATCCTTGACGGAAATTTACATTCCAATATGGATAGATTAAAACGATTGACACAGAGATTCGGGACGGCAGAAATTACGAATTTACATTCCAATATGGATAGATTAAAACAGTATCCGGAACGAGCCAATATTCCGAACAATAACAGCTCGTTCTATTGATTAGTATAGCAATATTATGCAGCAATTGCAACTATTTTTGACAAACGTTGTCGATCTCATCTTACACGAAGATTCGTTGTCTCAGCGGTTTTGCTCACTTGTCAAAACAATTGCGTTTTTTTCGCAGATTTTCACGCGAACAAGGCTATTTGCTATTTTTTATGCGCAGTCGACCTCCCCGTATTTTTACGTCCAAGGAGGTCGACTGTGATTCACAAAAAATTATCTACTGTTACATCTTGCCGCCCCATGATATCTTTATCCAATCATCGTTCATTTCGGCTCTGGAAAAGTATGATCGAATCCTGATCATCTCGAATCCACGCTTGAATCTCTGCTTTGAGCTTTTTAATCTGTACTTTGGAAAGCTCTCCTTCAAATACCGAACATTGTACATGTGTCAAATATTTTTTGCAAATCTTAAATACATTGCGGGAAACGCGTGCACCATTGCCATCCATCGCAATATCATAAACAAGAATCACATACATCATTACCACCAAATTACAAACGGCTCATACGGCTTTTCGTCAATCAAATCTTTTATCAGCTTATAACACTCCAAACGAATCAAATATCGATATGAAACATCTTTTTGTAAGGCCTTATGCCGAATTGTCTTGCTCAGACGTTCATTCATCGCCTGCGCAACTTTTCGAGAACCTTCTTTTGTCAGGTGCATACCATTGAGGCCTTCCGTGAAATCTTTTTTCGTGATTTGTCCACGGTTTAACATAGAAAAAATCAATCTATCTCCCAGCAGAGGTTTGAAAATCTCCGCGATATCCAAGCTCAATGAAAATCTTCTCACACCTGGTTCATGTAAGTAGCTAATTGTCGGATTCAATTGCGTTTTGTAAATCTCACTCAAGACTGTTGTGTATATCAAGCTGTTTACAAACGAAATCAATGTATTTATTTCGTTATCCGGCGGATTTTTTACACGCTTTTCAAATTCCAACGATTGGTTAACAATCTCAGCAAATGATTCATAATACCGTTTATGAATGAGACCCTCAAACCCCATCAGTTCTGAAATAGATGTCGCCATCTCTGCTTGCTCCCGCAGACGCATGACATCCTCCATGGCTTCTTCCAAGTTTTTGCCACGGTTGTTGTAATACCGTAGATTCCGATAAATATTGCCCGCTGCGCCATCAACAAACTTTTTCGCAATTTGAAGCCGACGGTTTTCATCTTGATAGCACGACACCTGATGAACCAATAGTTGTCCCGCAAGTAAGGACTCTTTCGGATAATATGAACCAATATAATGATCATAATAGTTAAAGAAGTGCAGTGCAATTCCATATTTAGAAACCAAATTTAACAATGCGGTATTTACCGTCATCTCAGTCATAATATAAATATCCGATACCGTTTCAATTGGCAAGTCTCTTGGTTTTCCGCCCAATGCTTGAAATCGAAGCGTATTATCTTTTCTTTGCAATTGCCCTTCCGAGTAGATATAAAAACTCTGTTTCATATCTGTATCTCCCTTCAGATAAAACACAAATCAAAATAGGCACATTTTTTGCAGATGGATTTTTCTTTGGAAATTCTTCTGTTATCGCTCCATCACAGATTTCTTGAATTTCTTTTATCACTTCCTTCAATCGGTATTCATCCGCTTCCGTCAGCTCCACCTCGACACTTCGATGTAACAACGGATAATCTATTTTTCCCTTCATCTCCTTGCAACCGCGTTGTTTTAAATAATACAGATAATATTTCAGCTGCCAAATGCCGGATTCTTCAATTGCTTTGCTTTTCTTAATTTCATGCAACATGCAATGTTCTCGAATAAAATCAATCGAAATTGTGTCATCAATCGTGATGTGCTTCTCGTCACGAGTATAACTGGATTCGTCCAACAATTTTCCCAACGCCACATCTTCATTGTTTTGTTCCATTCGTAATTGGTGCGCATGATAATACAGTTTTCGTTTGCAAACGAAGTAATATGACACCATTGTTCCTGTCACTAGGTATTGCATTTTTCTCCCTCCTATTTTTCACAGAATAAAATCCGCACTATCTACCCCTTTCATTAAGCCAAGTTCCTCATCATAGCGGTTTACGCACAATTTAATATCACTATGTTTCCATATGGTATCTAAATTGCAATGTTCAAGTTGCCATCCATCTGCATAATACCGGCTGATTGCCACTGTATACGATAAGATTTCCTCATGCAGTTTCGCACGTTGTTGCTGTGCATCTCTATCCATAGATGCTGCTCTTTTTTCCCACTCTTCCAATGTTCCATCATCAGCCAGACGATTATAGATACTGATTGGTATAACCGTATCCGAACGAATGTCGCGAATTTTGGTCTCTTTATCTTTTTTGTTGTACTGATACATGCCCATGAATGCCAAATCATTCCATTTAGCTTTTATTTTTTTCAAATATCTGCTGTTCTCAATCGCCTTATTCTTTTCCGGATCATAGACACAGTCTATCATTTCCGTTTTCATATCGTGCTGTTCGCTTTCTTCAAGCAGCATATCATCATACGCTTTGACTGTATCCATCGTGTAGGTATAGATCTCCGGATCAATAATATTGGCACATCGCCTTTTCACAGTATCACCATACATGACATAGACATTTGGTTCTCCGTTTCCATCATACCATCTGTTGCGATAGACGCGTCCCATACGCTGCAGCAACGAATCTATGGAACACATTTCGGTATACAATACATCAAAATCAATGTTCAGGCTCGCCTCCACAATCTGTGTAGAAATCCAAATGCCGTGATTTTCTTTTCGATTTGGATCATTGGGTGCAAAATCCAGTATCTCTTGTTCTAACTTTTTTCGATCCTTTCGAATAAAGCGGCTGTGAAGCAGCCCAACACGATCCGTATATTCCTGCAGCTGCTGATACAGCTCTATCGCATAATTCACCGTGTTGCACAAAAGTAAAACTCGCTTTGTCTCGGCTTGTCGCACAATCTCCTCTATCGGAAATTCATCTTTTATCAGCTTCATCCAATGACGTTTGGTCACATCTCCATAATATGATTTCGGTGCGCATTGATACGGAATGGTATGTTCTTCAAATACCTTGTATAAAATCTTCGGAAATGTCGCTGTAATAATCAAATACTTTCCGCCCATTTGCGTAAGCATTTTCAATCCATACAGGATAATCGCAACCAGTTCCGGCTCATACATCTGAATTTCATCAATCACCAGCCGTGCTGTCGCTAAGGCAGAGGCGGCTGCTTCTGCGCCATTTACTTTATATACAAATTGAAACAACTGATCTATTGTTGTAATGGTAAGCGGCGCAGCAAACAATCGCGCTGTTTCATATTTATCTTGATCTGAAGCTTGTGTTAAATAAAAACCTTTGGCATCACTATGCAGCAGCACAGCCGGTTTATATCCCATGTTTTCATGGATGCGCCGCCAAATAGAATTGATACTCACTTTTAACGGCAGCGTATAAAATCCTTTGCTGTCTTTCATCCACAGCAGTGCACCTTCGGTTTTTCCCGATCCCGTGCTTGCTGTGACAATCAAATTTTCTCCTTCATGCTGCGTGAGATATGTCTGCATCTCCCGTCTGGCATAGCCTTGCTTTTCCATAAAGTTTTCTGTGCACTGCGCCACATCTTTTCCATTTATGAAACTGGATGCTTCGATTTCCAATCGTCCTGCGCTGGCACAATAGTCAATGCGATTCAAGCAGCCTTTGATGAGGATATATCTCAAAATTTCATCGTCTTTTAATTCATCTAATTTTTGCACTTGATAGGAATAATACGCTGTGCGAAGCTTTTTCGTCAGAAAATCACAAGGAAATTTTATCGTCTCCCACTCGTCTTGCAATGTATTTCGAATATATTCTCGTACAATATTTCGGTCTTTTTCCGGCCGGTCATGATGATAATATATTGCACAGACAAGTATAATTTGCTCTATTTCATCTTTCCGCGCGTCTTTTTTGATCATCGCAGGGCTCAACTGTCCATGCGGTATCCATTGATCCCATTCTTTTTCTGACAAATTCCCCTTTTTCATCAGTTTTTGAAACAATGGATTTATCTTTCCCAAATCATGTGCAATTACCGCTTGCCTCAGCAAATCCCATTCTACTTCTGTCAACAAGTCCGGATATTTCTCATACAGAGATTGGAACACCTGCAAGCACTTTTCCACGTGTTCCTGTAGGGTTTCCCCATTGCTTTTTGCCAAAAACATGTCATCATACCTCTTTATAGAAAGTGCTCGCATTTCGCGAGCACTTTCCCGTCATCATGCCCCAAACACCGGCATCGGAGATGTAAGATTGTATTCTTTTTGATTGATATACTCCGGCATCGGTGTGAGATCCACCCAAACCATAGATTCCTCTTCTATTTCCGATGCCGCTCCGCCCTTTACGAATTGGGCACGGACACTATTCCATAACCGAATTTGTAAATTCGGATCAATGGTATAGTTCTTATGCAGCTTATAAATCGTTGCATAAGAAGCAAATCCCAATCGTTTCCGCTCATCTACCGGAATATAGGCATCCCATGGTACAACCATGGAATCTTCCAGCTCTGTCCACGCAAGCTCACAAACATCGACCGCGTCAATGCGTATCAAATCTTCGTGACGTCCCAAGGACAGATAATTTTTCGGATGCTGCATGCCCTCTGCAATCACAGGAATCATTGCTTCATCCTCTGGAATGATGTGCAGGATGAGATAGACATCTACCAACAGTTCAATGGATGCAACGCCGCGGTTCATACCCAACGTGTCATCTCCGTTTTTCAGCTGAATCTGATGCCGTCCCGCCTCATATTTTGTGTATTGTCCAAACTCATAGCGCGTATACAGCTCAGATACATGACTTTTGCATTTGCCTTGAATGCTGACCTGCATCGGCACATAGCTCTGAAATCCGCACGCAGCATGTACCATACCAATGACACTGGAATACGGCGGCAGCGG
>UMCF01029331.1_pt1 | contig 16247 bp, 10 predicted proteins | sample 1964131 | NCBI WGS metagenome assembly UMCF01 (sample SAMEA4835958, study PRJEB28245) | human gut metagenome | biome: gut microbiome; material: fecal sample | place: Denmark | collected 2008
TTGTTTCATCACAGCATTTGCCGCACTCCTACCTCTTATCTTCAAAGATCCTGTAAGAGCGGCACGAGGGCTACCTCCATAACCTACCACCACAGCCTCCATTCTTCCTGTAGATGGAATGATCAATTCACTATATTCCAAAGGAACTGCACGAAGCCTCTTCAACGGGAAATCAACATACAAATAAGCATTCCGCATATAGGATGTATTCCAATAAGTCAAAGGAACCACATAATGAAAGTCCACTCCAAAGTCCAGCTTATGTGCACTATATATCTTATCCAGAGAAGCGTCATACATGGTAGCCAGCATTTCAGCCTCAGCCGGGCGCCCATCCGGATAAAGTACCGTCAGTTTCCATTCCTCTTCCTGTCCCGGACGAAGTTTGTCACGGAACGTAGTCCATTTCAGCTGCAACTTCTTCTCAGGGGCCGGTTTCATAATCTGTGCATTATGACTGTAAAGTCTGCCGTCTTTCACAAATGCCATACTTACCAGAATGCCGTCACCATATTCCTTCTTATAAGGGAAGCGGAAACTGATCACCGAGTCCGAAAGCTGTATACGTTTGCTTTCCAAGCGCTTGTTGCCTGCAAACACATCATAAAGCAGATAGACATTCTTTTCGCTGCTACCTATATATATAGTAGCTGGAGATGCTGCATCAAATTCCAGACCATCCTGATAGAACCAATCCGTTATCACGAAGGGCGGACGCTTGTCGTTCAATGAAAACAGAAGGAAATTCTTAAATGCCGTACACTCTCTGCCTTGTGTATCCTTAGCCGAAAGCTTCAAACGATAATTACCGGAAGGCAGGGCATAAATAGCCTCAGGAACAAAACTCTTGTTGGCTTCCACCGTACCGGTCAATATCTTTCTGCCTTCTTTTTCCTGACCGTCTTTCTGCTTCTCCATTTCGACTACCTGATAAGTAACCGGAGTATCTACCGGCTCACCCGAAAGATTCATGGCTGTCAGTTTTATTTCCAGCTTCTTTTCTTTCACCAAATTATCGGGCAGATTATCCATATTCAGCACTATTGAAGTGCTTCCTAAAGGCAATGACAAATTAGCTTGCTGTGTCTCACCTGCACCATCCGTCACATCCGCCTGTATGTTGTACGTATAATACCACAACGGAGATTCTCTCCTGTCCGAATCTATTTCAAAATGCACCGGAACGCTGAACTTACCGTCCGCATCGGTCATTGCCTCTCCCTCCCAACGGGCAGAACCTCTGCCCATAAACCGCCAGAACCAGGCATAGGAACGGGATATATTATAGTGTACCCTGGCATTCTGCACAGGCGCACCGGCAAAAGTCTTTGCCATACCCACCACTTCTATAGAGTCACCCACTTGATACTCCACTTTCACGGGCTCAAACGTGACATCAAAGGTGGGACGTTTATATTCTTCTACCTTAAAACTGACAGAAGTATCGGCCACACGCAAGCTAAAATAACCGGTCAAGCAAGGAGAGGGCAAAACAAACTGTCCGCTGAACGAGCCAAAACCATTCGTCCGTACTTCTACTTTTCCTGTTTCATTATTATTCGCATCATATAGGGATACCGTATATTTTTTATCCGCAAGCACACGCGTAGAATCCTTTTCCATTTCATAAGCCAAGCCGGATACATATACGGTTTGACCGGGACGGTAAATGGAGCGGTCGGTAAATAATTGCAAAACTTCTTTCCTCTTGCTCTCTTTATAGTAATAATCGTTTTTCCAAAGATTCAAGATGGGCATCGCATTATCAGCCGCCGTATGTGCATTATACCAGTATTTGTTACTATTCAGGAAATCCAGTTTCAAAGTACCCTGTTTATCCGCCTGGTAGGTCTGTTGGGGAGAATAACCTCCCCCCTTCTCCGTATAAATGGTTACTTCCGCCTCAGAAACAGGCTGTCCGCTCACTGCATCTACCACCACCAGTTCCAACGTACCATCCGGCAGAGGACGATAAATGGTCTTTAAAGCGGTGACATTCATTAATGTTCCGTCCGAAACGCCCTTCTTCCCATCGGGCACTGCCTTTAAGAAATAAATTCCCGCTTGAGGAGCCTGTATGGTCAGGGTGGTATCGACATTCAAATAATCTGTAGTAGGTTTCAAAGAAAAATGCTCCTCGCGTTGCAAACGGGCATATTTACTTTCAAAATGGGTGGTTCTGTTCTGCAATACGGCAGAGGTAACGGGTAAATTCACCTTATATAACTGCAAGGTGATGCCGGTAAGGTTTTTATAATTTACTTTCACCGACTGCTGTTCACCCGGATAGGCCGTAGCTATTTCCAGTGAAAGGCTTGCATTCAGAATTTCCTTTTCTATATTCTTCAGTTGGTTGATACCTTCGTAACGGGGGTATCCGGCTATTCCTTCACGAACTATCCGCAAGCGCTCTACCTGATTATTTTGATACTGTAGGAATTGTGCCAAAGCCAGATAAGCTTCAGGGACTGTTTTCACAGCCGGATAAGTATGAATCCACTTCCGGAGTTCCTGTTGGCATACGTCATTCGAGAAGTTTCCGGAAAAATTGCGGTACAGGTAATTCAATGCGTCTATCCCGGTCAGCAACCAACCCTCACGCTCCGTTTCCGTATCGTATGCTTTCAGCAAGGACTGATAAGTCTGCATGACAGCTGCCGTCAGGTCACAATCAGAGACGGGAACAAACTGATAAGTAACAAACTGATCCATATCCGTCATATCCGCAGGCAGACTGTTTGTCTGATTTGCTTTAGCAGCCGCCTGCCACCTGTACTGCTGCATGATTTGTATGGCACGACGTGCCAGCAGGTTGTACAGATTATCACGAAAATACCGTTTACTAGCCTCTCCCACTCTCACCATAGGTCTCAATTTCTCGACCGGGATAAGTAATAACCGGTCTTTATCCTTGAGAGAGGCCTGCAAATAACCCAATCCTTTTTTTACGTCGGCAGGCATGGTCATTTCACCCAGAATGGAATACAATATAGCTTTGTCTTCCATACTGCCGGTTTGGGAAGCCCATTGTTCCAAACCATTCATATCTACCTTCAAGCTATCGGGAGTTAAAAGGGAACGGTACTGCATGGCAGTGAGATAGGCTTTCATCATTTGCGGTACATTCTGTTCCGCTTTTGCTTTATCGTAGATTTTCATTGCTTCGGAAATAACCGACTTGGGCAGATCCTTTCGTTCCAATACTTCCAGTTCTTTCCACAAATTGTCATAGGTTTGTGCCTGCATAGGAGCAAATACGCTCATTACCAGTAACACTATCAAAGATAAATAACGAATTTTCATATCTACAATCTTTTAGTTCGTACTAAGTCTTCTTTAACAAAGAAACGAAATAGATGTTTAAAGACTGCATACGTTTTAATTAAAATAACTAAAACAGAAAAGGAAAGATCTTTCAGCGCAGCCAAAGCAAACGTTGCAGCACCAGTCTTTTATAGGGTTTCTTCATGTCTTCGGGCAGGAAGGAAACATCTATCAGTTCCATCCATTTAATGATGGAACGTCGGAATTTCCAAGCGATGTTCTCTATTACCTTGCCACTGCCCCCCGGCGAGCTCCTCCGTATCCTCGGGCATGACAATAACCGTGGACAGCAAATGGTATGCAGGCGTCAGACTATAGCCCATCCCCGTATCATACAATGAAAAGTTCTTCAGGTGCCAGCCGGATAACGCAAGAATCCGGCATCATAGACAAAGGTAAAACCATTTTCGTCTTCCGTCAGCGTCCCCGCGTAGATATATATCATTCAGGTATATTTTTCCCCTTCTCATACGCTATGCTCCTTTCCTGCAGGCACTGCTCCCACTTCATACCCGAAGAGGGCAAGCACCTGGTTTACCTTGTCTATTCGCAAAGTTTGCTTTCCTTGTTCCAACTCGCGCACAAAGCGAAGCCCCACTCCCGCCTTAGCTGCCAAATCTACTTGCGTAAGTCCGAACCGCTTGCGCATTTCCTTAACAAACAATGACAATGAATTATTCATAATTACACCCTTTAGGGTACCAATATAGCAAAACCAGCGATAATTACACCCTAATGGGTATAATTTATTAGCTTCTTTTGCATAATATACCCGAAAGGGTGCAAAGTATTAGCCCAAACCAGCGCATTACGGAAAACCAGGAGTATTCAGCAAATTCGTGATACAAAGAAAAAGGACAGGAAAATTCCTTCAAAAGCTTCAGCCTCTCCGCAAACCCTTTGCCGGTGGGCATTCCGGCTGAAGGATTACACCTGAAAATGCTTCAGCCCGAAGAAAAATCCTTCAGCCGCACCCTCTTGGGGTATGCATACTCCGCACAGATTGGTTCCCCAATGCTTCAAAAGTCCTATATCCAGGCACTTGTCACCGTATCGCACCCCTAAATGAGCAAACTGACACAACCGGAAACATATTCTTTTTCATCAGGATAAGTTTGTATTTTCTGTCCATCACTTAGGTGAACACGCCATTCCACTTTGGTGAAGATCCATTGTCACCTGTATAAAACGGCTGCTTCACTAAGGTGAAGCAATAAAGCTGTTACGGCAGTCAAAGCAAACTCTTCCTAATAGTAACATCATTTCCAACAGGCATAAAAGCACCAGAGAAAATGAACTTCCACAAACACATCCCGAACAGCCAAAAACTGAAGCTTCCATAATCGGGGCTGAAGGAATTTCCAAAGGCAATCCTTCAGCCGCTTCGCCCTATTGACGGGCTTTTGCGGAGAGGCTGAAGCTTCTGAAACAAAAAACAGGGCAATGTCCCCGGAGGCACTGATAATCACCTCAATGGTAGCAGAAACCGACAAGTGTACACATGAAGCGGCAGTTTCCGAATAAAATAAGCCCTCTCCCGCATATATAGCCGGAAATATCGTATATTTGCTCTGTACTAAAGAAATAGAACCACTATGAAGAAAGAAGAATTAATGCGGAAAGCCATTGAGCTTTCTATAGAGAATGTGGCAAACGGCGGCGGACCCTTTGGAGCCGTAATTGCCAAAGATGGTGAAATCATTGCGACCGGAGCCAATCGTGTCACCTCACAATGCGACCCTACCGCCCATGCGGAAGTCAGCGCCATCCGTGCGGCGGCAAGCAAACTGGGAACATTCAACTTGAGCGGATGTGAAATTTATACTTCGTGTGAACCGTGTCCCATGTGTCTGGGAGCCATTTACTGGGCACGGCTGGATAAAATGTATTATGCAAACAACAAGACGGATGCCAAGAATATAGGGTTTGACGACTCTTTTATCTATGATGAGTTAAGCCTGAAGCCTTCGGCACGCAAGCTGCCTTCCGAAGTTCTTTTGGCGGAAGAGGCGATAAAGGCATTCCAACAATGGACAGAGAAAAGTGACAAAGTGGAGTATTAATAGAAAGGCGCGGACGAAATCCCTATCATCCGCGCCCGAAATCTTTATAAGATCTTAAAGACTATTCTTTTACCGGCGTATTTTCCAACGTAGCTACCACGAAATCATAGAACTTGCCTACAGAAGGAATAAAGCAGCGTTCATCCGGTGAGTGAGGAGAACGCAAGGTAGGACCGAAAGAAATCATATCCAATCCCGGAACCACCGCACCGATGATACCGCATTCCAAACCGGCATGAATCACTTTCACAGCAGGTTCCGTACCGAATTGTGCCTTATAAGACTCCTTCATGGCTTTCAGAATAGGAGAATCCACATTGGGTTCCCAGCCTGAATAACCACCTGAACGGGTTACTTCCATACCTGCCATAGAGAAACAGCTTTCCAATGCAGTATTCAGATAATCCTTCATTGAATCGCGTGAACTGCGGGCCAGGATTTTTATCTCCGCCTTGCCACCACCTATAGAAACAATAGCCAGATTGGAAGAGGTTTCCACGGTATCGGGGATAGTAGGAATCATACGCATCACTCCATTCTGACAAGCATAAATGGCATCCACCAGATTATCTTTAATTTCATCGGGAACCATCATCGCAGGCAATTCCACCCGTTCTGCCTTGAAGCTGATCGGTGTTTCGTGTACATGATATTCTTCATTCCACAATGCTTCGCACTCCTGCACAAATTCCAGTACGTCCGCTTCTTCTTCAGCCGGAACCGTAATGACCACTTCACATTCACGAGGAATGGCATTACGCATATTGCCACCTTGCCAGGACACCAGGCAAGCCTCATCGTAAGTTATCACCTGGTTCATGAAACGAGCCATCAGCTTGTTGGCATTGGCACGTCCTTCATTTATTTCCAATCCTGAATGACCACCGCGCAGCCCTTTCAAGGTAACTTTCAAAGCAATGTCAGCCGGATCTGTTTCCACTTCTTTATATTCCAACACTGCTGTCAGGTCTTCACCGCCTGCACAACCGATATACAATTCTCCTTCTTCTTCCGAATCCAGATTCAACAGAATATCACCGTCTACCGTTCCCGGCTTCAAACCGAACGCACCGAACATACCGGTTTCTTCGTCGGCAGTAATCAGTGCTTCCAACGGACCATGTTTCAGCGTCTTGTCTTCCATGATAGCCATGATAGCGGCAACACCCATACCATCATCGGCTCCCAAAGTCGTGCCTTTAGCTTTCACCCAATCTCCGTCAATGTAAGTCTCGATAGGATCATTTTCAAAATCATGCACTGTATCGTTATTCTTCTGAGGAACCATGTCCATGTGAGCCTGAAGAATCACCTTCTTACGGTTTTCCATCCCCGGAGTGGCAGGCTTGCGGTAAATGATATTACCGGCTTCGTCCTGGAATGACTCTACGCCTACACTTTTTCCAAAGTTCAGCAAGAACTCTTGCACTTTCTTCAAGTAACCCGAAGGGCGGGGAACCTGAGTCAATGAATAGAAATGCTTCCACACATTCTGCGGAGCGAGAGAGAGAATTGTACTCATAACTTCTTAGTTTTATTTGTGAACGGCAAAGCCGCTAATCCATATATACCCAACAAAATTAATAAAAAAGTTTGTATTCCATGCACTAATAAGGCAAAAATTCCCGCATCTTCTTTTCCCACTCCATAGAGCATCATCATCGTTATGACAGCAAAATGCCACGGACCCGCCCCATTAGGAGTCGGAACTACTACCGCAATGCTACCTACAGCAAACATGACCAGTCCCGCCATCACTCCCAAATTATCGGAAAAATCGAAACAAAAGAAAGAAACATAGAATTGCAGGAAATAGCAAGTCCAGATACCGACGGTATAAAGAATGAACAGAGGCATCCGCTTTACATGACGCAAAGACAGTACACCGACCCATACATTATGGAGAATGCCTTTCACCTTAGCAAAGACCGTCACATTCCTGATCAGAAAAAAAGCCAGCACCAATACGGCCAGCACACAGACGATAGTGATATAGAAATGCCCCGAAGTAAATACCTGTGCCAAAACCGTGGTATCCGTGCCGGTTTCTTTAAAAAAAGTATCGAATACCCTTGCCTGCATTATAAGAGTTACCCCTGTAATCAACGACACACACAGCGTATCAATCAGCCGTTCCGTAACCACCGTACCCAGCGATTTGGAAAAAGATGTACCATCATATTTAGCCAACACCCCGCAACGGGAAATCTCACCTACACGGGGAACAACCAAGTTGGCGGCATAAGACACAAAGATGGCATATACACAATCGGATGTTTTGGGATGCTCGCCCAACGGAGCCAGCGTAAGCTTCCACCGCCAGCCACGAAAAATATGACTAAACACACCAAACACTAATGACACTAACATCCACCCATAGTTCATTCCTCCATCCAAGACCTCCCACACCCGGGAAAAATTGAATCCGTGATACATCCATATCAGTATCGCAGCCCCCAAAAATAACGGAAATGCAATCTGCAAACCTTTATTTATAATCTTTTTTAATCGAGTTCGTTCCAAAATCTGTGTATATTAATTTAGAATGTTTACCTTTGCACGATGCAAAGATACTATCTTAGCGAAATAAACCTATTTATTAACGATAGAAAAATAACGGAATGGGATTAGTAAAGCCAAAAAAATTTCTAGGACAACACTTCTTGAAAGATCTCAGTATTGCAAAAGATATAGCCGATACGGTAGGCGTGTGCCCTGACTTGCCAATTCTGGAAGTAGGACCGGGGATGGGGGTACTAACCCAGTTTATTATGCAGAAAAACCGTCCGGTAAAAGTGGTGGAACTGGACTATGAATCTGTAGCCTATCTCCGTGAGAACTTCCCTGCCCTGGAAGATAATATCATTGAAGACGACTTCTTGAAACTGAACCTCGAAAAATTATTTGACGGAAAACCTTTTGTCCTGACCGGCAACTATCCTTATAATATATCCAGCCAGATATTCTTTAAAATGCTGGATTACAAAGACCTGATACCCTGTTGTACCGGAATGATCCAAAAAGAAGTGGCCGAACGCATTGCCGCCGGTCCCGGAAGCAAGACATACGGCATTCTCAGTATCCTGATACAAGCCTGGTACAAAGTAGAATACCTGTTCACCGTACACGAACATGTATTCAATCCGCCTCCCAAGGTGAAAAGTGCGGTCATCCGTATGACACGCAATGAAACGACGGAACTGGGATGCAATGAAAAATTGTTCAAGCTCATTGTAAAAACAACATTCAACCAACGGCGTAAAACTTTGAGAAACTCTATTTCTTCCATTTTAGACAAAGAGAACCCATTGAGCACAGACCCCATTTTCAACAAACGCCCGGAACAGTTGTCTGTACAAGAGTTTATCGAACTGACCAACCAGGTGGAAGCGGCGCTGAAAAACAAGACGGATATTGTCTATAGCAATGATATCGCCCGGAAAGGAACAAACAAGAAAGAATAACACCTATTTATTATATTAACGGAAGAATAGGATGAATAAAGAGGAATTAGAAAAAGTAGAGCAGCTGATCGAGCAAAAAGACTCAGAGCAACTGAAGGACTTGCTTGCCGGACTGCATCCTGCCGACATAGCAGAGCTGTGCAATGAACTGGATGCGGAAGAAGCACGGTTCATATACCTGTTACTGGACAATGAGACTGCCGCCGATGTCCTTATCGAAATGGACGAAGACGCCCGTAAAGAATTCCTGGAAATCCTTCCCTCTGAAACAATCGCCAAACGGTTCGTTGACTACATGGATTCGGATGATGCCGTGGACATTATCCGTGAAATGGACGAGGACAAACAAGAAGAAGTCCTCTCACACATTGAAGACATAGAACAAGCCGGAGACATTGTCGATTTGTTGAAATATGACGAAGACACTGCCGGTGGATTGATGGGTACCGAAATGGTAATCGTAAACGAAAACTGGAGTATGCCCGAATGTCTGAAGGAAATGCGCATCCAGGCGGAAGATATGGACGAAATCTATTATGTATATGTAGTAGACGATGACCAGCGGCTGCGCGGTGTGTTCCCGTTGAAGAAAATGATCACCAGCCCTTCCGTATCCAAAGTGAAGCACGTGATGAGGAAAGAACCGATATCCGTCCATGTAGATACCCCTATAGACGAAGTGGTACAAACCATTGAAAAATATGACCTGGTCGCCGTTCCGGTAGTGGACAGTATCGGACGCCTGGTAGGACGGATTACGGTAGACGATGTGATGGACGAAGTACGTGAACAGGCTGAGCGCGACTACCAGCTGGCATCAGGTTTGTCACAAGACGTGGAAACAGACGATAATGTATTCCGCCAGACTACAGCCCGTCTGCCCTGGCTGCTCATCGGCATGATAGGCGGAATAGGAAACTCCATGATTCTGGGCAACTTTGACAGCACTTTTGCCGCACATCCCGAAATGGCCCTCTACATCCCCCTTATCGGCGGAACAGGGGGGAATGTGGGAACACAGTCCTCGGCACTTATCGTACAAGGACTGGCAAACAGCTCGCTGGATGCCCAAAACACCTGGAAACAAATAGTAAAGGAATCTGTAGTGGCCGTAATCAATGCTACTATTATTTCTATGCTGGTATATATCTATAATTTCATCCGTTTCGGGGCAAGTGCCACCGTGACTTATTCGGTTTCATTCAGCCTGTTTGCAGTAGTCATGTTCGCTTCCATCTTTGGGACCCTGGTTCCTATGACACTGGAAAAACTAAAAATAGATCCGGCCATCGCTACAGGTCCGTTCATATCCATCACCAATGACATTATAGGTATGATGCTTTATATGGGCATCACCGTATTACTATCCTGACACATTTCACTACAGATTACATAGATTGAAATTCAGAGAAAAACAGATTCACACAGAAACCGGCAAAGAATCACAATAAAAGAGAATCTGTATGAATCTATGTAATCTGCAGTGCATTTATCCCCCTTGATTCTCCTATTTTCTCCACTTTTAAGGATTTTCCTAAAAAAATCGGGAAAAACAGTATGAAGTTCTAATTTATTTCTTTTAATTTGTAAATTGTTGTTATAACAAAAACGCTTACTTTAAAAATCTATACGATGGACTCGAATGAAACTATCCGCCCTTTAACCGAAGTTCCAGTGGAACAGACATCTGAAACTTTGGTATCATCTTCCGCTACTGCAGAAGAAAATAACGCTACGTATGTACCTAAACAAACGAAAGAAGAGGTCATCGAACGTTTAAAAGAAATCAACGAAGACGCCTGCAATGCAGACAAACAAGAGTTGGATTTATTGAAACAGAACTTCTACAAGCTGCACAAGGCTGAGCAAGAAGCCGCCCGTAAGGCATTTATTGATGGCGGAGGTGCTCCTGAGGCATTTATTCCCCAACCGGACGATGCTGAAAGCCGTTTCAAAGATATCATGAGCTCTATCAAAGAGAAAAGAAGCGCCATACAAGCAGAACAAGATAAAGAAAAAGAAGATAACCTGGTGAAAAAGCTCGCCATTATCGACCGCTTGAAAGAACTTGCCGAATCTCCCGAAGATGCCAACAAAGCATACAATGAATTCAAGAAACTGCAACAGGAATGGAACGATATAAAACAGGTGCCGGCTGCCAAGGTAAATGAACTATGGAAAAATTATCAGCACTATGCAGAAAAGTTCTATGACTTGATAAAGCTGAACAATGAATTCCGTGAGTATGATTTTAAAAAGAATCTTGAAATAAAAACTCATCTCTGTGAAGCCGCAGAGAAATTGGCTGATGAAGAAGATGTGATTTCCGCTTTCCACCAATTACAAAAGTTACATCAGGAATTCCGGAATACGGGTCCTGTTGCAAAAGAATTGCGCGAAGATATATGGACCCGGTTCAAAACTGCCTCTACAGCCGTAAACCGTCGTCACCAGCAACATTTCGAAGCCTTAAAAGAAAAAGAGCAACGTAATTTGGATGAAAAGACCGTAATCTGTGAAATTGTGGAAGCGATGGAATACGATACGTTCACTACTTTCCAAGACTGGGAAAACAAAACTCAGGAAATCATTGCTTTGCAAGCTAAATGGAAAACAATTGGTTACGCACCTCAAAAAATGAACGTGAAGATATTCGAACGTTTCCGTGCCGCTTGTGATGAGTTTTTCAAACGCAAAGCCGAGTTCTTCAAATCCATCAAGGAAAGTATGGCAGGCAATCTGGAAAAGAAGAAAGCATTATGTGAAAAAGCAGAAGCACTAAAAGAAAGCACAGACTGGAAAGCAACTGCTGATATTCTAAGCAAATTACAAAAGGAATGGAAAACAATCGGTCCTGTACCTAAAAAGTATTCGGATGCCGTATGGAAACGATTCATTGCCGCATGTGATTATTTCTTCGAGCAAAAGAACAAGGCGACTTCTTCACAACGCTCGGTTGAACAGGAAAACATGGTTCAGAAAAAGGCGATCATTGAAAAATTAAATGCAATTGACGCACAGGAAACACCGGAAGAGGATGCGGGAAACGCCATTCGAGAATTAATGAAAGAATGGAACGGCATCGGTCATGTACCGTTTAAAGAAAAAGATAAACTGTACAAGCAATATCATGGTGTCATCGACAAGTTGTTTGACAAGCTGAATCTTTCCGCATCACAGAAAAAATTAAGCAATTTTAAATCAACCATCAGCAAGGAAGGCAACCTTTATCGTGAACGCGAAAAACTGGTTCGTGCTTACGAAAACATGAAGAATGAAATTCAAACATACGAGAACAACTTGGGCTTCTTGACCAGTTCTTCCAAAAAAGGTAGCAGTTTGGTTACGGAAATGAATCGTAAAGTGGAAAAACTCAAAGCAGACCTAGAATTGATCTTGAAAAAAATTGAGGTGATCGACCAATCAATGAAAAACGAATAAAAACAGTTATATGAAAAAAGAGTCTAACGCAAATGCGTTAGACTCTTTTTTCATATAACACTACTAATTCTTAAGATAACCAACACAAAATAAAAAAAGATCTTCTAAAATTATAATTTTAGAAGATCTTTGTCTTTGACAAGTGATTTGTCTGTTGGGATACCAGGATTCGAACCTGGAAAAACAGGACCAGAATCTGTTGTGTTACCATTACACCATATCCCAATTTTCCTATCAAAACACCCGTTTTGATTTTGACGCTGCAAAGATACGGCTTTTTATTTAATCCACAAATTTTTGAAGCTTTTTTTTCTAATCAAGATTCTTTTTTTCTCCATTTGCCTTCTTTTCCGGCCTTCCTTATCCTTCTTGACCGTGTATCATCATTCTAGACTTAACATAACAATAAAAAGATTCTCTAACTAAAAAAAACAAAAACCGAATATATTTAATGCACATTTTTTCGCTAGAATGAGAAAACCAAGTATCTTTGTGCATTGTTGTAAATACATATATTAGAATAATCAGTTGTTAATAACATTATAATGAACGAAGCAGAGACTTTAGTAAAAAAAATAACAGAAGGCATTCAAGAAAAGAAAGGTAAAAACATTGTAATAGCGGACCTCACCGCCATTAATGATACCATTTGCAGCTATTTCGTAATCTGTCAAGGTAATTCCCCAAGTCAAGTTACAGCTATCGTTGACTCAGTCAAGGAATATGTACATAAAGAAATAAATGACAAACCTACGGGAATAGACGGACTGAGAAACGCAGAATGGGTTGCAATGGACTACAGTGATGTACTGGTACATGTCTTTTTGCCGGAAACAAGAAATTTTTATAATCTGGAACATTTATGGGCAGATGCCAAACTAACCCAAATTCCTGATCTAGACTAATCCAATACAGAATCAAAATGAGTGAAAATACCAATAATAAACCAAAGATAAACATGCCACGCTTCAATTTGAGTTGGCTGTATGTTATCATTGCCATGAGTTTTGCCATCCTCTACTTTTCCAATCAAGAAGGAGGAATTGACAAACAAATAACATATACCGAGTTTAAAGATATGATAAACAAGGGATATGCCAATAAAATAATTGCATACGATGACAATACGGTAGAAATGTACATTAAACCGGAATTTGTTAAAGATGTATTTAAAAATGACTATAAAAAAGTAGGTCGTAATCCAGCCTTGAACGTAGAAATAGGTTCCATGGAGTCATTGGATAAATTCATGGAAAAGGCACAGGAAGAAGGTCATTTTACCGGATCTATCAGTTATGAAAAGAAACGCGACTACTTCGGTGCATTATTTTGGAATATCGCTCCGTTTTTACTGTTGATCGGTATATGGATGTTTGCCATGCGCCGCATGAGCGGCGGAGCAGGGGCCGGAGGCGCCAATCCGTTCAACGTAGGTAAAAGCAAAGCTCAGGTATACGAAAAAGGAGACAAAACTAACCGGATTACTTTTAAAGATGTAGCCGGACAAGCGGAAGCTAAACAAGAAGTGGAGGAAATTGTAGAGTTTCTGAAACAACCTCAGAAATACACGGAGCTGGGAGGTAAGATACCTAAAGGCGCTTTACTGGTAGGCCCTCCGGGAACCGGTAAGACTTTGCTGGCAAAAGCTGTTGCCGGTGAGGCGGATGTACCTTTCTTTTCGCTTTCAGGTTCCGACTTTGTGGAAATGTTTGTCGGAGTAGGTGCATCCCGTGTACGTGACTTGTTCCGCCAGGCGAAAGAGAAAGCTCCTTGCATTATTTTCATTGATGAAATTGACGCGGTAGGACGTGCCCGTGGCAAAAATCCAAGCATGGGTGGAAATGATGAACGCGAAAATACATTAAACCAATTATTGACAGAAATGGACGGTTTTGGTTCAAATAGCGGTGTGATCATTTTGGCCGCTACCAACCGCGCGGATATATTGGATAAGGCATTATTGCGTGCCGGTCGTTTTGACCGCCAGATTCATGTTGACTTACCCGACTTAAACGAACGTAAAGAAGTATTCGGAGTACATTTGAAGCCTTTAAAACTGGACGAAAGTGTTGATCTGGATTTGCTCGCCCGTCAAACTCCGGGATTCAGTGGGGCAGATATTGCCAATGTATGTAATGAAGCAGCACTGATCGCCGCCCGCCATGGTAAGAATGCGGTTGGGAAACAAGATTTTCTAGATGCTGTAGACCGTATTATCGGTGGTTTGGAAAAGAAAACCAAAATCATGACTGCCGAAGAAAAGCGTACTATTGCCTTACACGAAGCCGGTCACGCTACGCTGTCTTGGTTTTTGGAACATGCCAATCCTTTGATTAAGGTAACCATTGTTCCCCGTGGACGTGCATTGGGAGCCGCATGGTATTTGCCCGAAGAACGGCAGATCACAACCAAAGAGCAGATGCTGGATGAAATGTGTGCCACTTTAGGGGGACGTGCAGCCGAAGAACTGTTCACCGGACATATTTCAACCGGTGCCATGAACGATTTGGAACGTGTGACAAAACAATCATATGGAATGATTGCTTATGCCGGAATGAGTGAAAAGTTACCCAACTTATGTTATTACAGCAACGATGAATACTCTTTCAGCAAGCCTTACAGTGAACGTACAGCCGAACTGATTGACGAAGAAGTGAAAAGAATGATCAACGAACAATATGATCGGGCAAAAGCAATATTATCCGAACATAAAGATGGTCACAACGAGCTGGCCCGTCTGTTGGTTGAAAAAGAAGTAATTTTCGCCGAAGATGTGGAACGCATTTTCGGCAAACGCCCCTGGACTTCACGTTCAGAAGAAATTATGGCTTTAGAAGCTACAGCAAAACCAGTAGAAGTAACCGAAGATTTTGAAGAGAAGAATTCTTCAGATTCTGAGGAAAAGGAAAAAGAAAAAAAAGAAGCATAACATTGTAGAAAGATCTGTCAACTATATAAGCATTGTCATTCTGAATGATACAAAGAGTCCGTAATAATCCAGATATATCCGGATTCTTCATGGTCACTCAGAATGATAAAAAAACAGATCTTCTACTTTGATTTTTGAATCACTTAAGACTAACGACCGTGAAAAGCAATTTCTTACAACGTGCCATAACCGGAATTATTTTTGTTGCAGTACTGATAGGCTGCATCGTGGGAGGGGCTGTCTCATTCGGCATCCTATTTGCCATTATCAGCGCATTGGCAATCAATGAATTCTGTAATTTGGTCAATCATGTAGAAGGAATACAAGTAAATAAACGTATATGTATTCTCAGCGGAATTTTTCTTTTCCTGTGCTTTTTCTATTTTGGAATAGATCCTTCACAAACAGGTATATTTATTCCTTATTTAGCTTTATTTATTTATCTGATGGTCAGCGAACTTTATTTGAAAAAAGAAAACCCGCTGAATAATTGGGCTTATGCCATGTTAAGCCAGATGTATATTGCCTTGCCATTCGCTTTGCTGAATGTATTGGCTTTCCATTCGGACGAAACAGCCAGCCTTTCACAATACAACGCTATTCTCCCACTATCTATTTTTATATTCAACTGGGTGAATGATACAGGTGCTTACTGTACAGGCATGCTGTTTGGCAAACATAAACTATTTGAACGCATCTCTCCTAAGAAGTCATGGGAAGGCTCTATTGGCGGCGGCATTTTCTGTATCATAGCTTCTTTCCTGCTATCTCACTTCTTCCCTTTCATGTCTACCGGAGTATGGATCGGACTAGCATTGACAGTGGTAGTATTCGGAACCTGGGGGGATTTAACGGAATCTTTATTAAAACGCCGTCTAGGCATCAAAGATTCGGGCAATATTTTACCGGGACACGGTGGAATGCTCGACCGTTTTGACAGCGCGATTCTCGCAATCCCGGCAGCAGTAGTCTATCTGTATGTAGTTTCTTTATTTTAGGGACATTCATTAAATATTACAAAATCAG
>UMCF01030385.1_pt1 | contig 16136 bp, 10 predicted proteins | sample 1964131 | NCBI WGS metagenome assembly UMCF01 (sample SAMEA4835958, study PRJEB28245) | human gut metagenome | biome: gut microbiome; material: fecal sample | place: Denmark | collected 2008
CCCATTATAAGTGCTAAAATCCAGGTTATAACCAAACAGCCAACGCACATTAAGACGGCAAATCCCACTTGTGGCAAGCCGTCTTTTTTTAATCCACGAAAGAATTGCGGTCCCACTTTGTAACCGATGGCAAATAAAAATAGTAGAAAGAAAACCGATTTGACCGGCTCTTCAATGGTGATGTTGAGTTGACCTACCAGTACTCCGACCAAAAGTACGCTGGTGACGATTCCCAGACTGAATTGTCCTACTTTGATTTTACCAATCCAGAATCCTGCGGCAATAGTGAGAAAAATAGCCAGTTCTGAATGTTGTCTTAATAGATGTATTACCCATTCCATATATTCTTATTTCTTTTATAATTGCAATCTACAACAGAAGGGATAAAAAGAAGTTGAGTTAAAATCATCCAAATTGTGCATAGTTCTAATATTTTTTGTTTTATTTGCACAGATAGGATGATTGAAGTATGAAAATTGAAGCGATTGTAAAATATATTGTAGTGAGCTTCTTACTGTTTGCAAACTTGAGTTGTAAAGAAAATAAAGACGAAACACTTATAGCAAAAGTAACTGACCTGACAGAAGAAGAAGAGGTTATATCGGATATAGAGTATGATGGTGACGGCAGAATAATACGTTATGGTGATACTCCGATAGTGTATGCGGGCGATAAGGTAACCATAGGAAAAATGGATTGCCTTCATTCGGGAAATAAGCTTTGCTCGGTAACTTTTAAAATGGCTAAAGGCAAGGCGATAGAAAGTCGTACACGTTGTTTGTTGAAAAGAGGTTCGGAAACATGGGATGTTTTTAAGACTTCGACTTATGAATACGGAGCTGATACATTGTGTATCAAGTCGGACTATTTTGGAGTGGAAGGAAATGATTTCTTAAAACGCGTCTGTACGAAATATATATTTGGTGATGATGGAAAACTGATGGAATCCATTACCTCACATCATGAATTAAATGACAGTACTTATGTGTGTCATAGTTATTATAATTATGATAATCATATTAATTATCGGGCAAATTTGAATATACAGGCTTATGTAATGGATAGTGATGGCTTGGATGGCTTTTTCTATTTTTTACTAAACTTGGGAGATTTCAGGGTAGATACAGTTTTGCCCAATGATATCGGACGTTGTGTAAATCATGGTGCTGAGACTTATAACGTGCATGCTAACTATAGATTGGATGATGAATCTCCGATAAAGATAGAAGTCCTGTATAATTATACAAAACTTCTGTCTCGTATCGAATTGTCTTATAAGTCATTAAAGTAGTTCATCCAATAGGATATAGATATCTTCTTCCGAAAATCCTTTTTCAATAAGGTATTTTTTGTCTTCCAAATAGAAGGTAAGGAACATGTTACGGTCTTCGCACATACTCTGTGCTTTTTGATAATAGTTGATAGCCGTTTCGATATTTCCTAATGTATAGTATAAATGTCCTGCATTCATCCAGTCTTGCATTTTGGGCTTGGTAGCCTGAAGCAGTAGATCATAATATTTACGTGCTTCTTCATATTTGCCGATAACAAATGAACACCAGCCGATAGCACGGCGTGCATTATTGGGATTTTTTTCCAGGTATTCCACTTTAAAGAAGTACCCCAAAGCCTCTTCGTATCTTTTCAAGGCTACCAGACATTGACCAATCTGTAAGGACAGGTTTAAATTGTCGGGCTGAACAATTTCTACTTTTTTGAAGTATTGCAATGCCTGTTCAGGCATGCCCAGCTTATGGTAACACAAGGCCAGATGACGGTTAGTCCATAAGGCATCCGGGGCAATGATATCAGCTTGTTTATAATAACTCAACGCTTTATCGTAATTTCCCAATTTCTGGAGGGAATAACCGGCTTTCTGCCATAACTCGGAGTTGGTTTTATTCTCTTCAAGCAGGATGCTGTATAGCTGGAATGCTTCCTCCATATAATCTTTTTGGAAGAAATAATCTGCCAACTTTTTCAGTTCTTCAGGTTGGGTTATTGCTTTTTTAAGGCTGTTATATTTCCACAGTTCAAAGCGGCTTTCGAAGATGTCTTTTTCTTCGGAACGGCGAGACCATAATTTGAAGAAGCGATATAAATCATGAATATACTGGCGACTGATATTCTCTTTTTTCAAGGTGGACTTCGTCATCTTTGTTATCTGTTCCAGCTGTTCTTGCGATACAGAGCTTTGCTCGTTCATCTGATGTATCATCAGCTCTCTTTGTGATTCAGGCATTTGTATCAAGCTGAAACAGAAAGAATATTTATCTGAATTGCAGAAGGAATCGCTATTGAGTATAATGTCCAATAAGGACATTCTCTTTTCTTCATTATCTCCAAATATGGTAACAATATCGGGAAATTGGCGGTCGAAAGGATAGAACCAATGTGACATTTGGCGGAAAAAAGGGAACTGCTTTAGTTGAGAGAATGTGCTCATATAAACATCAGCTCCCTCCATTTGCAATTCGCCCATTTCACGTAATTTGTCAGTAATGCCCGATTTGTCAATCCAGTTTTCCCATTCCGGGTTAAGATCATCGGAGTCTTCTGTTTCATCGAACCCGATTTTGTTGGCGTTCCCAATGCGCGGATTTCTCATCATTTCGGGAATGATTTCTTCCCGCATCTTCCTGTCTATTTTCTGTGTCTCGCGTGAAAGCTGCAATTGAATCTGTATGGTATGCAGGTTCTTAATAAAATCAGCATCTTCATTGAGTAGTGAGAGCTTTGCACGTGCTTCGGGATACATCATGATACGATGTTCATGGAAAAGTGCAGTTATCACTATACCTACGATAGCACGTTGGTTCACCATAGGATCAGGGTGATTATACGCTTCGAGGAGCAGCATATATTTTCGTATATCAAAAATTCTGGATTGGCTCATCGTGACGGCACTGATGAAGACGCAAAGATCATTGACCGGTACCAGAAGTGAATTGAGCAGTGTCTGGGCTTCCTGTGCTTCGGCTTCCGTCCAATATAAAGAAACCCAGGTTCTTTCGAATAACTCGTTGAGTGCTTTTTCATGACGTTCGCGTATTCCTGCCAATTCTGATTTACAGCGATTGGCATCACTGTAAATCAGAGGAGCTGTCGCTGCATCTTCCGTATAGGCTTCCAATTGCATTTGCAGCTCGGAAAGAGTATGCGGTTTAGCGTGCTCATAAGTGCGTATCAAATCATAATATAAAGCAAAAGAAGATGTACTGTTTTTCATGATATGTGTCCGTTCTGCCATTTCGTAAGCCGATCGGAATATTTTATTATACATATCCTTTTGTTTGGGATCTTTTATGCCCTTTGCGTTGTATTGCAACATCAGATCGTATGTCGTTTGCAGTGTTTCTACGTCAGTACGCAGCTGCCAGCTGGAACATTGGCTGGCCATGGCATGGATTTGTACCAATGCTTCTTTCAAACGATGATTTTCGAGTAAATTGAAAACGTATTCTATTTCATTATGCATATTAGCCATAAGTTATATTTCTATTTATGTGTAAAACAACCGGAAGCCCTTTTAAGTTCTCATTTCAGCCAAGTGGCACGTTTCCATATGTATTCCATCGGTCCGTGTGAATGATGGCTCATCCACCAGCGGCAGAATGTAAACTGCAAGATGAAGAATGCGATACCCGCCAGGCAACTGACAGTGATGCCACATTGGTTGTGAAGAGCAAATCCCCAGTTATAGTATAACATAGAACCTACTATGCTTTGAGTAATATAGTTGGTAAGACTCATCTTTCCGTATGGAGTGATTTTCATTAAAAGATAATGCATATTTGTATTATAGAATGCAAAGATAACTCCCGAAACCAATACCAACATGAATGAGAAGTTAGAAAGCGAGGTGATGATAAGTGATAAAGGGGTCAATATTGATTTATTGACAATGAATGCCGGCAACATATTGCCTAATCCGTATAAAGGAAAGAATGCGATAAGTGCACCGGCAAGTATTTTATTCCATACCTTCAAGTTCTCTTTTTGGAATAGTCCGCGTCGTCCGATTAACATACCCAACAAAAACAAAGCTGCCGTTTGGAATACACGTCCGTGATCCCATGCCCAGGCAAGACTGGCTATTTGTCCTTCCCATAAATTCACCCGGACTGTTTCCAAAAACGAACCATGACTTTGTACGGCAAAGGTGGCATCCCAAAAGCTGCGGGTGGGAATGGCCGGAGTAATGAAAGACGGGTCCAGGCAGGCACGTATTACATAGTAAAGTGGCAAAGGCTGTATCAATAGCACGCAAGCGAGAAGGAATACCCATTTGTCTTTCAGACGGCAGGTGAGGGGCAGGATAAAACCTACCAGTGAATAAAGTACCAGCACTTCCGCGGTGAAGAAGCTGGCATTGATATTGCCTATTAAGAATAACAGGATGAGCCGCCAGCAGAAACGTAATCGGAAATCGTTGCCGCGCATGCGCTGATTATCGTTCTGAATAAAAAAACTAAAGCCGAAGAGAAGGGCAAATACGGCATATGCCTTTCCGCCGAACATGAAGAATAATCCATTCCAGATTGCTTTGTCCGTAAAGTTGAGCCAGTCACTCTGCGTGGTTGTATCTGGAAATGAATAGAAATTAAAATGCTCAATGGAGTGCAGAATGATGATTCCCATTACTGCCAATCCGCGTAGCACATCGGCTACATCTACACGTGCGTGTCCTTTAATTGTGCTTATTACTTTTGTTTCCATGATTTAAACATTGAGTCACAAAAGTAAGTAAAATCTTAAATAGTTGGCTATAATTAGAGGAAGTAATAAGAAAATTCTCTAATTTTGTTCCCATCTTAAACGAAGATATGGACATTTCGGAATTACAACGTATATATGCCGGACACCCGAATACTGCGGGATTGGCTGCGTTATTGGAAGATTCCTCGGTGAGGACTATTTTCCTGGGAGGCTTACATGCTTCAGCGACACCTTTATTTATTTCCTCCTTTATCAGAGAAAATAAACAGACGTTTGTTTTTATATTGGGAGATCAGGAAGAGGCAGGTTATTTTTATCATGACTTGACGCAAGTAAATGGAGAAGAGAATATTTTATTCTTTCCTTCTTCATATCGTCGTGCCATCAAATACGGGCAAAAGGATGCGGCAAATGAGATTCTTCGCACGGAAGTATTGAGCCGTTTGCAGAAAGGTGATACTTTGTGTGTTGTAACCTATCCCGATGCTCTTGCCGAAAAGGTTGTTTCACAAGAAGAACTGACTGATAAAACATTGAAGCTGAGTGTAGGTGAACATGTGGATACTGAGTTTATTGCAGAAGTGCTTACCGGCTATGGGTTTGAGCATGTGGATTATGTGTATGAGCCGGGGCAATATGCAGTAAGAGGAAGCATTATCGATGTTTTTTCTTTTGCTTCTGAATATCCTTATCGCATCGATTTCTTTGGTGACGAGGTGGATAGTATCCGCACTTTTGAAGTGGAGAATCAGCTCTCGAAGGAAAAGAAGCAAAGCATAGCCATTGTGCCGGAACTGACAAAGGCGACGGACAGGAACGGTGTTTCTTTTTTTGAGTTTATACCAAAGGATACCGTATTGGCAATGAAGGATTTCCTGTGGGTACGCGAAAGAATCCAATCCGTCAGAGATGAGGCGCTCTCTCCACAGGCTTTGGCTGCTTATGAAGGGGAGAAGACAGAATTGATGAGTTTGGAGACAAAGTTGATTGATGGTTCAGAGTTTGCAGTTCGTGCGTTAGAGTTCAAAAGAATAGAATTTGGGAATAAGCCTACGGGTACTCCGCAGGCCACTTTGCCCTTTGATACAAGTGCGCAACCGATTTTTCACAAGAACTTTGATTTGGTAAGCAGTACGTTTACCGATTATCTGGAACATGGCTATACATTATATATATGTACGGACAGTGAAAAACAGGCTAAGCGGTTGAAAGATATTTTTGAGGAGCGGGGAGATAAAATAGCATTCACTCCGGTCAATAAGACATTGCACGAAGGATTTAGCGATAATACTCTTCGGAGCTGTTTTTTTACCGACCATCAGATATTCGACCGCTTTCATAAATATAACCTTCGGAGTGACAAGGCCCGTAGCGGCAAAGTGGCACTGACATTAAAAGAGTTGAGCCAATTTGAACCGGGAGATTATGTTGTGCACATTGACCATGGAGTAGGGAAGTTTGCCGGGCTGGTGCGTATCCCCAACGGCGATACCACGCAAGAGGTTATCAAGTTGGTTTATCAAAATGAGGATGTCGTCTTTGTGTCTATTCATTCCTTGCACAAGATTTCCAAGTATAAAGGGAAGGAAGGAGAAACTCCGCGCCTCAATAAACTGGGTACCGGTGCTTGGGAGAAAATGAAGGAACGCACCAAGACCAAGATTAAAGATATTGCCCGTGATTTGATTAAGTTATACTCTCAGCGAAAGCAGGAGAAGGGCTTCAGCTATACTCCCGACAGCTTTTTGCAGCATGAGCTGGAGGCCAGTTTTATTTATGAGGATACTCCCGACCAGCTGAAGACAACTCAGGATGTAAAGGCTGATATGGAAAGCGAACGTCCGATGGACCGTCTGGTGTGCGGGGATGTTGGTTTTGGAAAAACGGAAATAGCAGTGCGTGCTGCTTTTAAGGCTGTGACGGACAACAAACAAGTGGCGGTACTTGTACCGACTACCGTATTGGCTTATCAGCACTTTCAGACTTTCCGTGAACGATTGAAGGATTTTCCGTGTAAAGTGGATTATCTGAGTCGGGCTCGTAGTGCCAAAGACAGTTCCCGCATCGTGAAAGAATTGGGAGAAGGCAAGATTAATATTCTGATTGGTACGCATAAAATTATTGGCAAAAGCATTAAGTTCAAGGATTTGGGGCTACTGATTATAGATGAGGAGCAGAAGTTCGGAGTCAGCGTAAAAGAGAAACTTCGCCAGATAAAAGTCAATGTTGATACTCTGACCATGACGGCTACCCCTATTCCGCGTACTTTGCAGTTTTCACTGATGGGTGCGCGCGACCTTTCTGTGATACAGACTCCTCCCCCCAACCGCTACCCCATCCAGACCGAGGTGCATACATTCAATGAAGAAATTATCACTGAGGCTATCAACTTCGAGATGAGTCGTAACGGTCAGGTATTTTTTGTAAACAATAGGATACAGAACCTGGTGGAGCTGGAAGCAATGATTAAACGAAACATCCCGGACTGCCGTGTTTGCATCGGTCATGGACAGATGGAGCCGGAAAAACTTGAGAAGATTATTTTCGACTTTGTGAACTATGATTATGATGTGCTGCTGGCGACTACCATTATCGAAAGTGGAATTGATATCCCCAATGCCAATACCATTATCATCAATCAGGCGCAGAATTTTGGGTTGAGCGATTTGCATCAGATGCGTGGACGTGTGGGACGTAGCAATAAGAAAGCATTTTGCTATTTATTGGCTCCTCCACTCACTTCGTTGACTCCCGAAGCCAAACGTCGTCTGCAGGCCATAGAGAACTTTAGTGATTTGGGTAGTGGAATTCACATTGCCATGCAGGATCTTGATATCCGTGGAGCAGGTAATATGTTGGGTGCCGAACAAAGTGGTTTCATTGCCGATTTGGGATACGAAACTTATCAGAAGATTTTGGCTGAGGCTGTGAAAGAGCTGAAAGAGGATGAATTTGCAGACCTTTATGCTGAAGAGCTGCAAGCGGCAGGTGAGGAAAAAATAAGTGGTGAAAACTTTGTGGATGAGTGTCAGGTGGAAAGTGATTTGGAATTATTGTTTCCCAATGAATACATTCCCAGCAGCAGCGAACGTATGTTACTTTATCGTGAGTTGGATGGCTTGGAGCTGGATAAAGATGTGTTGGCATTCAAATCCCGTTTGGAAGACCGTTTCGGGAAAGTTCCGCGCGAAGGTCAGGAACTGCTTCGCATTGTTCCTTTGCGCCGGATGGCAAAACGCTTGGGTGCAGAGAAAGTTTTCCTGAAAGCCGGACGAATGACGCTGTTCTTTGTGAGTAATCCTGACAGTCCTTACTATCAGAGTGCAGCCTTTGGAAAAGTGATTGATTACATGGGAAAGAATCCCCGTTATTGCAATCTTCGTGAGCAGAATGGTAAACGCAGTATGGTGATAAAGAATGTGGAAACAGTAGAAACAGCGGTCGGCATCTTGCAGGAAATAGTAAGCCTGTAATATCGTTTTTCACCGGTATCTTTGGCTTTTCCGAATATTCTCTTTATCTTGCCGATTATTAACGTTGTAAATCATACATTTAATATGCGGCAGCTCTTTATACTGTTCAGCTTGTGCTTTAGTCTTTCGCTTACTGCGCAAGAGAAAATAACCTTGTTGTTTGTGGGAGACCTGATGCAGCATCAGGCACAAATAGAGGCTGCCCGTGTAGGGACATCCTATGATTATTCGTCTTGTTTCAAGCATGTAAAAGATGAGATAAGTGCGGCAGACTTGGCTGTTGCCAATCTGGAAGTGACATTGGGTGGCAAGCCCTATAGCGGTTATCCGGCGTTTAGTGCTCCCGATGAATATTTGTATGCTGTTAAAGAGGCCGGTTTTGATGTGTTGCTTACAGCGAATAATCATTGTCTTGACCGAAGGAAAAAAGGATTGGAACGCACCATTCTGATGCTGGACTCCTTGCATATTCCACATGCGGGCACTTATGTAAATAAGGGCAAACGGGATGAGGGCTATCCCTTGTTGATAGAAAAGAATCATTTTCGTATTGTTCTGCTCAATTATACTTATGGAACAAACGGCATTGAAGTCACTCCGCCCAATGTGGTGAACTACATTGACCGGGAACAAATTAAGAAAGATATTCTTAAGGCGCGCCGCATGATGCCCGATGTCATTATAGCGTGTATGCATTGGGGGATAGAATATCGTTCGTTGCCTGAGCGTTCGGAACGGGACTTGGCAGATTGGATGATAACTCAGGGGGTAGATCATGTGATAGGTTCTCATCCCCATGTACTTCAACCCATGGAGGTCATACAAGATAAGCATACTCCTGCCAAACATGTCGTTGTGTATTCATTGGGTAATTTTATATCAAACATGTCGAAAGAAGATACGGATGGGGGAGCTATGGTGAAATTGGAATTGCAGCGTATTTTTAGAATAACTCGTTTGATTAACTGTGAATATTCTCTAGTTTGGACTTCACGTCCCAATTTAAGTGGAAAAAAAGGATTTGAGCTTTATCCGGCTTCTTTCCTTGATAAACCGATTAAAAATGAGGAGGTTAGTGCGATGAAACGTTTTCTTATGAGAGCTAGAATATTGTTTGATACATACAATAGAGGAATAAAAGAATATTTTTTTGAATAATTTTTCGGCAAAAAGTTTGCAGATATAAAAAAAAGCCTTACCTTTGCATCGCTTTTGAAAGGAAAGCCAATACGGTGGCTGTAGTTCAGTTGGTTAGAGCGTCAGATTGTGGTTCTGAATGTCGTGGGTTCGAGTCCCATCTGCCACCCCGATAGAAGAGGAAGTTCGATAAGAATTTCCTCTTTTTTATTGTAGTAGGGGCTCAGTTTGAAAAGGGCTCTGGGGGGCGGTTCAGTTTGAAAACTTGGGGCAATCCGAAAAGTTGTTTCGGCTTCAAAAGAAAGTTGATAAAAGTTGCTTTCACGCATTGCATGTATTGAATCCTTTTGTTTATCAATGTTTCGGTGTGAAAGGAGACCGATAATGTTCATTTCACACAAAATCTACCCCGTCAGGGAGCATGTTTTACATGTACGTTCGCATGTACCTCCAAAAAGACAAGGACATTTTTTTTAAAGACCAAGAGCTTTCCCAAAAAGACCATAGTCTTTGTAAAAAACTTCAAGACTTTTTTGAAAAAGTTGGAAGAGTTTTCAGAAAACTTCAAAGTCTTTTCGAAAGGTACACTACAGCCTTTTATAATAGCACTCAATTTCCATATATCTTTCATCAACCGTGGATTGGCTTTATTTTAGATTTTAATTTATCGTTGAATCGAAAAAATACATTAATTTTGTTCGTTAAACGCATAATAGCAATAAAACAATGAGCAATATTTTGAAGTTGACCTTAATCTGTAGTTTGATATTCCATGTCTTGATGGGGAAAGCTGCCGGAGTCGGAGAATTAAAACAAATAAAAGAGAACTACAGGCAGATGTTAATACCGTCATCCATAGAGCAGGATTCATTGCTTTCGGATTTGATAAAGATAAAACCGGAAAAGGAGATGTCTGATCAGGCGGTAGTGGAGTTGCACCAACTTTATCCTTTTGATTTGAAAAAAATAGATGGTTATCTGTCATTGATGTCGGCAGACGGTTCGTGGACTGACATTAATTATGCAGATACTAAGCGTTCAGGCTGGGAACCTAAACTCCATGCGGAACGAATATTGGAACTGTCGAAACTGTATTATTCAAAAACTACAGAGTATTATCATTCGGAAAAGGTAAAAGAGGCAATTCATTTAGCTTTGAAATATTGGTTTGATACCAAGCCTCGTTGTCTGAACTGGTGGTATAATCAGATTGGTATTCCTAAAACACTGGGAGCTGCTTTTATTTTATTGGAAGAACAGTTGACAGAACAGGAGCACCGGGCTGCTGTAGCGGTAATGGAGAATGCTAAGTTCGGGATGACGGGACAAAATAAGGTATGGTTGGCCGGAAATGTCTTGATTCGGGCTCTTTTGCAAAATGATGCAGATTTAGTGAAGGCTGCGCGAGATGCTATTGCCTCGGAAATTGTATTGGGTAGAAAGGAAGGGATTAAAGATGATTGGAGCTTTCATCAGCATGGTCCGCAGCAACAATTCGGAAATTACGGATTGTCTTTTGTCACGGGAATGAGTTTCTTCTTTCAGCTGTTCAAAGATACCGATTACGAGTTCACCGGACAGCAGAGGGAAATATTGGTTTCGTTGATTGACAAAGGTTATAGATGGGTGATATGGAACAGATATATGGATGTCAGCTCGTTGGGACGGCAATTCTTTCATAATGCTCAGATACATAAGGCATATAGTTTGGCATTTGCTGCTGAAGATATGGGATTGGCAGGTTTTCCTGCGCATGGTAATACGTTGATAGGTCATAAACATTTTGATGATTCCGATTACACGGTTCATCGTAGCAAAGATTGGATGTCTTCAGTTAAAATGGCTTCTCGCAGGGTGATTGGTACGGAGTTGGTAAATGAGGATAATCTGAAAGGATATTACTTGGGAGACGGAGCGACTTATTATTATGTTCGGGGAGATGAATATCTGGAAGTATTTCCTTTTTGGGACTGGCGGAAGATACCGGGTGTCACTTCGTATGAGGATATTGCACCGATGCCTAATGTCAATGTGACAAGGTCCGGGAATAACAGTGATTTAGTGGGTGGCTTGAGTAATGGAAAAATTGGAATGACAGCCATGGAGTTGAATCGTGACGGACTGGAAGCGCATAAAGTATGGTTATTTGCCGATAAATTTGTTTTCTGTTTGGGGGCCGATATTCATTCAGATACAACTTTGTGTGTAACAACTTCCATAGATCAGCGTTCAAAGAGTGGAGAACTTTATGTTTGGAATAAGAAGAAATGGAGTGCAATTACAGGAGCAGAAGCGTTCCGGCAAAAAGATTTGCGCTTTTTTCATGATGCTGTCGGTTATATTGTTTTGGACGGGGATACATGTGTGGCACAATCGGAAGAACGCGAGGGATGTTGGAGCGATTTTATGGGAATGTATACGCCTGCTACTCTTCATGGAGAAGTGGCGGCATTGCATTTGCGTCATGGTGTGAAACCGTCGGGTGCTTCCTATCAATATATTGTTCTTCCTGCCGCTACAAAGAAGGAGGTGAAAGAGTTTGATCCAAAGATGATTAGAGTTATTAAAAATGATAAGGTTGCTCAAGTTGTTTCTTCTCCTGCATGTGGAGAAGGATATTGGATGGCTGTTTATCAATCAGAAAATTTTGATATCGAAGGATTGTTTTTTAAAGCGGTTCTTCCGGGTATTTATTATGTAGAGAAGGGATTGGGAGGTCTGGAAATAAAATTATCATCTCCCTTTAGAATTTCGAAATAAATAAATTGCAATGCAGTTATATAGCCGAAAGGAAAGTATTGAACGGATGAATGACTTGGCCAGCAAGGGTAGGCCGTTTCTTTTTATCATAGACTATAAACAAGAACATTCCTATGTGGAGGAAATCAGTGAGATTGATTCAAGTTTTTGTCAGTATAGTTTTAATGGGATAACCAATGTAGAAAAGAGGTGCGAAGAATATGACGGAATGTTAATATGGGAGACTGCTCCACCGGCTTTGGAAGAGTATCGCATCGCTTTTGATGTGGTGAAGAATAATATATTGGCAGGTAATAGTTATCTTACTAATCTGACTTGTCAAGTTCCGGTTAAGACTAACTTGACGCTTGAAGCTGTTTTTCGGTATTCCGAGGCAAAGTACAAGTTATGGCTGAAAGATACGTTGGTTTGTTTCTCACCCGAAATCTTTGTCCGCATCGAAGAAGGAAAGATAAAGTCGTTTCCCATGAAGGGTACAATCGATGCTTCACTGCCTGATGCATGTCGGCTTTTGATGGATGACAGGAAGGAAGCGGCCGAGCATGCCACTATTGTAGATTTAATTCGGAATGATTTGAGTATGGTATCGGAACAGGTGACCGTTACCCGTTACCGTTATTGTGATTGTCTTGAAACTAATAAGGGACCGATACTTCAGACAAGTTCTGAAATTTGCGGGGTGTTGCCTGAAGATTATTTGTCACATATCGGAGATATTCTTTTCAGGCTCTTGCCTGCCGGCTCCATAACCGGCGCTCCAAAGCCGAAAACAATGGAAATTATTGCTGAGGCCGAAAACTATGAACGGGGCTTTTATACCGGGGTAATGGGATATTTCGATGGACGGAATTTGGATAGTGCCGTGATGATACGTTTCATAGAACAGGAGAACGGACATCTTTATTTTAAAGCGGGTGGGGGCATTACCGGCAAAAGTGTTTTGGAGAGTGAATACAATGAAATGAAACAGAAAATATATGTACCAATTTATTGAAACCATACGGATAGAGAAAGGAAATGCCTGCAATCTGTTTTATCATAATCGGCGGTTAAATGAGGTCCGTAGGTATTTCCGGCCGGAATGCGCACCCTTGCAGTTGGAAGATTATCTGCACTTGTCTGCTGATATGAATGGTGTGAAATGCAGGGTGGTATATACGGAAGAAGGCATAACGGAGGTATCTTATTCTCTTTATGAGATGCGACCTGTCCGGTCTCTGCGTATGGTGTGTTCGGATACTATAGACTATTCTTTCAAGAGCACAGACAGAAGAAAGTTGAATAGTTTGTTTCAGATTCGTCAGGATAAGGATGATATATTAATAGTGAAGAATGGGTTATTGACAGATACTTCAATTGCTAATATTGCTTTATATGACGGGAATGACTGGTATACTCCCTTGCATCCTTTGCTGAAGGGAACCAAGCGGGCGGAATTGCTGGATAAAGGCGTATTGAAAGAAAAAGAAATAAAAAAGGAAGAACTGTCATCTTTTTCGGCGGTAAGATTGTTTAATGCAATGATAGGTTGGGGAGCCATAGAGTTTCCGGTTGCCAATGTGTCTGACTAGATTGTTAATCGCAGGCATTTTTTTGAGAGTTTCTTTTGTTTCCTTAAATAATTTGCTATATTTGCAAAAAAAATATAAATATAGGTAAGGTATGAGATTGCGGACAGTTGCAAAATTAGGTGTAGTGCTTTCTGTTGTATTGTTCTGTATAGCAGTTGGTTTTTATGGATTTACACGATTGAGCATGACCGATAGAGGTCGGGAGTTCAATCTCTTCTCCTTGGTACCTTCAAACAGTATTGGTGTTTTGGAAAGCGATAATATCAATTATTTTTTAAATGATTTTCCACAACTTAATTATAGCAATGAACTGGGAGATTTTCAGTTTCCCGGTTTATTCAATTTTATTCTTGGGGGATTGAATGAGTATGCCACTCAGAAAGCACATGGCCTGAGCAGTCGGATGAGCCGTTTATTGGTAAGTTTTCATGCTCCGGGGTCTCCGCGTGATCAGGTTGTATATTTCCGCATGGGTGCAGGAGACGAAAAGTTACTTGCCGATATGTTGCAAGAGCGTGCTCCGGGTGAGTTTCAGCCGAAGAAAGAAAAATATAGAGGAAAGAATATTTATATTTATCCTTTGAATAATAATGAATTTTTGGCTGTTTATAGTGGGTCAGGTTTCTTTGTCGCGAGTTATCAGAAGCGGTTAATAGAAGAAGTTATAGATGCCAAGGAGGACGAAACGGCATTGAGTGATGATGAGGTATTCTCGAAGGTATTTGAGAAAAAGAAGTCTCATAATTTCCTCACATTATATGGTCGTACGACTTCAATGCCTTTCCTGCAGAATAATAATCGTTGCTGGAGTGAGTTTGATTTTCATATGAATAGTGATGTGGTATATCTTACGGGGGATACTTTTATGCCTGATACTTGCAGCTGTACTTCCGAATTTGTGGCAAAAATGCAGTCAGTGCCCGATGTCAAGGAAGACAGCATTGTTATTTCGGGCAATAAAGATTCGATGAACGGGTATATGGATGAAGCAATAGAAGAAAACGACGGTAGTGGTCGGACACTGTTTGACGAGTGTGTGGCGAATCTTTCTCGTGACGCTTCTTTCATGTTAGTGGCCGATATGCATAAGGTTTCTGAAAATCCTGAGCGTTTTCGTCCTTATCTGCCGCCGTTTATTTTAGAGAATGCTACTTTATTTCATTCATTTATTCTGTCTACCCAACTGTCAATTTCTGAGGACCGTCTTTCTCATATTATGGTGCTGACGTACAAGGACTAACGTAGCTTATGCTGATGAAAGTGTGGAGCTACTTTTGTCCGAAAGTAGAATAAAGAAATAACCGTTAATACTGCTCCGAATAAATAAGCTATTTTGAAAGTGGCTATTTGTGCGATATATCCGCCTGCCAGCATACCCACTCCTATACCTACATCCCATGAAGTAAGGTAAGTGCTGGTAGCTGTACCTCGTTGGCTGTTGGGAGCCAGATTGACAAACAATGTATTGAATGCCGGAAACATGGTTCCAAAACCGATACCCAGTAATAAAGCTATGAAAAAGAAGAAATAGGTAGTCCACTGTAGGCTGAAGTCGATTAACCACCCACAGGCACTCAGCCCGAAAAAGCAGAAACAAACCAAATAAAGTCCGGCTTCGATAACTTGTGTTATCTTGCCACGGTCAACCAATCGTCCGCTGAATAGTCGGCTGGTAGCCATTCCAAAAGCCATAAATGTGAAAAAGAAACCTGTTTCAGCCGTAATTCCTATTTGTTGCGAATACATGGCAATATAGTTGGAGGTCATTCCGTAAGGTACGGACAGTAGTAACAGGCAGATTCCGGCAGGAATGCCTTTCAATAAAATAAATCGGTCGAGCGATATCGGTTCTCTTTTCACGGGCTCTTTGACGGGGGTTTTCACCAATGATGCCATGACCAGTCCCAAAGCGCAACTGACCAGTGCACACCAAAATATCACTTCAAAAGAGTATGCATTATGTAGAAATAGTCCTACCATCGGGCCGATGCTCATTGCCGTGTTGTTCATCATTCCATAATATCCCAGTCCCTCTCCACGCCGTGAACTGGGCATGATGTCGATGACTACCGTGTTTCCTGCTACTGTGACCGTTCCGAAGGCTAAGCCGTGGAAGATGCGGATAAGTGTGAATAAAGTGAGGGTGCCCGCCAACAGATATCCGCCGAAGGCAGCCGTAAAAAGAAAATAAGCTAATAAATAAAGCGGTTTTCTGGCAAAAGTATCCAGCAGATAGCCCGAAAACGGACGGATACATAAGGCAGCTATTGTGTAACATGAAAGGATAATACCAATGGTTCCTTTTTCGCTGTTAAATATCTCGGCTAAATAGAACGGCAGTACCGGCATTAGTAAATAGAAACCAAAGTAGAGCAGAAAGTTGGCTGCGAGAATTTCTATATAGTTTTTTGTTACTAGCTTATCTTTCATATATTGTCATACCCGTTGGCGGAATTAATTTAAGTTGATAAATATG
>UMCF01006233.1_pt1 | contig 16073 bp, 19 predicted proteins | sample 1964131 | NCBI WGS metagenome assembly UMCF01 (sample SAMEA4835958, study PRJEB28245) | human gut metagenome | biome: gut microbiome; material: fecal sample | place: Denmark | collected 2008
TTGAGTTGCATTTTTATTGGTTTACTCCGCTTTATCCTCGGCGGTGACGGAATAATCTATTATGCAGCCGCAGGGGCAAACCTGGGCGCAGGCGCCGCAGCGGGTGCACTTTTCGGGATCGATACGGGCATAGCCGTCTTCCACGGCGATGGCGCCGTATTTGCATTCCTTCACGCAGCGTCCGCAGCCTATGCACGCCTTCATGCAGGCGGCGCGGGCAACGCGGCCTATGTCCTTATTGCGGCAGAGCACAATGACCTTCGTCTCCGCGGGGATTATCCTTATGGCGCTGCGGGGGCAGGCCTTTTCGCAGTTGCCGCAGGCAACGCAAACATTGGGGTCTATGCTGGCGATGCCGTTGTTCATGCTTATTGCGCCGAAGCTGCAAACGCGCATACAATCGCCCAGGCCTATGCACGCATACGCGCATTCCTTCGGGCCGCCCGCCATGGATGCGGCAGTGGCGCAGCTGGTGTATCCGTCGTATTTATACCTTTCCTTAGCCACGCCGTTGTGACCCTGGCATATTACGCGGGCAACCATCTTTTCGCCTTCTTCAACGGTAATGCCCAGCGCTTCGCTTATGGCTGCCATATTGGCCGCGGGGCAGGCATTCGGCTTCGCTTCGCCGCTGACTATTGCTTCCGCCAGCGCAGCGCAGCCCGCGTAGCCGCAGGCACCGCAGTTGGCGCCGCCCAGAGCTTCGCCCACTTTGGATATCCTCGGGTCCACCTCAACGGCCAGCTTTTTATCCGCAACTTCAAGCAGTATGCCGAATATCAATCCTACAACGCCAAGCACGCCCAGTGCAAGTACTACAGGGATCCAATCCATTTCGTTCCCTCCTTACGCGCCAAGGCCCGCGAAGCCCATGAACGCCACGGACATCAGGCCGGCAATTATCAGTGAGCTGGAGAAGCCTTTAAGGCAATCCGGAATTTTGGAAGTTTCAAGCCTTTCCCTAACGCCCGCCATAAGCACAATGGCCAGCAGGAAGCCCAGCGCGCCGAATATGCCGTTGAGCACGGAATAGAGCAGGTTGAATTCCAGCACTTCGCCGCCAATGGTGATGGGGCTGCCTATGTTGAGCAGGCAAACGCCAAGCACGGCGCAGTTGGTGGTGATAAGCGGCAGATATATGCCCAGCGCCTTATAAAGGGAGGGGCTGCTCTTTTTGATGAACATTTCAACTATCTGCACAAGGCTGGCTATTACCAATATGAACACTATCGTGGAAAGATAGCTCAGCCCGAGGGGCACCAGTATGTAAGTATAAATAAGGTAGGTGAACAGCGACGCAAGGCCCATTACGAACGTGACCGCAAGGCCCATGCCCGTTGCCGTTTCAACCTTGTTGGATACGCCCAGGAAGGGGCAATTGCCAAGGTAACGCGAGAATATGAAGTTATTGGTAAGTACGCAGTTTACCATGAACAAAAGAACTTTTGCTATGCCGCTCATGCGCGTATCACTCCTTTCTCCTCAGTCTTTTTCTTTTCGGCCTTATTCATAAAGTAGTTGGCCACGCCAAGCACCAGTCCGAACACAAGGAAGCCGCCGGGAGCCATTATTGAAAGGAGCATAGGCTCGAACCCTTCGCCGAACAGGCTCAGCCCAAACACGCTGCCGTTGCCAAGCAGCTCGCGGATTATGCCTATAACGGTTATGGCAAGCGTGAAGCCCGCGCCCATGCCAAGGCCGTCCGCGGCGCTGAGCAGCACGCCGTTTTTGCTTGCGAAGGCTTCCGCGCGCGCAAGAATTATGCAGTTAACCACTATAAGCGGTATAAACATGCCAAGGCTTGCATAAAGCGCGGGAACGAACGCCTTAACCAGCATTTCGACCAGCGTAACGAACGTGCATATTATCACGACGAACGCGGGAATGCGGATCTTGTCGGGTATTATGTTCCTCAAAAGGGATATGACCACGTTTGAGCCGACCAGAACGAACGTTGCCGCAAGGCCCATGCCAACGGCGTTGGATGCGCTGGTGGTGGAGGCAAGCGTGGGGCATATGCCCAGCACCAGCCTCAGCGTGGGGTTCTCGTTCAGTATTCCGTTAAAGAATACGCTTGAAACGGTCTTTTCTTTTTTAGCCATTGGCCTTTTCCTCCTTCAGGCGGCCATAAAGCCGGGGTTTAACGTATTTATCCAGCAGCGGGGTGACTATGTTCATAACAAGTATCGCATAGGTCACGCCTTCGGGATAGTTACAGAAGTTGCGGATTATAACAACTATTATGCCGCAGCCTGCAGCATAGATGAATTGGCCCTTCGCGCTCATGGGGCTGGTGGTGTAATCAGTCGCCATGAACACCGCGCCGAGCATCACGCCGCCGCACAGTATCGCCTGCAGGGGATCGTTGCCCAGTATTGCGGAGAACACGAACACTACCGCCAAGAACGTTACCGGTATGCGCCAGGTTATAACGCCGCGGATAAGCATATACAGGAAGCCGAGCAGTATAGCCGCCTTGCAGACTTCGCCTATGCAGCCGGGAATGTTGCCGAGGAACATGTCCATATAGCTCGCTTCATAACCGGCAAGCACGGTGGCGCTGGTGGTCGCATCCGCACCGCTGAAGCAGGTGGGCAGCACAAACGCCGTCATACGCACGGGCCAGCTGGCAAGCATTATGCCGCGCGCAGCAAGCGCGGGATTGACAAAGTTATCGCCTATGCCGCCGAAAAGCTGCTTCACGAGTATTATCGCAAGGCCGCTGCCGATTATGGGCAGCCACCACGGCGCCGTGGGCGGGAGGTTAAGGCCGACCAGCAGGCCGGTAACGGCCGCGCTCAGGTCGCCGATTCTTATGGTTTTATGCGTAAGCTTCTGCCAAAGGTATTCAAACAGTATGGCGGAGGCCGTAGCAAGCGCCACTACTATGGCCGCGCTTACACCGAAAAAGTATATGCCGGCGATGGTGGTGGGCGCCAATGCTATCAGAACATCGCCCATCAGTGAGCGGGTGTTCTGCGGGCTGCGCACATGCGGCGCGGTAGACATATAAAGGCTCATATTACTTCCTCCTTGCTGCGGCGGCTATTGCGTCCTTGGTATTCTTGAACGCCGCGGTCAGCCATCTTCTTGACGGGCAGGCATACGAGCAGCAGCCGCACAGTATGCAGTCCATAACATGGTTGGCCTTCGCGCCTTCCAAATTGCCCGCGTCGCAAAGGTGCTTCAGTTTATACGGGTCAAGCCCCATGGGGCAGGCCTGTACGCAGCGCGCGCAGCGTATGCAGGGCTCTTCGTCAACGCTCTTCGCGTCCTTTTCATTGTAAACAACTATGCCGCCGTTGGCCTTGGCAATGGGTATATCCGCGCTTGCGGTGCAAACGCCTGTCATGCCGCCGCCCATAACTATCTTTGCGGCTTCCTCGCTGTATCCGCCGCATTCGCCTATCATGTCGGCAACAACGGTGCCTATCCTTACGCGCAGGTTGGAGGGATTGACCACCTTGCCGGTAACGGTGGTTATGCGGCTTATAAGGGGCTTGCCGTCTATGACCGCATCCGCTATCGCCGCGGCCGTGGCCACGTTGGTAACTATCGTATGCACCTCTATGGGCAGCTTGCCGCTGGGCACCTGGCGTCCGGTAACGGCGTGGATAAGCTGCTTTTCACCGCCCTGCGGGTACTTGGTTCTAAGCACCGCTATCTCCACGCCCTCGCGCCCGGCAGCCGCCTTGCGCATGGACTCGATAGCTTCCATCTTGTTGTCCTCTATTGCTATTACGCCGCGCTTTACGCCAAGCGCGCGCATTTCCGCACGCAGGCCGTCCACAACCCGGCGGGGTTCTTCTATCATCAGCCTATAGTCAGCCGTAAGGAACGTTTCGCACTCTGCGCCGTTCAATATAATCGTATCGCAGGTCTTGCCTTCGGGAAGGGTAAGCTTAACGTGCGCGGGGAAGCTCGCGCCGCCCATGCCGCATATGCCCGCAGCCTTTATCGCGGGAACTATCAGCGCGGGGTCAACTGTTTCCACGTTGCCGTAGCCCTGTATGCCGTCCACCCATTCGTCGGCAAAATCATTCTGTATGCAAACGCACATAACGGGTCCCGCGCCGGTGATGAGCCGCGGCTCAACGGCCGTAACCTCGCCGGATATGCTGGCGTGTACGGGAAGGCCCAAGCCGCCGACGGGCTCGCCTATAAGCTGGCCTATCTTTACATGATCGCCCTTGCTTACGCACGGCTTGGACGGAGCACCCAGATGCATGCTCATGGGAATGACCACCGAATCGGAAACAAAGTCCCGTATCGGGGCATTTCGGGTCGGCAGCTTACCCTCGTGCTGGGAATGCAGAGGATGTACGCCGCCCTTGAAGGAATACTTTGGCAAACAAAGCACCTGCCTTTCGATGTGATGCGGAATATGATGTAATAAAAATGCAAAAATGCATGCGAACATAGTTACGCCTACCATTGCTATCCGTGCTATTATAGCACACAATTTTTCACCCGTGTAGTACTTTATTCTCGTTAGTTTTTTAACTTTTGCCCTAATTTGCTATACTTCGCGGCACTTATATGTTATACTTTTGTCATGAATGTTTATACGGACAGCCAAATAAGGAATATAATATATAAAACCGCGCTCGCTCACGGGTTTGCAGGTATGCGTATGCTAAAATTGCATAAGCTGGACGCTTGGCATAAGTATTCCGCGCTTTACGGCACGGGCTGCGCAATGCCGTACGACCTGCCCGCGGCATATCCCGATGCAAAGGCCGCACTGCTTTTGATATGGGCCTATGCCCCGTATGAAAACGGCGGGCATATTTCCTCCTATTATCCCGCCAGCAACGCAAGCTACCACGCATCAAAGACCGTGGAGGCTGAACTTAACGCGGCGGGAATAGCAGCAGAGCGGGCGTTTATACCCGCGCGGGCGCTGTGCATAGCCAACGGAGTGGGGCATCAGGGCAGAAACGGGCTGCTGAGCATTGCCCCCTACGGCACGCGCATTGCGCTTGAAACGCTGCTAATATATTCCCCGGTTGAGCCAAACACGGAGCAGGTCTGCACGGAGGGCGGCTGCCCGGAAGGCTGCACGGCCTGCATCTCCGCCTGCCCCATGGGCGCGATAACAGCGGACGGGCTGAACGTAACGCGCTGCATGCGCTATATTATGAACAGCGGCTATACAGAAGAAATTTGGCAAAAGCAGCAGACATTTCTGGGCTGCGAGATTTGCCAGACCGTTTGCCCCAAAAATGCGCGGCTGAAAAAGCTGCCCGTGCCTGACGACACGGCGGAAGCGTTTGAGCTGAGGCGGCTTATTGCGGGCAACGCGAAGGCCGCGCGCATTATAGCGGGCAAAAACATAACCGGCAACGGGCGGCTTACCATGGAAGCCATAGCATTCGCCGCGCGGGAAGGGCAATGCGGGGCGGAGATCCGCGCCTGCCTTTCCTCCCCGTTTGAGCAGGTGCGTGCGGCGGCCAAGTGGGCATTAAGCAAATATTTCGGCGGGATTTAACACTTTCGCGCCAAAACGTTACTTAAACATAATCAAAGTTTGAGACTTTCGTAACACTTTTGTGATGCTTTTTCTCCCGCCATGCTCTATAATATGAATCAGAAAGAGAGAGCAACCTTTCAAAAGAGCAAACAACAGGATTACCGGTCCGCTGGCAACAACGGACCGATTATTCTTTTTGGCGATTGATTGAAAAAGCCTGATAGTATATAATCTATAGTAATAATACCATCCCTATAGGAGGGCATATGGATATGGAAATGCAGAAATCCGAAAATAAGGACAAGCGCGTGCCGCTTGCCGAAAACGTAAGGGAATATGATGAACGCCGCTTTATGGGCAGGCGCACACGTATAGCGGCAAAGCAGAGCACGCCGGGCGAAAAGGCCCGCGAGTTTTTACTGAGCCTTAAACAGGACGGCACGGTGGACGAGCTGAAAACCGTTATGAAGGAGGGTGCGGAATATATTGTGGGCATCTGCTCCAACTTTACCTCCAAGGGATATGATTACTGGGTGGCTGTGGAGGTGGATAACGACACGCCGCTGCTTGAAGGCTACGAAACCATATTCGTACCCGCCGGAACGTATGCATATTTTGACTGCGAAGGCGGCACGAACGAGGCCGTTACAGGCTGCTGGTCTGATGTTTACAACACATGGTTTCCCAAGTCCGGCTACAATCACCAGGGCACGCAGGAAATGGAGATTTATCCCCTTGGCGATATGGAGGCGGAGGATTACCGCTGCACGCTGCTGGTGCCGGTAAAGCGCATTGAGCGCGTGCCTATAAATAAATACAGGCGCAGTGCGCTTGGTTCCGCGCCGTTCGTGCTGATAGGCAGCGTTATGGGCTTGCTCATATCCGGCGCGAACGACACAAAAACAATGTTGATTGCCGCGCTTGTGGGCGGCGGCCTTGCATGGTTCCTTTATGAATACATTGCAAAGCGCCGCGAGGAGCGCGCGAAAGCAAAGGATGAGGCAAAAAACAACAGCGGAAAGGAGTGAAGCAAATGCCTGACAAGAACAAAGAGCTATCCAAAATTCTGTTGCTGACTGCAAGCGTTCTGCTTTCGGCGGCAAGCGTTGTGTTCCTGCTGATCTGCCTTATTTCGGACAGCGAAGGCCCGTGGGTGCTGCCCGCGGCGCTCGGCTGCTCCGTACTCAGCAGCCTGTTCAGCATTGTTCGCAGCGCCGGCGAAATAAAGGAAGAAAAGGCCAAAAGAGCAGATAATATCCGTTAAGCACAGCAAAAGCGCAGCCATAAGGCTGCGCTTTTTATATGCTTATTTTATGCTTTGTTCAAGCTTATCAAACTCATCGCAGGAGAAAAACTCTCCAAGCGTTATGCCAAGCCCGTCGCAAATGAGTTTTATAGTCATCAGCTTTGGGTTATTGCTTTTGCCGTAAAGTATGTTCTTTATGCTGCTGGGCGGAACGGCGCTCAGGTTTGCCAATCTGTTTACGCTTATTCCGCGTTCCCCGCACAGTCTCAGTATCCTGCTTCTTGTCGCAAGCACAGTCTCGTCCATGGGAATGCTCCTTTTTACAAACAGCACCGTTTGCACGGTGCTGCCTTACCATATAATATAGTATCTTTACTTTTAACCGCAGCAGTCTGCCATCGCGGTCTGCGCCGATGTGAACATGGGCAGGAACTCCTCAATGGGTTCGGATGCCATGGCGGTTATGGTTATGTTGGTGGTGTAGTTCATGAACTTGTTCACCAGTATGTACTGCTTTATAGTAATGCCGCTTATGTCCACGTCAAACTCCGCGCACTGATAATCGGTGCTGCCGAGCGTCTGCTCCGTCGTGCCGACATAGGTGCAGTTCATGGCCGTGTTTTCACCCATCTGCTTAACTATTTCGTCCATAATATCGCCTATGCCCATGCCGAGCGCGCCCAGCATGCTGACCTTTTGATATATTATGAATACGTTGGTGCCGTTGTCCGGATTCTGTACAAAAGTATCGTACACAACCTCGTGGTCGCTCAGATCTTCGCCCTCGGTACCCAGCATCTCCTTGGATACGCCGACAAGCTGCGCAATGTATTCATCGTCCGCCAGCAGCCAGTTTTCGGGCGGGGTGAAGTTAAATCCCGCGGTGGCGTTATAATATACGCCGTCCGTCCATGTGCCGCGCGTTATGGAAGTTTCGGCCTCCGCGGTAGGTTCTGCCGTGGGTTCTTCAGTTGCAACAGGCGCTTCGGTGGGGGCTGGGGTGTCCGTAACAACGGGCTTTCCGCCTTCCGCGGGCAGCGTGGATATCAAATCCTGTGCGTTGGGCTTGTCCGCGCCGCCTGTGCAGCCGGAGAATGCCATAAGCATAATTGCAGCCATCATCATGGCAACAGTCTTTTTCATAATAAAAATACCTCTCGTCCATTCTATGCCGCTTTTACGGCACAATTTGATTATACATTATGCCGCGCAATATGTCACATATTTTGACATATATATTTATAATACCCGTCCAGCCCGTCCGCCTTGCTGGGATGCAGCGCGCGTATGCCCATGCCCTGCATAGCGTAAAGCAGCACCAGCGTGCCGGGTACAATAACATCATGCCGCTTTGTAAGCAGCGGATGGCGGCTGCGCGCCCCGTCCCCCGCTTCGTGCAGCTTTTTGGAAAGCAGCTCTATCCTCTCCCGCGTAAGCAATATGGATTCGACAGCGTGCTCATCGTATTCCTCAAGCCCGAGCGACAGCGCCGCAAGCGTTGTTATCGTGCCGCCCACGCCTATCCAGTCCGTTATTCTTATGCGCGGGAAGCGGAACAGCCCTTTGCACGCCCCGAACACGGCCTCGCGCATGGATTCATACGACCCGTCCGATTCCTTATCGCATATGTCCTTCGCGCGGACGCAGCCCATCGGCGCGCTGACCGCAAATCCCTCCGAAATGAGCTGGCACGACCCGCCGCCAAGATCTATCAGGCCCCAATCCGGCTTGTCCGCAATGCCCGCACCTATGCGGGCAAATGTGGCCTCCTCCTCGCCCGAAAGCACGCGCACGGGCATTATCTCCCCCGCAAGGGCAAGGAAGCGTTCGCGGCTGCCGAATTTGGCATCCCTCACGGCGCTGGTGGCGTATGCATATGGCTTGGCGTCCTGCGCCGCGGCAAGGGCGGCAAGCTCCTTCAGCGCGGCTATGCTCCGCTCTATGGCCGCATCGCTAAGCTTTCCGGTTGAAATTATGTTTTCCGCAAGGCGGGTGGTTATAAGCCGCCTTTCCCCGTTAGGGCCAAGATATCGTATTGAGTTGCTGCCTATGTCAACGGCGGCTTTCTTCTGCATTGTTCATCCTCCCAAAAATACTTAAAAAGTGGCCAACGGCCACTTTTCGTTTTCTTAATCCGTTATGTCGAACTTTATATCGTCCGGCAGCACAAGCCCCAGCTTTTCGCGGGCGTACTGCACTCTGTATTCATCGCTCTTTGCGTATTCTATCATGTATTCAAGGCGTTGCTCCTCCGCCTGCAGTGCGGCGTATTGTTCGTCCAGCGCGGCCTGCTTGGCGGCGATCTCGTTCAGCTTAGCCTGCTGGGAAAGTATTACCGCGCCCGCGAATATAAGGCATATAAGCGTAAGCAGCATAATAAATCGGGGCGTTGCCTTCAGCTTCCGTTTCATGCCGCATACCTGCCTTTCTTATATGGTAATATACGCATAGGTGCGCACCTATCGCGTATACTATATTTATAAAGCATATATGCGCATATTTCAAGCCTTATTTTTCCGTTTTTGCATGGGTTTTGTAAATGTGCCCGTATTTTCGTTTTTTTGCAAGGCTTTGCCTTATGCGCGCCCCGCACAGGCGCATTGGATAGCGGCAGTATATCAGGGCGCCCGCCGCTATCAGCATTATTGAATAAAGCCTTATCCGCCCACTGTCCGCATAAAGCAGCGCGGCGGCCGCGGCAATGCCCGCAAATATATAAAACATAATATCCAGCGCCGCGTCGATAATGCGGTTTTCGTTGAACGGCAGCCGTATGAACGCGAAAATATCATACATAAGCCCTATCAACGTGCCACAGTAAAGTGAAATAAGGCATATGCGTATTTCCGCCGCCGCGCGCAGCATCAGCGGAACATGCGCGAAAATAGCGAACCGCGCTGCTGTGCATCCTCGCTGTATTCAAGGGCCAGTATTTCCCCCTCAACTATTACCTGCCCCTCGTCAAGGCTAAGCTTTGTTATGTGCAGCCCGCTGCCTTCTATCCTAAGCTGCCCCGCGTCCGTAAGCAGCTCTATCTCCGCCTCGTTGAAGCAATCCACGTCCTTCACCCCACTCACGCTCATCAGCTCCCTGCCTTCTATATGCACGCTGTGGGAACGTATGCGTGTGCTGCCTTCGCCCAATATTCTGTCCATACCCGGCCTCCTTTTGTGTAGTTATGCCCTTGTTTGATTATATGCGCGTATACTAAAGAAAAATACATCAAATATTCACACGTTTCTTCTTGACAAATGCGTATGTTTAACGATAATATGATATTGTCGGTAGAGAAACGGATAAAAGCCCCAAATATAACGTTTTAACTTCATTAATATGGGCATAATACTGATAGCAGAACCGATATATACACACCGTAAGTAGGAAATTTGTTTATAAATTTTGCGTTTCTTGAAAGGAGCAGCATTTTGACCAGAGATCAACTGTTGGAAAAATCCTTAGGCGATCTGAGAGAGATCGCAAAGCTTCAGGGTGTTAAGTCCATCACCAAATATCGCAAGGGTGAACTTGTCGATATCATCATGAACGGCGGCAGCAAGCTTTCCGCCGTAAAGCCCAAGGCCGAAGCCGAAGAAAAGGCCGGGGCCGTAAGCGCGCCGAGCGCACCGCAGCGCGCGGAGGAAGCCCCCGCCGCAAAGGCGGAACCCGTGCCGCAGGCGCAAACTGCCGCGCCGCAGCAGGCCCAGCCCGCCCCCGCGCCAAGCGCACCGCAGGGCGGCATTCCCCCGCTTGACGCCGGGTATGATTCGCGCCAGCGTTATCAGCAGCCTTACCGCCAGCCGCGGCAGGATTATCAGTCCCCCTCCGGCTACAACCGCCGCTATACCGCCCCCGGCGCATATCAGGACACGCGCCAGCCGCGCCAGAATTATCAGCAGCCCTACGGCGCGCCCAGATATGCAAACCAGGGCTATGATTCCCGCCCGTCTTACAGGCAGGATGGCTACGCCCCCGCGCCCAGCCCCTATCGCCAGGCGCAGGAAGCATATATGCAGCAGCAGCAACAGCAGCCCAATCCTTACCGTCAGGATAGCTATATGCAGCAGAATCCTTACAGGCAGGATCCCTACGCGGGCGGCATGGATATGCATGAGGACGCTTACCGCCAGGCTAAGCCCGACAGCTTCTATAAGGACTATAACCCCGCCGCTCCCACGCCCGCAATATCCGAAATGCTTGAAGCGGGCACCTGCGGGGACTGCGAAGGCGTGCTGGAGGTTCTGCCGGACGGTTACGGCTTCCTCCGCAGCGAAAACTATCTGCCCGGTACGCGGGACGTATACGTTTCCATCGCGCAGATACGCCGCTTCAACCTTAAAACAGGCGACATGGTTACAGGCAAGACCCGCCCCTCCAAGGAAGGCGAAAGGTTCTTGGCCCTTCTCTACATAACCGCCATAAACGGCGAGGATCCCGAAAAGGCGCAGCAGCGCAAGCCGTTTGACGAGCTGATACCCATTTTCCCCAACGAACGCCTTACCCTTGAATCAAAGGGCTTGGGACGCGACCAGAATTTGGCTATCCGCCTTATAGACCTTATCGCCCCCATAGGCAAGGGCCAGCGCGGCATGATAGTGAGCCAGCCCAAGTCCGGCAAGACCACGCTGCTCAAGAACATTGCCCACGGAATATCCACCAACTATCCCGATGTTCACCTGATAGTTCTGCTGATAGACGAGCGCCCCGAGGAAGTTACGGACATGAAGCGCTCCATAAACGGAGAGGTGCTCTATTCCACGTTTGACGAGCTGCCCGAGCATCATACCCGCGTTGCCGAAATGACGCAGGAGCGCGCGATGAGGCTTGTTGAGCAGGGCAAGGACGTTGTTGTACTGCTCGACTCCATAACAAGGCTTGCCCGCGCATACAACCTTACCATACCCACAACCGGACGCACGCTTTCCGGCGGCATGGACCCAGGCGCCCTGCATAAGCCCAAGCGTTTCTTCGGCGCGGCAAGGAACATTGAAAACGGCGGCAGCCTGACCATAATCGCCACGGCACTTATAGAGACCGGCAGCAGGATGGACGATATAGTCTATGAGGAGTTCAAGGGCACCGGCAACATGGAGATTCACCTTGACCGCAAGATGAGCGAAAAGCGCATTTTCCCCGCCATAGACATTTACAAGTCCGGCACAAGGAAAGAGGAGCTGTTGCTGAGCAAGCAGGAGCTTGAAGCGGTGTTCAGCATGCGCAAAACGCTTTCAAGCGGCAATCCGGCCGACGCTACCGAGCAGCTTATCGCCATGATGGAGCGGACGGAGACCAACGAGGAATTTGTCAACAAGCTGAACAACATGAGCAAGGCTTACGAGCGGGACGGTTTTTCCGCAGGAAAAAGAATAAACTGATAACGTATTGCATTTTACCCGGATGCGGCAGCGCATTCGGGTAATTTTATAAAAGTAGGGTGGTAGAAATGCAATGGCAAAACTGAACCGTTTGATTCACTTTATCTCATTGAGGCTTGCAGGAGCAATGCTGCTTTGCGCATGCAATGCAGCTACCGTTGCGCCGAATGAATATGCATCCCAACTGCACAACGGTTCCCCCGCGCACCTTATCCAGAGTTTACGCAGACTGATACACAGTACATAATAAAAGGCAATATCTCATCTGCCGGCGGCGATTATGTAGCCGTGAACTATTACCCCTACACGCGGGATAACGGCGAAAGCTACTATACGGGCGATACGTCGTGCTACTTCGCCCTATTTGAAGTAACGCTGCATGAAATAAGCGAACCCAATCCATTCGGGTTGAAGTATGCCATATGCCCAGTAATTCGCCTTGACAACGCGGATTTTGAATTTGAAGCGCGATACTGCCGCGAAATATGGCTGAAAAGTTAAATTTATAATTGCTATTGAAATCCGCCGAAAAGCCTGTATAATATGGTTTTGATTTTTTCACGGAGGTTGCTTTTATGGAGAAAAAAGCGGCTAAAGAAGGGCTTTTCAGGCGGCTTTCCCGCCCGGTGGAGCTTACGAGCGGCTCGCCCTGGCGCGTTATACTGCGCTACTCAATGCCCATTACAGTATCGTTTATTTTGCAGCAGATTTATGTGCTGACGGATGCAATAATATGCGGCCAGGTACTTACCGCGGCGCAGGTGGCAGGCGTTAATGATACCGGCCCGCTCACGTTTATATTCCTCGAATTTGCATTCGGCTGCACGGGCGGCTTTTCCGTAATAACCGCAAAGGCTGCGGGAATGGGGGATACGAAGGGCGTAAGGCAGTCCTTCGCAGCGCAGATATATCTTTCCGTAATAATTTCGCTCGTGCTCACGGTCGCATCCATTGCGCTGCTGCCGTGGCTGCTGGGCGTTATAAACGTTACGCCCGTGAATGCGGAGGTGTACAGCGCGGCGTATTCATACTGCGTTGTTATATTCGCAGGCATACTTGCGCAGATGGGCTATAACTTCATCTGCGGCATTCTGCGTGCATATGGCGACTCCGTCACCCCACTCATATTCCTTATAATTTCAACGGCGCTCAATATAGGGCTGGATATTTTCTTCCTTACCACGCTGCGCATGGGCCCTGCAGGCGCCGCCATAGCGACCATTTTGGCGCAGTTTATAAGCGTTATCGGCTGCGGCGCATATATGTTTTCCAAGTATAAGGAGCTTAGGCTACGCAAGGAGGATTTCCGCGTAAGCCTTAGCAGCATATGGGAACACCTGAAGCAGGGCATTCCCCTTGGGCTTCAGTTTTCAATACTTGCAATAGGCATAATAGTTATGCAGGGCGCGGTGGTCAAGTTCGATCTTACCGCAAGCGGCGAAATGGTGGCCTCCACACCGGCGCAAAACGGCTTCGGCGCGGCGAATAAGCTTATCAGTTTCCTCATGGCGCCGTTCAACGGCCTTGCTTCCGCAATATTGGGCTTCAATGCGCAGAACTACGGCAAGCGCGACTATGAGCGCATAAAGCGCGGCACGCTGCAAACCGTGCTTATAATGCTTATAGTTTCCGCCATATGCATTGCCATAGGCCTGCTGCTTTCAATAAACGGCACTTATCAATATATATTCATGAGTACCGATAAGATATCCGCCGAAACCATACGCTACGGCAACACGTTTATGTATGTCGATATGGCGTTCTATGCAATACTCGGCTTCCTTATAGTTGTGCGCAGCGCGGTGCAGGGGGTGTTCCTTGCGGGGTATGTGCTGTGCGCGGGCGTGGCGGAGCTTGTGTCCCGCATACTTATCTGCGCCTTCCTGCCGCAGATAGTCAACGGCGGCGCGATAGATTCTTCCGCCTCAACGGCCGCATTCGCCGCCGTCTGCTTCGGCGATCCGGGCGCGTGGGCATTGGCGTCGCTCGTGCTGCTCCTGCCCCTGTTCAAATATATAATCGGCAAAAAGTATTCGTCGTGGAATGTGTGAGTAAGCAAGGGGATGCTGTTCCAGCATCCCCTTTTTACTGCCGGAAAAATGCATCGTAATATGAAACGCCTTTATACTGTTGCTTCAGCTTATTAAAAGCCGAAATATATCTTTCGATTTTCGCTTCGTTTCCTTTAATTATCATAGTCTGCTTGCGCTTGCCGACGATTATAGTACCAGGCACCAAAACTAAGTTTTTGTTGGATTCAAACAGGCTGCAATCACGCTTTGCACCGATGGCAAATCCCTCAAGCTGCGGAAAATTCGCCGCTATCCACGCCACCTGTTCCGTTGTAAAAACATTCGTCGGAAAATCAAATGTTCTCAGTCGCGGGAGTTCCGCAAGAAAAGACAAATCATTATCCGCAATGGCGCTGCCGTTAAACGACAGCCTTTCAAGCTTCATCCCCGCCAACTGCATCAGACTATTGATAACCGCTTTTTTGTAAGCAGTATTCCCTATTCTGAAATCTCTCAGCGACGGCGCAGTTTTCACTTCCTTTATGGATGAGAGCCGCGAAAAGTCCTCTATGCAAAGCCCTGTTAAGCTTATATTATTCGTCATCTCCCAAAGTGATGCCGCCCTTTGATTTAGACTTAAATAAATATATTCAAGCTGCGGCAGCGTACCGAGCGGCGATAAATCTTCAATAAACTTGTTCTTGAAAAAACGAATTGCTTTCAGTTGTTTTCCGTATGTTTCAATGAAATACTCAAAAGTATCCTGCCTGAGTCCCGATATGGTCACAGCATCGGCATCAGGATGGAATTTCAGCTTATCTATATCGGCAACCGTGATTTTGCCGCCGCCAATGTCCATTTCTTCTTCGCGGAGCCATATGCAGCCGTGTGTCTTGGTTTCACAGTCATAGTCAAAGCTTCCGTCAATAAACGAATCAAAAGAGAATTCCACGGGCTATCCTCCGTTTTTACAACCTCAAATCTCCTTCCCGCAATGCGGTCAGTATTTTCCGTTGGATTGTATCAATTTGCCGCAATGCGGGCATTTGTTGGTGAACGCCTTGCAGACGGCGCATATGAGCATCGCGCCAAAGCATGCCGCCCCAATGTATGCTTCCGTTATGATATCATAATTGCCGTCAAGCAATTTCACGCCGATAATGCCCCAATCAATAATAAATACGATAAGCGCTATTATAAGTACCCATGTTGTGATTCTTTTCATGTGTGTTCTGTCCTTTCCAAAAAGCATTGTACGATAGTCGTATTACACTTTCTTATTTCAAATTATAGCATATAATTTTTAGCTTTTCTATTATTTGCGCAAGGAATGCTGTGCTTCCTCGATTTCTCAGTTGACAATCTAAAAAAGCTTGCATATACTATTATTGTAAGCGCATCGCTTACGCTTCGCTAAATGGAGACGAGTGACGGTTCTGACTCGTCGGTAAAATAAAAAGTGACCGAGCGAAGAATATAAATGGAACCCTCCGATGTGGCGGGTTCCGTTTTTTATATCAGGAGTATCGAATTATGGAATATGATGTAGATATACGCCGCCTGTCATCTGCTTGTAAAAACAGCTATTACGAATCAAGTGAAATATCTTGCTGACGCGCGATGTGAAATAATTCCTCGCAAGCTTGGAATTGTGAAATATTGCTCCTTCGTCGCAATGTGAAATAAAATTTGCCCACGTTCGCGCAAGCGAACATATCACATCTGCGAAGCAGATATTTCACAGCGAAGCTATTTCACTTGCCCGCAGGGCAAATTTCACTGAAAAAGAGCATTGCCTACGCAATGCTCTTTTTCTGGAGGCACCACCCAGAATCGAACTGGGGAATAAAGGTTTTGCAGACCTCTGCCTTACCGCTTGGCTATGGTGCCATATGGAGCGGGAAACGGGGCTCGAACCCGCCACCTCTGCCTTGGCAAGGCAGCGCTCTACCGAATGAGCTATTCCCGCA
>UMCF01110598.1_pt1 | contig 16043 bp, 14 predicted proteins | sample 1964131 | NCBI WGS metagenome assembly UMCF01 (sample SAMEA4835958, study PRJEB28245) | human gut metagenome | biome: gut microbiome; material: fecal sample | place: Denmark | collected 2008
TGACACTGGAATGTGCGTTGCCCTGAGGGGTTGGGATCTTGCTTTGTTGTTACGAATATTTTCACTACCTTTGAAATGAGAAGAATTGTCTAGACTCTTTCGTTCGGATTGTTTTCTTCTTTGGGCGAGCGGATGAAGCACCTCCAGTGTGGCTCTTTTACTTTAGTCTATAAGTAAAGATACGCTACTAGAGTGTTGTGGCAGGCCTTGAGCTACGGTGTCTACTACTTCAAGCTGCTCCCTATCTACGCAGAGCTTTATAGGGATATCTCATCAAGTGAGCAGTACTCTCAACACACTAAACTCTAAGACGACTATCTATGGCACTATTCAATACCCCCGAGCATCTCTCCTGCCACCACTACGCAACTCATGCCAATAGTGGGTGGATCCTTGTCGATAGCTCCACACAGAGATCGTATCAAGGGATGACCGAGTACCACTCGATCCTCTTCTGCACGCAAGGCTCCGTGCGCATAGCAGCGGGGAATGAGCTGTGGAAGCTTCAAAAGGGGGAAATGAAGTTTATTCCTCATGGCACCTCAGTGAAGGCAATCCTGAGTGCAGATGGAGAGCTGATGAACGCATACTTTGACGTTATAGACTTCATCTGCGACAAGATCTCTCTGCAGCAGCTTGGGGAACTCAAGCAGACGGTAGATTACGATCCAGAGCCTCTAGAGGTGCGGGGGGGCTATACACTCCCTACTAACTACCCTCAAGATATACCTTGACGATCAGGCACAGTGCGCTTACCTACACGAGCTCAAGGTTAAGGAGCTCTTTTGGAACCTAAGGGCTTATTACAGCCGTGAGGAGCTGGCTGCCTTCTTGTGGCCCATACTGGGGGTGTCAAAGTTTCACAATGATGTCATCAATGCATTTTCCTGCAATGCCAAAGTCTCCGATCTAGCCGAGCGAGTCTATATGTCACCCTCCTCCTTTTACAAGCGATTTAGAGAGGAGTTTGGCATCTCCCCTGAGCAGTGGATACGTGTGCAGAGTAATAAGCAGATCCTTTTCCTCATCCAGGACTATGACCTCTCTATCGGAGAGATAGCTTCTCAGCTATCCTTCAACTCGCAGTCGAGCTTCTCTCGCTACTGCTCCAAAAACTTCGGGCTCCCACCTTCGGCTCTGCGACGTACCATACAGAATGGTACCACCTCCGAGGAGTTGCTCCAAGTGAGCAATGAAGCGTAGAGATTAAGCCTCTTCAGTATTATTCATCACGCTGAAATCCCCTAGGCTAACTATAGTGGTGGTGTAGCAGAGAGACCTGGCATGCAAAAAAAAAGAAAGGGTTCAACCGCCTCATTTAGCGATTGAACCCTTTTGTTGTGCGGTCTTTTCTATAAGATAGTAGTACGTCCGAACTTAGATGCGATAGGCAAAGCCCGCAAAGGCGTAGATGTTGTAGAGCGGGAATGGCATCATCGTAAAGCTCCTATCCAGAGCTGGCTCGAAGCTCATATTGAGCTGTGCCGTCACGCCGAGGCGCTGGTGGAAGAAGTAGTCGAAGCCTACCCTGACACCCATATCCAGCTTGTTGAAGTGATCCGACAGGTCGAAGTCAACGAGGTGTCCTGGAGATAGTGCCATGTCATTGAACGTGCCATCCCCATCTAGTGTCACCTTAAAGCTCTGCTGCATCAGGTAGGAGAGGTAAAAGCCCACCTGCATGCGGAACTTGTCTTTGCTCGTATGGTAGGCAACCAGCATCGGGATCGTGAGGTAGTAGTTGATGAACTCTGTACTGTTGTTGCCCGTAAAGAATCCCCAAGCGGCCTCCTTGCCATCACTCATGTTGATTCTCAGATTGGTCGCATGGGTGCAGACGTACATCCCTTTGCGCTCCATCTCTAGACCGGTGTCTAGATGCCACCCTTTGGTGTCGGGGAGTTGGTAGGAGAGCCACCCCTTGAGAGCGATGTTCATATGAGGATTCCACGTGTAGATCTTGTCGATAGCCTTAGGCTTAGGTAGGGGCGTGGTAGCTCCGATGTTTAGTCCAGCTTTGACGCCAAACTCGACATTCTCATTGCTACTCTGACCCCACAGAAGTGGCGTCGTGATGAGTGCGAGCAAGAGACCGAGAATCCCTCTGTATAGTTGCTGTGTATTCATATCTGTAGCAGGTTACTTCTTGGTGGGTATGCCTAGTGTTACTGTAAAGTCGTCGATGCGTAGGCGACTGCCGATAGCTCCAATAAATTCGTCGCCACGAGCACTAGACGAGAAGATAAGTGCCATGCGGTACTTGCCATTTTGGAGGTCTATCTGCTTGTAGGCACCCTCATTGACGATCTCTAGCTTTGCCTCAAAGGATGTCCAAGCACCCTCTTTTGTGGGCTTGGGGTGTAGCTGCACTTTAGCTAGGATCCGAGGATCGGAGTAGAGGTTGGTGCCGTTGAGCGGAGTGTCATCGTCTGTTGTACTGTAGAAGACGCAAGCGATCGTAGCCTCGTCCTGTCCCTCAATTTCAGTTGCTTTGTCTTTGGATCCGTCTATTAGCTTGTCGCCTGGAAGCCACTGATAGTATCCCTTGATAGAGAGAGGTATGGCAAAAACTGGCTGACCAAAAAGTGTTGACTCAAGAGGTTTCTCCATCATGAGTTTTTTATCAAACTGCCCGTTGTAGAGGGCTCCTGCGATGACGTGGCTACCCATATTGAAAATCTTCACCCCTTTGATAGTCATCGCCTCTAGGGCTTGCCCAGTACGTCCCTTCGTAAGCGGGTGTATGGGGAAGTCTTCGGGTTTGACTTTGCCAGCCAGCGCTGCGCCCACATTGCTGGCTGACTCCCAGTATGGCTCACCTGCTACGAGCTTAGGGAGCGCTTTCTCTACAGGCATTAGATAGGTTGCTCCCGCTCTAGGACTCGCCCACTCGTCAAAGGTGAAGGTAATTTCCTGAGTCTCCATCTTGCCCAGTGGATTGGGCTCTGGCTCCGGATCGGGAGTGGGGATCGTGTCAGGCTTATTGGGATCAGGCTTGTTGGGATCCGGTTTATTAGGATCAGGTTTGTAGGTGCCGTTTTCGATAGCGATACGCTTAGCCTTGATAGGGTCTTCGCCACTACAACTCATCGTCATGAAGAGTGATAAGGCAAAGAGCAGACCGAGGGTCCAATAGGATCGTTTCATACCGTATTATGTTTACACTTAGATGGGGCAAAGGTAACTATTTCCACTTACATAGCCAGATCTTCCGCAGATTGCTGGCGTCAAGATTGTCTCAGCTCAGATATTATTGTTATCTTTGCGAGAGAATCGTGTGAGCCTCCGCTCGCGCTTGACTTGAGGGGGCGGGGCTACGCACACCCGATGTATGACGACTAACGTATTTAATTTCACATAGAATGAAAAGAGACCAAGAAATCTTTGATCTGATCGAACAGGAGCATCAGCGCCAGCAAAAGGGCATCGAGCTGATCGCCTCTGAGAACTTTGTCAGCGACCAGGTCATGCAGGCTATGGGTAGCTGTATGACCAATAAGTATGCTGAGGGATACCCCGGTAAGCGTTACTACGGCGGCTGCGAGGTAGTGGACAAGTCTGAGAACCTAGCTATAGAGCGTATCAAGAAGCTCTTTGGCGCGGAGTATGCCAACGTGCAGCCACACTCAGGTGCTCAGGCAAACATGGCAGTCCTCTTCACCTGCCTCAAGCCCGGTGATACCTTTATGGGTCTAAACCTAGACCACGGTGGTCACCTCTCGCATGGTTCTCCTGTCAATAGCTCTGGTACGCTCTACCATCCCATCGGCTACAACGTAAGCAAGGAGACTGGTACAGTAGACTACGACGAGATGGAGCAGCTAGCTCGCCAGCACAAGCCTAAGCTCATTATCGCTGGTGGCTCGGCTTACTGCCGCGAGTGGGACTATGCACGCTTCCGCAAGGTAGCCGATGAGATCGGCGCTATTTTTATGGTCGACATGGCTCACCCTGCTGGACTGATCGCTGCTGGTCTACTCGACAACCCTGTCAAGTATGCCCACATCGTCACCTCTACGACGCACAAGACCCTACGTGGTCCTCGTGGTGGTATCATCCTCATGGGTAAGGACTTTGAGAATCCTTGGGGTCTCAAGACGCCTAAGGGGGTTGTCAAGATGATGTCTCAGCTGCTCAACTCGGCTGTCTTCCCAGGCATCCAGGGTGGTCCACTAGAGCATGTCATCGCTGCTAAGGCTGTCGCCTTTGGTGAGGCTCTCGATCCTTCATTTAAGGAGTATCAGAAGCAGGTGATGAAGAATGCTAAGGCCCTTGGCGAGGCTTTTGTCAAGATGGGCTACAACTGTATCTCTGGCGGTACGGACAATCACTGCCTCCTCATCGACCTACGCTCTAAGTACCCTGACCTAACGGGTAAGGTGGCTGAGAACGCCCTCGTACGTGCTGACATCACGGTCAATAAGAATATGGTACCCTTTGACTCACGCTCTGCATTCCAGACCTCTGGTATCCGTGTGGGTACGCCCGCTATCACGACGCGTGGTGTCAAGGAGGACAAGATGGCATACATCGTCGAGCTCATCGACCGCGTACTACGTGATCCTGAGAACGAGGCTGAGATAGCTAAGGTACGTAAGGAGGTCAACGAGATGATGTCTCCGCTACCTATCTTCGCTTGGTAAGATAAACTCAAAAGAGGCCGTGCCTCTTACAATCCTGATAGAGACTGAATGCAGGGGGATGCACGCTTAGACTTCTAAGGAGCAAACCCTAGCACTCAGTCTCTTACTATTTCCCCCTATTTGAGCCTGTCGAATCAGTCGGCAGTCTCCACGCACACATTTAACAGACACACGAGAGATGCCCACACCACCGTTTCAGTACCAGCCGATGTTCCCCGTAGGACCCGATCGGACTGAGTACGAGTTAATCACCTCTGACTACGTGCACACGGTCGACTGCAATGGTCACCAGATGCTTCAAGTCGAGCCAGAGGCGCTACGCATACTTGCCGAGCGAGCTATGCACGATGTAGCTTTCTACCTACGCCCTGCCCATCAGGAGCAGGTCGCTTCGATACTGTCCGACCCAGAGGCTTCGGACAATGATAAGTTTGTCGCCCTCACCTTCCTCCGCAATGCTGAGGTGAGTGCTCTGGGGCAGCTCCCTTTCTGCCAAGATACGGGTACCGCCATCATCCTAGGTAAGAAGGGGCAAAACGTCTGGACAGGTGCTTGCGACGAGGAGTACCTCTCGCACGGCGTCTACGATACCTACACACGCTACAACCTCCGCTATTCGCAAAATGCGCCTCTTGACATGTATCGTGAGGTCAATACGGGGTGTAACCTCCCCGCGCAGATCGATCTTATGGCGACCGAGGGCGATGAGTATAAGTTCCTCTTTATCGCTAAGGGCGGTGGCTCTGCCAATAAGACTTACCTCTATCAGGAGACCAAAGCACTCCTCACGGAGGAGCGGCTCTTCCCCTTCCTAGTTGATAAGATGCGCTCGCTAGGCACAGCTGCCTGTCCTCCTTATCACATAGCTTTCGTCATCGGCGGCACCTCGGCAGAGGCAAATCTCAAGACGGTCAAGCTCGCCAGTGCTAAGTACTATGATGAGCTACCCACCGAGGGCAATGAGCTGGGGCATGCTTTCCGTGATCTAGAGATGGAGCAGCGACTCCTCGAGGCAACCCACGAGATTGGTCTGGGAGCGCAGTTTGGCGGTAAGTACTTCGCCCACGATATCCGTGTGATCCGTATGCCACGTCACGGAGCTTCCTGTCCTGTCGGACTAGGAGTAAGCTGCTCCGCAGACCGCAACGTACGGGCTAAGATCAATAAGGAGGGACTATGGATCGAGCGACTGGAGAAGCACCCCGCACGACTGATCCCCGAGGCTATGCGCCACGGCACCGAGGGCGAGGTCGTTAAGGTAGACCTCAACCGCCCCATGGATGAGATACGTAAGCAGCTGAGTCAGTACCCTGTCTCTACACGTCTCTCGCTCTCAGGCACTATCGTTGTAGGACGTGACATAGCCCACGCCAAGCTCAAGGAGCGCCTCGATCGTGGTGAGGAGTTACCCCAGTACATCAAGGATCACCCGATCTACTACGCTGGCCCCGCCAAGACGCCTGAGGGAATGCCGAGTGGATCCTTTGGTCCCACCACGGCAGGACGTATGGATCCCTACGTGGATCTCTTCCAGAGCCATGGAGGTAGTCTCGTTATGATCGCTAAGGGCAATCGCAGTCAACAAGTTACTGATGCTTGCAAGGCGCACGGAGGTTTTTACCTCGGCAGCATCGGAGGTCCCGCAGCGATCCTAGCTCAGGAGAGCATCAAGCGTGTCGAGTGTCTGGAGTACCCGGAGCTGGGCATGGAGGCGATCTGGCAGATAGAGGTAGAGGACTTCCCCGCGTTCATCTTAGTCGATGACAAGGGCAACGACTTCTTCCAGCAGATCAGACAGTGCGCAGGCTGTCCCCGCAGTTAGTCTCTCAGACATTACTGACGAACATAAACGAAGAGTAGGAACACACTGATTGGTGCGTTCCTACTCTTCATTGCTTAGTGATGTCTAGTAATCTACTTGGTGGGGTGCTGAAAAGTGATGCCTAGAGCTGACATGTTGCCCCTAGAAATTTCAATTCCTCGGAGGAAATTGCCAAATAGCTCCGAAGAAAGTGACCAATTCTTCGGAGGAAATGAAAAATTCTTCGGAAGAATCAACTGGAACTTCGGAAGAGTCAGATGAAACTTCGGAAGAATTTGCCAATTTCCTCCGAAGAGTTTTTCAATTTTCTCGGAGGAAGTCAGAGAAGTCGGGAAAATCGCCGAGGGGTCTAAGACGATTCATGACCTTTCAGCACCTTGAAATAGGAATCAGCCTACGTAGAGAGAAGATGCTGGAGGGCTTGCCGGTCGAGCTTGCCGTTGTCGTTATGCGGTAGCTGCGCTACGCAGCGGATCTCTTTCGGGCGGTGGTAGGGAGGTAGGAGCTGTTCGAACGTTTCGCCTAGAGTTTCGGCAAAACCTTTGGGGAGGCTGTCGCCTTCTAGCACGAGTACTAACTTTTGTCCTAGAGCAGCATCGGCTACCCAGCTGATGGCGAGCGGTATGTCGAGTGTCGCAGAGAGCTTTCGCTCGATTGGTTCGGGACTTATTTTGACGCCACCACTATTGATGATGTTGTCGGCTCGTCCCTCTATGGTAAAGCCCCCATCGGGATGCAACTCAACGAGGTCATGGGTCGTGAGGATGGGCCCTTTGGGATAGAGCAGCCGATCCTCGATGAGTAGCTCCCCTGCGCTGCCTTGCGAGAGATGCACCCCCTCGAGGGGATAGAAGAGTGGTGAGGCGTGGGGCCCGTTGAGTCGTCGCAGGGCGATATGCGAGATGGTCTCGGTCATGCCGTAGGTGGCGTAAGCTGCTACGGGTAGCGTGCTGAGCTGCGCCTCCACGGCGGGATGAATGGCTCCGCCCCCGATGATTAGTTGCTCTGCCTGACTGATCAATTTGCGCTCCGCTGCTACCTCTAGTGCGTGGTGTAGTTGTAGGGGTACAAGCGAGACGAATTGCGGTGCTGCGTGGAGTGTCGCCAGCGGATGGCTCGAGGGTGGTACCACAATCAGTTCGGCACCTGCGAGTAGTGCGCGCACCACCATCATCTTGGCGCCTATGTAGCGTAGATTCATCGCTAGGAGGAGTCGTTTGCCAGCTTCGATTTGAAAGTAGCGGTTGCTTCTGAGTCCGCTACGTCGCATGGCAAGCTTCGCCAGCTGAAGCCGTTTAGGTGTACCCGTTGAGCCAGAGGTTTGGACGGTCACACTCTCCTCTCCGCTCCACCACTCCCTGAGGAAGGTGAGGAGTGGCTGTAGCACCGCTCTACGCTCGGACGTTAGCCCTCTGGCGAACGGCTCTAGGCTCTCCGCATCTATTCGTGCGCTATCTATATATAGGTGTTCGGACATGATGCTGTTGGCTAGAGATGCTAGTGCTCCTAGTGCTCCTAGTGCTCCTAGTGCTCCTAGTGCCACTAGAAAGGCTAGTGACTCTAACTTCTAATCTCTAACTGCTAACCTCTAATCTCTAATCTCTAATCTCTAAAAAACATCTGGTCGCCCTCGAGTCGTAGCGTGGAGGGCGTGTTATTGAGATAGAGAGCTCCTGTGCCAAGCCCTTGCGGGCGGACGATCGGGTACTGGCTGACCCACTGAGCGATGGCACTAACCCCCACGTTTGACTCCAGCGCTGAGGTTGCCCACCAGCCGATGCCTCGCTTCTCGGCAAGCTCGATCCACTCATCGACATCGCTATGGAGCGACGGCTTGAGGATGATATAGTGCGGCTTGCCCTTATCTAGTAGCTGTGCTTTGCGCTCTCGGGTATGGATCCCGATCAACTCCTCGTCAAGCGCTATGGGTAGTGGCGACGCTGCAGTGAGCTTTGCTAGCTCGTCCCACTGATTGCTTGCAGGTATCGGCTGCTCGATGGAGTGTAGGTGAAAGTCGCTCAGCTGCTTCAGTCGCTCTAGAGCTACCTCAGGGGCAAACGCTCCGTTGGCATCCACCCGCAGCTCCATCTCCTCCGGTGAGAAGTGCTGGCGCACGTAGCGGAGTAGCTCTAGTTCTTCTGAAAAGTCTATTCCGCCGATCTTAAGCTTCAGGCAGCGGAAGCCTTGCGCTAGCTTAGCCTTGATCTGCTCATACATATAGGCTTTGTCGCCCATCCAGATCAACCCATTGATCGGGATGCCCATCTCACCACGAGTGAATGGGGTGTCGCAAAAGGGCTTTACCGCACCTCCTTCGCTACTGTGGCAAGCAGCGAGAAAGCTATTGACCGCCGTGGCTAAGCCAAAAGCTATGGAGGGATAGGGGCGTAGCGAAGCTACGTCAAACTGGGCAGGAGCCTGCGCCATCCGCCCCACAAGCTGCTCCAGTACCACCTGATAGTTGGGCAGATCGTCGCAACTGAGCTGAGGCATCGGGGCGCATTCGCCATAGCCTACATGACCTGCCTGCTCGAGGCTTTGGAGACGTAGGTAGTAGACTTGCTTCGTCTCGTACTCGCCACGGGAGGTCTTGGCAGGGCGACGGAAGCGCAGGGTGTACGGCTCCACGCTTATGGTCACCCGCTCGGCTATCTGTGGCAATAGCGTGGGGAGGTGGAGGATGCTCTCTTGTGGTGACATCGGTCGCTAGGGAAACTTAGGGTACTGCTCGAAGTTGGGCTTGCGCTTCTCGAGGAAAGCGTTCTTGCCCTCCTGTGCTTCGTCCGTGAGGTAGTAGAGCAGCGTCGCATCGCCCGCCAGCTCTTGGATACCCGCCTGACCATCCAGCTCAGCATTGAGTCCCGCCTTGATCATACGAAGGGCGAGCGGACTCAGTAGCATCATCTCCTCGGCCCACTGCACGTACTCATCTTCCAGTTGGTCGAGAGGCACCACTTTGTTGACCAGTCCCATGTCGAGAGCCTCCTGAGCGGAGTATTGGCGGCAGAGGAACCATATCTCACGCGCCTTCTTTTGTCCCACAACACGAGCCAGGTACGAGGAGCCAAAGCCCGCATCGAAGCTGCCCACACGGGGACCCGTCTGACCGAAGATCGCATTCTCCGAGGCGATCGAGAGGTCGCACACCACGTGGAGGACATGTCCGCCACCGATGGCATAGCCATTGACTGCAGCGATGACAGGCTTGGGGATACTGCGGATCTGCTTCTGCACATCTAGGACGCTCAGACGAGGCACGCCATCTTTACCAATGTAACCACCCCGACCCTTGACGTTTTGATCTCCACCAGAGCAAAACGCCTTGTCGCCAGCACCCGTCAGGACCACTACGTTGATATTCTGATCCTCACGGCAGATGCGCAGAGCATCGCTCATCTCGGCCGTCGTGGTCGGAGTAAAGGCGTTGCGGTAGCGCTCACGATTGATGGTGATGCGAGCGATGCCGTTGTAGTAGTCGAAAAGGATATCTTCGTACGCTTTGAGGGGCTTCCACACCCTTTGGTTCTTTTCACTCATAACTCTTCTCTTGATTGTAATTGCTTGAAATAGGTCTGTAGTTCGGCGATCTCATCCTCTGAGGAGACGAAAGCCTCGAGGAGACGAGGACGCTCGGCAGGACCGACGAAGTAAGCCATCGTCTCTTCTAATTTGCTCGCCTCTCGCACCGATAGGTACTCCCAGCCACAGCTCTCCGCCCAGCCCTGCGCTCGTAGCTGATGCTCGGCAGTGATGTACCGTTGCGAGAGGCGGTCCATCTCCAGGGTCGGCAGGCTCTGGAAGATGCTTCCTCTCTGGTTGTTGAGCAGTAGCACCCGCACGTTGCTCCCCACCTCGGGTAGCCCCAGTGCATTGAGATCGTAGAAGAAGCTCAAGTCGCCGATGACGATGAAGTGGCGCTCCTCGGCTCTCTGGCGGGCGAAGCCTAAGGCGGTCGAGAGCGAACCCTCGATGCCACTGGTGCCTCGGTTGCAAAGCGTGAGGAGCCGACGAGGCTTGCGAAAAAGCTCCGCATAGCGCACCGACGAACTGTTAGCCAGGTGTAGCACGCAAGGCTCCTCGGGTAGATGACTTAGAAGACTCCCCACCAGAGCCAGAGAACTGTATCGTGGTGTCGGAGACGGCAGTCGATCAATTCGCTCCCGCCACTGAAGGGCATAGGGAGAGCTAGCGTGACCAGCCAAGCCTTGCGCCAGCGTTTCAAGGAATGGCCCGACGGGAGCGGTGATCAGCTCGGTGAGACTGCAAAAGAGATCCACCACACTGGGGTCAGGCGACAGGTGCCATGTCTCTCGTGGCGGGTATGTGCGCAGGTACTGCTTCATCTTGTTGGAGACAATATGTCCGCCGAGGGTGATCAGCAGGTCGGGCTGCAGGGCTCGTCGATCCGCCTCGCTGAGAGACGCTAGGAGTGCATCGAGAGAACAGATCGTCACGGGGCTATTCGATAGCGACTCGCCGATGCAGAGAAACTGCTCCTGCAAGCTTTGTGGAAAGCTCTCCCCCGTGCTAGTTGCAGCAGACCAAGTCTCTTGTCCGACTAATATCATCTTGCGCTCGAACGTGGCGAGTCGACCTAGCAACGGCTCAACCGCCTGAGCATCCACACTATACGGATAGAGCTGCCGGATACAACGCCCTGGCTGCATCCCGACGGGTCGTCTATCGCTGGACTCAGGGGCGTGCTCCGCTGGAGTTGGCGGAAGCAAGGAGACGCCTGGGTCGCTGATCGGGACGTTGATCTGTACGGGTCCAGGGAGCGGAGCATGTGCTACGAGGAGTGCCTCGTTGATTAGGCGATTGCAGTACCACCGCTCCTCATCGGTGTGTGGCTCGGGGAGTTGCACCGCTTTGCGCACGAGCGAGCCGAAGAGTCCTGGCTGAGGAAGCGTTTGCCCAGCCCACTGCCCGATCCATCGCTCGGGTCTATCGGCCGATAGGACAACCAGAGATACCCCCTGATAGTAAGCCTCAGCGACAGCAGGGTGAAGGTTTGCCACGGCAGTGCCAGAGGTACAGCAGACCACGACCGCTCTATGCGTGGCGAGTGCCAAACCAAGGGCGTAGAAGCCCGCGCTGCGCTCATCGATGATCGAGTGACAGGTCGCCCCCGCAAGCTGGTGGCTGAGCGCATGCACAAGTGGCGCATTGCGACTGCCAGGACAGAGCACCACATCACGCACGCCGTGTGCCTGAAGCAGAGCGATTAGTTCGCTGATTACAGGATCTTCCATCGGTATCATCACGCTCCTCCTCTTTTACCTTATAAGACTATGTATTGCCGAGAGCTTGTGCAGCACCTCCTGCCACTCGCTCTCTAGACTTGATCCACGCACGATGCCGCCCCCCGCATAGAGTCGCAGAGCCTGCTCGGGGAGCAACTGCAGGCAGCGTATCTGGACAAAGAGATCGACGCACCGCTCAGGCTCATACCACCCTAGAAAGCCAGAATAGTAAGAGCGCTCTGCAGACTCCTCCTCGAGGATCACACGCTGCGCCACCCGCTGAGGCGTGCCACAGATCGCTGGCGTGGGGTGAAGGCGCTCCGCCAGTGCGATCGGCGCATACCCGTCAGGGAGCTGCAAAGCAAAGCGCGCCTGAAGATGTTGCAACTGCCCTGTCGTTGTCGTCTCCACATCAAGCGCACGGTAGGGGATCCCCTCCTGCTCCAGCAGCTCTCCGATGAAGCGCTGCACATAGTGATGCTCCCGCCGATTCTTCTCACTCCAGACGGACGGCTCGCCATCCGCCTGCCGAGGCATCGTCCCAGCCAGTGCTACTGTCTGCCAGTGCGTGCCATCACCTCTGAGGAGCATCTCTGGTGTGGCACAGAGCCACAGCCCCGACTGAGGCGTGTAGCAGAGCGATACGAAAGCATTCGGATAGTGCGTCAAGGCTTTGTCAAAGGCCGCAACCACCTGTGCCGTAGCGATGCTGGGCAGTTCGACACGGTGCGCCAAGACAAGCTTCTCCGCCATCCCTTCCTGCAGATGCTCCATAAAGCGAGCGAAAGTGACTCGGTAACTATCGGGTAAAGCCTGCGGTATCGGTGCCACAGGCGGAAAGCTCTCTAGCTCTGCCTCGTCACACGCCGCAAGCTGTAGCGCCCTCGCCCCTTGCTTCCCCTGCTCCTCTTCGATCCAAAGCATCGGCGTCTCAGTCGTCACCGTAAAGGGTGCCATCAGAAAGCCCGCTAGATGCGCTTGACCCCTCAGCTCCTCTGCCGTAATAGCCACAACTCGAGCCTCGTGCCGTAGCCCGATCTCACGCACCGTACGTCCCTCGCTAGGCAACCGAAAGCAGGCAAAAGGTGCGCAACGATTCATCCGCTCCGCCACCAGCGTGACCAGTTCGTCACAACGACAGCTCCTACCGCTAGGCTCCTTATGAGATCTCTTACTCAGCACTGCTCTAGTGCTTGTTTCTACTAGAAAGATAGAGGGTCGTGAGGAAAAGTCTTAACCTTCTCATTTGTCTCCCTCTAAGATGTAAAAAGCTTCTTATTTATTCTTCGGTGTCGCGGGTAGCAGTCATGCGAGGCTCGCGAGCCAGCGTGCGGCTAGTCACGGTCGAGGAGTCGATGGCACGGAGAGCAATGTCTCTGACCGTCTCCTCCGAGTTGGCTACCTTGACACCAGCCTCCTTGAGCTGACTCTCGATTTCCTTGATCTTTTGCTGCAGGAGTTCTATCTGCTGATCCTTGAGTCGTAGCTGCCCTTCGGTCTCTTTCTGAGCTAAGTCAAACTCAAAGCGATGCTCTCTGTTGAGACGTTCCTCAGTCGCTTTGATCGCCTTGGACTCAACCTCTTGCATACGAGTCTCTAGGCTCTCAGCTAGCTGACGTAGGCTCTGTAGCTCACGTTCTGCATCAGCAAGCGCACGCTCTCGCTCGGCAGAGGTTCGCTCGAATGCTTGCTTACGCTCCGTCAGTTCACGCTCCTCCGCATCTAGACGCTCTTGAAAGGCATCCTCCTCTTTTCGACGCTTTTGACTCGTTGTGTAGTCGTACTCCTCCTCTTCGCGCTTACGAAGGAGCGCTACGTTTGCCTTCTCTTGCTTGACAGAGTCATTGTATTGCTCACGTTCATGACGCCACGCCTCACGAGTCTCCTCGATCTCACGCTCTAGCTTAGCTCGTGTCTCTTCTAGCTCGACCTGAGCTTCTTCTTTCTGCTTTTTCTGTGCTAGGATCAGTGTAGAGAGCGAGTCCGCATTGCTCTCAATGGCATAGAGCTCACTGATCCAAGCTTCCTTGATACGTATTGTCTCATTGAGCGTCTTGAGCCGCTCGAAGCCCTCCTTGAGCTGATTCTGAAGTAGTGTCACAGAACGCTCAAAGCCACCCATCACCTCACGAGCGAAAGCATCTAACTCGTCAGCCGATAGCGCCTCGGCTTGTGCTACGACCTTTTGCTCAGTGACCCGCTTCTGCTCCTCCTTGGGGTTCTCTAGACTCTTAGCCTGCACCTCTGCCAGTAGCGCCTCATAGGCCTCCAGCATCTCTTTCTTTGTGTTCGACATGCTGATCTGAACTCTCTCCTCACTCATATTACTTTTTATTCTAATGGTTTGTCTTGTTGCTTTGACGTTTTGTGGTCTCTAGAGTAGTCAGTCCTATGATGTAACTAATGCAACTTCTTATGTCTACATTTGGAGCGACTGCCAAGAGCCAACAGTTTCACAAATATACAACTTCTCATCAGATTAGCTCCTCTTACGGGAGAAGGGCGGCGTCTCGCAGCTCGCGGTAGAGGCGCTGCACGGGGAGCCCCATGACGTTGTAGAAGGAGCCCTCGATGTGCGAGACACCGATGTAGCCGATCCACTCCTGTATGCCGTAGGCGCCCGCTTTGTCGAGTGGCTGGTAGTGCGCTACGTAGTGGTCTATCTCGCTGTCCGTGAGCTGTGCGAAGGTGACCAGCGTGTGGCTGGCGAAGGAGCGCTGCCACTCGGTCGTGGTGAGCGAAACGCCCGAGACCACTTCATGCTGGCGACCGCTCAGGAGGCGTAGCATACGCCGTGCGTCGTCTAGGTCGTGTGGCTTGCCGAGGATTTGCCCGTCTAGGAGGACGACCGTGTCGGCCGTGATGAGCAGTTCGTCGGCTTGTAGTGTGGGGCGTAGCTGTTCCGCTTTGAGCTGGGAGAGATAGCGTGGCACCTCTTCGAGCGGTAGTGTGTCAGGGTATGCCTCGCTGTGTCCCTCGATGGTGCGTATCTCAAAGGGGTGCCCGAGGGTAGCGAGAAGCTCTTTGCGGCGTGGCGATTGGGAGCCAAGGATCCAACGGTAAGTTTTCATAGTGAGTAGTCGTCTAGGATAGCTTCGGTGAATAGGTTGTAGAGCTGCGATACTTCATTCAGTTCCTTGGGTAGCTGCTCGAGGAGTGCACGGTGGCGAGCGATGGTCTCTAGGTCATGCCGGCGAGCGGGTCCCGTCTGAGCAGTGTAAGGGTCGATCGTGGTTGCCTTGGAGGCAGTGCGCAGGATGAGCCCGTTGAGCAGATCGGTGGGGAGACCAGCCTGAGTCAGCAGACGGTGCGAGAGGGTGTAGAGGCGGTTGGTACAGTTGGAGGCGAGTACGCCAGCGAGGTGTAGCCAAAGGCGTTGATCTAGCGTAGAGGGGATCGCCTCAACCTGAAGAAGGTCATTCCACTGCTGGAGGGTGGTCAAGCCCTCGTCAGAAGCGAGCTGGTAAAGGACCTTTTGTCCCTCGAAGGGAACGACGACCTCCTTGGCAAAGCTATTGAACGGGTACCAAACACCATAGGCGCGCTGCCCGCTGAAGCATTCGATCGGAGTCACGGCGGATGTGTGTACGACCAAGCCGTCTAGTGGTGGAAGTGCCTTGGCGACCTCTGCGATAGCTTGGTCGCTGACGGCTATAATGTAAAGGTCGGCTGCGGGGAGCTCCTGCAGACTGTCGGTGACGGGACAGGCAAATGCAAAGCGCTTACGGAGCGACTCGGCATGCGCCAGCTGACGGCTGTAGATGCCGCAGAGCGATGCGGCGGCGTGGCTCGCCAGTGCAGCGGCTATGGAGGTGGCTACGCCTCCAGACCCTATGAGTACGACTTTCATGGTATATAAACTACAAAGCAGTATGTCAAAGGTACGAAATTAGAGGCTACTCGTCTTCTACTCCTCCGATTAGTCTGATTCACTCTGAAGCCTCCGATTTTCTCCGAGGAAATTGTCAAATAGCTCCGAGGAAAATCGCTATTTCCTCGGAGGAATGAAAAAATACTTCGGAAGAATCAAATGATACTTCGGAAGAATCAAATGATAAGTCCGAAGAATTTCTGATTTCCTCGCTGAGGAATAAAAAATATCCACGGAAGAAATCTTACATTTCCTCCGTGGAGTTGTTTTAAGAGCCTGCTGAATTGGCTCGTTAGGAGTTGCTGATTAGAGCGTGTCGATCAGGTCGCTGAGAGTCTTCTTGGCATCGCCGATGAGGAGCGTCACGCCCTCGCTACGGCTGTAGAGCGGGTTCTCGACACCTGCGTAGCCGGGCTTGAGGTCATAGTTGCAGATGATGACCTGCTTGGCTTGATCTACGTTGA
>UMCF01085883.1_pt1 | contig 16040 bp, 13 predicted proteins | sample 1964131 | NCBI WGS metagenome assembly UMCF01 (sample SAMEA4835958, study PRJEB28245) | human gut metagenome | biome: gut microbiome; material: fecal sample | place: Denmark | collected 2008
CTTTAAATCAGCAAAAGATAAACATCCGCTCAAGCCAGTAGACCAGGATACCTGCCAAATAACCGAGCAGACACACAAACGAAATGTGGCGTAAATACCAGCCGAATGTGATTTTTTCAAGACCCATCACCACAACGCCGGCGGCACTGCCGATAATGAGCATGCTGCCACCCACTCCGGCGCAGTAAGCAAGCAACTGCCAGAACTGACCGTCCTGCACAAACATCATCATGTCGGGACTTGTCACGGCGGCGGCAGGGATAACGTTGTACATACCCATGCATCCAGCCACAAGCGGCACATTGTCGACAATCGACGACACCACGCCAATGGCACCTGTCACGAAATAAGCATTGCCGTTGGTGGCGTGTTCAAGCCACTGTCCGAAACTTGTAAGCACACCCACCTCGCTCAGCACAGCCACAGCCATCAGAATGCCGAGGAAAAACAGGATGGTCGACAAATCGATTTTATGAAGAATCGTCGACACGCGCTCAGAGAACGAGCCTTCCAACTCGTGTTCGTGACGCAGGAATATCTCTGTCATCGCCCAAAGCAAGCCAAGCACGAAGAGGATGCCCATAAACGGAGGCAAACCAGTGATGGAGCGGAAGAACGGCACAAACATCAAGCCGCCCACACCGACAACAAACACCGCCACCCGTTCGCCATGGCTGAGTGCCGATTTTGTGAAATCTACATTGTCCTCCACCACAGCCAACTGCCCCTTGAGCTTGAACTGCAACAGGAACGTAGGCAAGGCAATCGAGACAAGCGACGGCAGTAACACTTCCTTAATCACACCTATCGACGTGATGTTGCCCTTGATCCATAGCATAATAGTCGTTACGTCGCCAATCGGAGAGAACGCACCGCCACTGTTGGCGGCAAGGATGATGAGCGAGGCATAGATAAGCCTATCGTTGCGTTCCTGCACGAGCTTGCGGAGCACCATAATCATCACGATGCTCGTGGTCAGGTTGTCGAGCACGGCAGAGAGAATAAACGTGATCAGCACGATGCGCCACAACAGCGAACGCTTGCTACGGGTGCGCAGACGGTCGCGCACAAAAACAAAGCCACCGTTGGTGTCGACAGTCTCGACAATGGTCATCGCTCCCATCAAGAAGAACAGAATCTCACACGCATCGCCGAGATGCTCAAGCAGCACGCCCTGCGTCACAAACTGGCGCGCGGCGGCATCAGAGTCGTCAAGATGGAACGCCGAGAAGAACCGGGCAAAATCATCGGCATGAAACTCTGCCACATAATCAGGGCAGCCAATCATATACAGCGACCAGCAGATTGCACACATCAACAAGGCGGTCGCAGTCTTGTTGATTTTAAGTCCGCTCTCAAGAGCGATACAGCCGTAACCAATCAGAAATACGGCAACAATAACAATTGTTAAGAACATAATATCTACAAAAAAAGGGCTTTAAAAAATAGTTTAGTTTTTGCGGTCGTAAAATTATGGAAATTTTTCCGTTATGTATAAAATTTTTTTTATGTTTAAAAACACATTTCACCGCCACACTTGCATATCCGACACAAAACGAGTAATTTCGCACACTGAAATGGAAAAAGAAGAAGTCACTATGCTGCAAATCGGAAATGCACTGGTCAGCCTCGACCTTATTGAACAGTTTTTCTGCTGCGATCTCGACAAATGCCTCGGCGAATGCTGTATCGAAGGCGATGCCGGCGCTCCTATCACCAAAGAGGAATATGCCAAGATAAAGGAAATACTGCCCGAGGTGTGGGACGACCTGCTGCCGGCTGCCAAACGCGTGATTGAGGAGCAAGGCGTGGGCTACGTCGACGAGGAAGGCGACTTGGTGACATCGATTGTCGACGGGCGCAACTGTGTGTTTACGTGCTATGGCGAGAACGGGATGTGTCTCTGCGCCATCGAGAAGGCATACCGTGCTGGAAAAATCGACTTCTACAAGCCAATCTCATGCCATCTCTACCCTGCCCGCCTTCAGGAATTTCCCGACTTCACCGCCGTCAACTACCATCGTTGGAAAATCTGCAAATGCGCGGAAGTGATGGGCAGAAAAAACCACGTGCGGCTGTATCAGTTTCTTGAGGGTCCGCTGACGCGCCGCTTCGGCAAGGAATGGTACGACGAGCTGCGCACCGCCTGCGAGGCCTATCTCGAAGAATACGGAGAGTAAGCATTCACTTTTTTTTCATTTTTTGTCTGTATTTCTGTTTGCCGTAAAAGAAATTAGACGTATCTTTGCATCGTGATTGAGGGAAGCATAATCAATCACCATTACTCGCTACGCTTCCCGCAGTCATCCACTCTTTAATTTTCTCAAAAAAAAGATTTTCAGAACAGTCACGTGCGCACAACGGCGCGACGTAGATTCAAAATGTAATACATCTTACATATATGTACAACTTACAGGACTTAAATGCAGCCTCTCCAGAAGAACTGCTCGAGATTGCCAAAACATTCGACATCAAGAAAGCCGACAAAATGGCCCAGCAAGACTTGATTTTCACAATCCTCGACGAGCAGGCGATAAACCGCGCCAAAGAATCGGCTTCGAAATCGGAGGCTAAAAAACCAAAAACAAAAGCCAAGAAAAAAACAGCCGAGCCAAAAAGCGATGACAACGCAGAGGCTACGGCTGTAAAGACTGCCGCCAAAAAGGCTGAACCTAAGAAAAACAGCAAAAAAAAGGAGGCAGAGCCTGCCGCGGAGACCGCTCAGGCAGAAGAACCTAAAGAGGAGAAACCGGCAGCAAAGAAAACCACGGCAAAGCGCACATCCAAGAAAAAGGAAGCTGAGCCTGCCGCCGACATGACAGCTCCGGCTGCCGAGGTTGTCGTGGCTCCAGCAGCCGAGGCCGAAGCCCCTGCTGAAAACGTGGAGACAGCCGTAAAACAGGTAGAGAAACCGGCAGAGACGGAAAACGCCGCTCCCGAAGCCGAAACGCCACAACAGGCAGAACCGGCAGAACCAGCAGAACCAGCAGAAGAAAAACCTGCCGAACAGCAAAAGAAAAACGACATCGGATTCAGCTCGTTCTTCCCGTTCAGCGGCGGACAGAAATTCGTGCCCCGTTCGCAACGCCAGCAGCAAGACCAGCAACAACAGCAACAGCCTGCCGAAGACGAAGTTGCGGCATTCCCGGCTGAACCCAAACAGCAACAGCAACAACAGCAACAGAAAAACCAGAAAGCAAACCGCCGCCAGCAGCAACAACAGCAGCGCGCGGCAAAACAGCAGCAGCGCCAACAGCCTCAACAGCCGCTCTACGACTTTGAAGGCATCGTGAAAGGCGCAGGCGTGCTGGAAGTGATGCCCGACGGCTACGGATTCCTCCGCTCCTCCGACTACAACTACCTGTCGTCGCCCGACGACATCTACGTGTCGCAGTCGCAAATCAAGCAAAATGGCTTGAAGACAGGCGACGTGGTGGAAGGCAACATCCGTCCGCCGAAAGAAGGTGAAAAATTCTTCCCTCTCTGCAGCGTAGACTCAATCAACGGGCGCACCACAGAATTCGTGCGCGACCGCGTGCCTTTCGAACACCTTGTGCCATTGTTCCCCGACGAGAAGTTTGACCTGACATCGGGACGCACCACCTGCAACATCTCGACACGCATCGTCGACATGTTCTCTCCTATCGGCAAAGGTCAGCGCGGACTTATCGTGGCACCCCCGAAAACCGGTAAGACAATCCTGCTTAAAGACATTGCCAACGCAATCTCGGAAAACCATCCGGAAACATACATGATTATCCTGCTCATCGACGAGCGTCCGGAGGAGGTGACCGACATGGCACGAAGCGTGAATGCGGAAGTAATCGCATCCACATTCGACGAGCCAGCCGAACGCCACGTAAAGATTGCCGGACTGGTGCTTGAAAAGGCGAAACGCATGGTTGAGTGCGGACACGACGTAGTAATCCTGCTCGACTCAATCACACGTCTGGCACGCGCCTACAACACCGTGTCGCCGGCATCGGGCAAAATCCTCACCGGTGGTGTCGACGCCAACGCGCTGCAAAAGCCAAAACGCTTCTTCGGCGCCGCACGAAACATTGAAAACGGCGGATCGCTCACAATCATCGCAACCGCACTTATCGAGACCGGTTCGAAGATGGACGAGGTGATTTTCGAAGAGTTCAAGGGCACCGGCAACATGGAGCTGCAGCTCGACCGCAAGCTGTCGAACAAACGCATCTTCCCTGCCGTCGACATCATCTCGTCGAGCACTCGACGCGACGACCTGCTCCTCAGCCAGGATACCATCAACCGCATGTGGATTCTCCGCCGGTTCCTCTCCGACCGCACTCCTATCGAGGCAATGGAGTTTATCAAGGACCGTATGGAGAAAACCCGCAGCAACGAGGAGCTGCTCCTGACAATGAACGACTAACTCTCGTCGACAACCCCACACACATACCGGCGACAACCGACAATGGTTGTCGCCGGTATTGTTTTTATAGCGATGCTGCATGGGAAGCACAAGGATTTACGACGCGCATTACGCAAAAGAGGATTTTAGGATTGCACTTTTTTTGCGTAACTTTACGGCAACAAAAACACTGACACAATGGCAATATCACTCTGCGCACTATCAACAATGGCTATGCTCGACCTTGCCGCCGCGGCTTCGCAGGCATGGCTGCCGATGCTTGTCGGCACTTACACCGACACCGACAGCAAAGGCATCTATCAATATCGCTTCAACCAAGAAAGCGGAACGGCAGAACTCACCGCCGTTACTCCGGCGCGCAACCCGTCGTTTGTGATTTTCTCCGACAACGGCGACAACGTCTATGCCGTCGACGAGTCGGGCACCGACGACGACGCCCTTGCAGCATTCCGCTATGAAGGCATCGACAAGCCATTGACCCGCATCAACGCCGTGGCGACGGGCGGCAAAGCGCCGTGCAACATCTTCCAGACAAAAAATCTGATCTACACCGCCAACTATACGGGCGGAAGCATCACGGAGTTCAGACTTGCCGACGACGGAAGCATCAAGAAAGCCAACAAGGTGATGACGTTTTCGCTCACAGGCAAAGCTCCCGACAAAACAAGGCAGCAGTCAGCCCATCTCCACTGCGTCACCGCCGACCCCTACGAATGGCGCGCATTCGCCTGCGACCTCGGCAACGACTGCATCTACTCGCTCAAGCCCAACGCCGCATGCGACGGGCTGGAAGTGGACAGCACCCTATATGTAGCGGCAGGTTCAGGGCCACGCCACCTCACTTTTGACGACGAAGGCCGCTATGCCTACCTCATCACCGAACTGTCGGGCGAAGTGATGGTGTTCAGCCACCACGAAGGCAAGCTGACACAGATTCAAACCGTCACCGCCGACGACCGCCATGCCCACGGCAGCGCCGACATCCATCTGACACCCGACGGACGCTTCCTCTACGCGTCAAACCGTCTGCAAGGCGATGGTATAGCCATCTTCAGCGTGGATAAAGAAAGCGGGATGCTCACACGCACTGGCTACCAGCCCACAGCGCGGCATCCACGCAATTTTGCCATAACGCCCAACGGACGCTTCCTGCTTTGTGCCTGCCGTGACGCAGACACCATCCAAGTGTTTGCAATCGACCCCGACACCGGTATGCTCTCCGACACCAGCCACGACATCCACGTGCCCCACCCCGTGTGTATAGCCATCGGCTCAAAATAAAGTCACAGCAAATAATTCAACATTCAACAATGCCAACAAACAAGAAATGTTCATGCTGAATGAGCACATCAAAAACATTAAAAATGAAATAACTGAATACAAGAAGGCTATGGATGATGACTTCACATTCAAAGAAGAAAAGGGAGACCAAGCAGGTGGACCAGAAACAAGCAAGGTGGACCGGAAAAGTGGACCAGAAACACGGGATGCCATCTTACGTCTTATATCCGAGAACGCAAGCATCACTTCACGCGAAATGGCTAACAAATTGGGCATCAACAGGAGCGCCGTGTCTAAGCATCTTAAGATGCAAGACAACGACATCATTCACCGTGAGGGTCCACAGAAGTCCGGGCATTGGGTGATTATACGACAGGATACGGATTTAGCATGAAGTTCACGACAAACAGTTTGCCGAGAGACATATTGGTTGTGGCAGCTATAACCAAGTCAAGTCAATTGAATAATCGGCCGTTGGAATTTCGCAGTGTCGTATGGCAACGAGTGATTCCAATGGCCGATTTGGGATAGAAGAGACGGTTAGCGGCTTCTGACGAAATTAAGGAAACGGTTGAGTCCGTCGAGCATCACGCTGCGCGGACAAGCGATGTTCCACCGCATGTAGCCTTCGCCTTCGGCACCATACATTGTGCCGGCATTGAGCCATAGGCGGGCGTCGTCCAGAAGAGCATGCTCAAGCGCATCCGACGGCATGCCGAGACTGCTGCAGTCCATCCACACCAGATATGTGCCCTCAAGACGCGTTATAGGAAATTCCGGCAGCTCTCGTCGGCAGAACTCCGCCATAGCCTCATAGTTGCCATGCAGATAGTCAACCAGCTGGTTGAGCCACTCTTCCCCTTCGTTGTAGGCAGCGATTGTCGCCGCCACGCCAAACGGATTCACGTCGCACACCTCGTTGATGTTTATCGCCTTGTCGATACGGCTTCGCAAGTCGTTGTCGAACGCCACGATATTTGCAATCTGCAGTCCGGCGATGTTGAAAGCCTTGCTCGGCGACACACACGTCACCGACCGGCGCAGGAAAGCGTCCGACAGCGACGCGAAAGGCGTGTATTTGAACCCTTGATACACCAGTTCGCAGTGAATCTCATCAGCGACCACCGTCACGCCGTTGCGCAGACAGATGTTGCCAAGCCGCGTCAGCTCATCGGAAGTCCAGACGCGTCCAGCCGGATTGTGTGGATTGCAGAGCAGCATCACTTTGGCGCGCGGGTCGGCGGCACAACGCTCAAGAGCGTCGAAATCCATCTCATAGGTGTCGGCGGTGCGGCGCAGAGGATTGCTCACAATCTCGCAGCCGTTGTTGCGTATCGACGAGAAGAAGCAGTTGTAGACTGGAGTCTGCACAATCACCTTGTCGCCCGGCACGGTCAGAGCCTTTATCACCGCCGATACCGCCGGCACCACTCCAGATGTGTAGATTATCCATTCGCGGTCGATGTCCCATCCATGCCTCCGGCTGAACCACGATGTCACGGCATCGTAGTAGGCGTCGGGCACACGGGTGTAGCCAAAGATTCCGTGCGCCACGCGTTTCTGCAGCACGTCGATGATGGCAGGCGCCGTGCGGAAGTCCATGTCAGCCACCCACATAGGCAGCGCGCCCTCGGGAGCGCTGTCCCACTTGTAAGAGTTTGTGGCACGCCGGTCGATAGTCTTGTCGAAGTCGTATTTCATACAGGCAATTATTTTTTGTTTCGTTCAATCAGCAGGCAGTCGGCCGGCATCTTGATGTTGCCGTCGAGCACCACATCACCGAGGCAGTCAGCCTCGATGCGTCCGCTGCGCGGATTTTTCACGCCTCCTATGCTTCCTTTTATTGTTGCGTTCACGGAACTGTACTCGAAAGCGCGGTCGCAAGCCGGATCAAACGTGCAATTCTCAAGCACCAGATTCTCGGCATAGCAGAGCGGTTGTTCGCCAGAGATGTGGCAGTTGACAAGGCGCAGGTTGCGCGAATGCCATCCCAGATACTCGCCATTGAGTTCCGAATCGTAGATGGTCACATTCTCCACCTCCCAAAAGGCATCTTTGGTTGTGATTCTCGCGTTGCGCACCACTACGTTGCTCACATATTGGAACACGTATTTGGAGTTAGACACCAAGCCGTCGATTTCGATGTCGCTGCTGAACATGAAAGGATACGTTCCTCCTTGCAGCCGCAAGTTCTTAGCACGTATGCCCTTGCATCGCCAGAACGTCTCGTCGGCATCGGTCATCACCACGTTCTCAATGTCGATGTCGTGCATCTCGCGAAACATTTTCGGCGCGTCGATGTGCGTGTCGGTCATCCGCAGATGGTCGCTATACCACAGTGCAGAGCGTCCGCCCACATCGAAATGGCAACGGTCAATCACGAACCCGTGCACATGCCAGAACGGATAGTTGCCCTCAAAACGGCAATTTGTCGCCTTGATGTTGCTGCACTCCTTTATCGCCGACTCGCCTTCGCGTATCACCACATTGTCGAGGTGTAGGTTGTGCGACTCAAACAGCGGTCGCTCGCCGCCGAATTCCTTATCTTTTATCAGTTCCATAACTGTGTTTTTTAATGTTCTATGCTGTCTGCAAATTTACGTGTTTTTCCGCAAAGCCCACCTATCCGAATTACCGAACTTTCAACCTTTTTTACCCCTTTATACGGTCTTCATCCAGCGTCGGCGCCACAAATGCACCAGGAAGATGGCGCCACGGAACGTCAGCTCAACACACATGGCAATCCACACACCGCGCAGTCCCATTGTTGGAGCAAGCCATGCAGCCATCGTAAGGCGCACAGCCCAGATGCTCAGGAAGTTCATCAGACAAGGCTTCAGCGTGTCGGCGGCACCGACACAAACGCCATACGCCACAATCGACGCGGCAAACATCGGCTCGGCAAACGCCTCTATGCGCAACGCCATTACACCAAGCCGGCGTATCTCGTCAACAGGCGTCATCAGCCCGATAATCTCGGGAGCAGCGACATACATAAGCACACCCATCACCGCCATCACCGCCATGCCCATTCCGACAGTGATTTTAGCGAAGCTCCACGTCAGGTCGCGACGGCGCGCACCGACACTCTGCCCCACAAGCGTGGTGGCAGCCTCAGCAATGCCATAGCCTGGCATATAGCAAAGGCTCTCGGCTGTGATGGCAAACGAGTTGGCTGCGATGGAGCACACTCCCAGCGGCGCTACAATGGTGGTTATCGCAATCTGCGCGCTGCATATCACCCCATGCTCCAAACCCATCGGGAAACCGATTTTAACCGCCTTTCTGAGCGTGTCGGCTATCGACTGTCTCCATCCGCGCAGCCCTGCAAGCCGCAGATGTGACGTGCCGTGACGCAGATACCACAACAGCCAAGCCACGACCACCGTTTCGGCAAGCACCGTGCCAAGAGCCGCACCCTCAACACCAAGTCCCGCACCTGGGAGAAACACATCGAATCCTGCCACAGCGACCGTACGCGAAGGGAAAATCAGCAGAAAGTTGAACACCACATCAAGGGCGCACATAGCCACTCCCGCCATGCTCGGCACGTGCATATTGCCGCTGCACCGCAGCATGCCGCCGGCAAGAAACTGCATCTGAAGTGCTGGAAGAAACAAGGATATTATCAGGAAATAAGTCGACGCATCGCGATGTATCGACTCGGCGCCACCAAGCCAAACAGGCAAACTACTGCTGATGCCGGCACCGATGGATGCAAGCAGAAGGCTGAACGCCAACACCGCCACCACCGACTGCCGCAACACGCGCTGCGCGCCTTCCCAGTCGCCGGCACCGATGCGGTGGGCAACCTGCACCGAAAAACCCGAAGCCGCGGCGCTCAGCAGTCCGCCGAAGAGCCATGTGGTTGTCGACACCAAGCCTATCGCCGCCGAGGCCTCAGCGCCGAGGCTTCCAACCATCGATGCGTCGATATACTGCATCACTATCGACGACAACTGCGCCACAACCGCCGGCACACTCAGCATCACCGCCAAGCACACCTTCTGTCCAGCCGACATAGTCCGACCTTCGCGGATCATCGCCAGCAACCTGTCTGCCTCAGTCTTTATTCTCATAATTCAAAGTGCAAAATTAATCTTTCATATCCATTCTTTCAACTTTATGCACTATCTTTGTATAAGCATAGGAGACAGAAAAAGATTTATCAATATGGCTGGAATAGGAAAGACCAACGTGGCGCGTCTGCTTGACCGCGCCAAAATAAAATACGAGCTTGTGCCTTACGAGGTCGACGAAACCGACCTTGGCGCACAGCATATCGCCGACCAACTCGGCGAAGACATTCAGCAAGTGTTCAAGACACTTGTGCTGACAGGCGACAAGGTCAAACATTTTGTTTGCGTGGTGCCGGGATGCTGCGAGGTAGACCTCAAGAAAGCAGCGAAGGTGTCGGGCAACAAGAAGGCGGAGATGCTCCACATGAAGGATCTGCTGCCAACCACCGGCTATATCCGCGGAGGATGCTCGCCAATCGGTATGAAAAAACCGTTTCCCACGTTTTTCCACCGTTCGTGTCTTGATTTCAACTTCATCTATGTGAGCGCCGGTGTGCGCGGACTGCAACTGAAAATCGACCCCAAGGATTTGATTGAATATGTCGGGGCTTCGACAGCCGACATTATTGTCACACCTAAAGAGGAGGATCTCAACGATGAACACATTTGGTAAGATTTTCCGGCTGACGTCGTTCGGCGAGTCACACGGGACTGCCGTGGGCGGCGTTGTCGACGGTATGCCCGCAGGCATTGCAATCAACCTCGACCGTGTGCAGCACGAACTCGACCGCCGCCGTCCGGGGCAGTCGGCAATTGTCACGCCACGGAAAGAGTCAGACCGCGTAGAAGTGCTGTCGGGACTGTTTGAGGGCGTGACAACAGGCTCCCCCATAGGGTTCGAGGTGAGAAACGCCGACCACCACTCAGCCGACTACGGCAACATCCGACAGACGTTCCGTCCGTCGCACGCCGACTACACATACACCGAAAAATACGGGCTGCGCGACCATCGCGGCGGCGGACGCTCGAGCGCGCGCGAGACTATTGCCCGTGTCGTTGCCGGAGCATTCGCTCGCCAAGCATTGGATCAGCTCGGCATCTCCATCTACGCCTACACTTCGCAGGTGGGCGACATCATCCTCAACCCCGACTACCGCAAATACGACCCAGCGCTGGTGGAAACCAACGCCGTGCGCTGCCCCGACCCCGAAACGGCGGCAAGGATGTACGACCTCATCGACAAGGTGAGACGCAAAGGCGACACCATAGGCGGCACGGTGACCTGTGTGGTCAAAGGAGTACCGACAGGACTCGGCGAACCCGTGTTTGACAAGCTGCATGCCCGACTGGCATACGCCATGATGGGCATAAACGCCGCCAAAGGCTTTGAGTATGGAATGGGATTCGACGGCGTTGGCAACCGTGGAAGCATGATGAACGACGCGTTCACTTCCGACAATGGAAAAATCCACACATCGACCAATCATTCAGGCGGCATACAAGGCGGAATTTCAAACGGCGAGGACATATATTTCCGCGTGGCGTTCAAGCCCGTGGCAACACTGCTGCGCGACGTCGACACGGTCGACGCCTCTGGCAACCCCACCGTGCTGAAAGCCAAAGGACGCCACGACCCGTGCGTGCTGCCGCGCGCTGTGCCTATCGTGGAGGCCATGGCTGCAATGACTGTGCTCGACATGTATCTGCTCAACAAAACCACCCGTCTGTAATGCACAAGCCATACCGCGACTTCGCCGACTTCCTCCACGAGCGTTTCCCCGACTTCAAGGTGCAGAAGATTGCCATCAACGCTGGCTTCACCTGTCCAAACCGCGACGGCTCAAAAGGCACCGGCGGATGCACATACTGCAACAACCAGACGTTCAACCCCGAATACTGCCGCCCGTCGCTGTCGGTGGGCGAACAGATTGAGAAAGGGCGCACGTTCTTCGGAAAGAAATATCCCGACATGAAGTATCTGGCTTATTTTCAAGCCTATACCAACACATACGGCGAACTTCGCCATCTTGTAAACCTCTACGAGGAGGCAGTGGCTTGCCCCGACGTGGTGGGACTGATCATAGGCACCCGCCCAGACTGCATGCCCGACACCCTGCTGCAATATCTCGCATCGCTTTCGCAACGCACATTCGTGATGGTGGAATACGGAGCCGAGACCGCCAGCAACCGCACTCTCGACGTCATCAACCGCGGACACTCGTGGGAGGACACCGTCGACGCCGTAAACCGCACACACGCAGCCGGAATAGCCTGCGGACTGCACCTCATCCTCGGACTGCCGGGAGAGTCGGAGGCCGACATGCTCCACACCGTAGACCAAGTGTCGGCTCTGCCAATCGACACCGTCAAGCTCCACCAGCTGCAGATTATCCGCGGCACACGCCTTGCCCGTCAAGTGGCATCAGGCGAAGTCAGCGTGGCACGATGGTCGGCAGACGAGTATATATCACTGTGTGTCAAGATAGTGAAGCGCATGCGCAGCGACATCGCCATTGAGCGATTCGTGTCGCAGTCGCCCGAAAACCTGCTCATCTCGCCGCGCTGGGGGCTGAAAAACTACCAGTTCACCAACCTGCTCCACAACGCTCTGAGAAGCAACGACAAAAAATGCTGACAATTTTATCGGTTATTTGGAATTATTCTGAATAATAATTTTTACCTTTGCACCCGTAAAAACAGAAGATAAAGACATTATGAGGCTATCAGACATAAAGACTGGCGAAAGTTGCGTGATTGTCAAAATTTTGGGCCACGGATCGTTTCGCAAGCGCATGATGGAGATGGGATTTGTCAGAGGCAAAAAGATCCTCGTTGAGCAGAACGCTCCGCTGCGCGACCCTATAAAATACCGAATCCTCGACTACGAAATATCGTTGCGACGCGCCGAGGCAAACCTGATTGAGGTGGTGCGCGAGCAACAAGCCGCCGACGTGCCCAATGAAGACATCGCAATCATCAAGGAAGACGACTGCGGATTTATAAACAAATTCGACACCGAACGCCACACCATCAACGTGGCACTCATCGGAAACCCGAACTGCGGAAAGACTTCGCTGTTCAACATCGCCTCAGGAGCAAAGGAGCACGTAGGAAACTACAGCGGTGTCACCGTCGACGCAAAAAGCGGGCGAATGGAGTACAACGGCTACTCGTTCAACATCGTCGACCTGCCCGGCACCTACTCTCTGTCGGCATATTCCCCCGAAGAACTCTACGTGCGGCGCTACCTCCACGACGAGGTGCCCGACGTGATTATCAATGTGGTCGACTCATCCAACCTTGAGCGCAACCTGTATCTGACCACCGAGCTCATCGACATGGACCGCAGCATGGTGATTGCCCTCAACATGTACGACGAGCTGGAACGAAGCAAGGTGACGTTCGACTACGAATCGCTGGAGAGGATGATCGGAGTGCCGATGGTGCCCACAGTGTCAAAAAGCGGAAAAGGCGTAAACGAACTGTTTGACACGATTATAAGCGTCTACGAAGGACGCAACGACGTGGTACGCCACGTGCATATCGGATTCAAGAAAGACATCGAGGACGCAATAAAGCAAATCCAGTCGCAGCTCAAGAGCGAGGCAGACCTCGATATGCGGTTCTCCGCTCGCTACCTGTCGATAAAACTGCTTGAGGGCGACAAGGAAGTGGTGACTATGCTGTCGTCACTGCCCCACTACGCTGAAATCAAGGCGCTGCGCGACTCACTGGTGGCAGAAATCGAGAAATCGCACGAAGAGGATATGGCAACAGTGATAGCCAACTCAAAATACGGATTCGTGTCGGGCGCGCTCCGCGAAACGCTCCACACCGAGGACAAGGAAGAGGCCAAAACCACGGCAATGATTGACGCCGTTGTGACAAGCAGGCTGTTCGGATTTCCGATTTTCATATTCATAATGTGGCTGATGTTCTGGGCCACTTTCACCATCGGACAATACCCTATGGACTGGATAGACGCCGGCGTGGGGTTGATTGGCGACCTCATCAGCACATACATGCCCGACGGTCCTGTAAAGGATATGCTCATCGACGGCGTAATCGGCGGTGTGGGCGGTGTGATAGTGTTCCTGCCCAACATCCTCATCCTCTACGCCTTCATCTCGTTTATGGAAGACTCCGGATATATGGCGCGAGCCGCCTTCATAATGGACAAAATAATGCATAAGATAGGACTCCACGGAAAATCGTTCATCCCGCTGGTGATGGGATTCGGATGCAACGTGCCGGCAATCATTGCCACACGCACCATCGAGAGCCACTCGAGCCGTCTGATTACGATACTCATCGACCCGTTCATGTCGTGCGGCGCGCGTCTGCCCATCTATCTGCTGCTCATCGGCGTGTTCTTCCCCAACCATGCCAGCCTGGCACTGCTCAGCCTGTATGCGCTCGGCATAATCGTGGCGGTGGTCACCGCAAGACTGCTGCGCAAATTCCACTACAAGAAGGATGAGACACCGTTTGTGATGGAACTGCCGCCCTACCGCATCCCGACCATGAAGGCCACGATGCGCCACATGTGGGCCAAAGGACAGCAGTATCTGAAAAAGATGGGAGGCATCATCCTCGTGGCGAGTCTCATCATCTGGATGCTCAGCTATTTTCCACGCCCAACGGAGGAACAGGAAGCGACTGCGCGCACGGAAATGATTCAAGATGGCAACACCAACGTGACTCCGGAAAACGTAACAAAAGTGGCAACCACCGAGAATTCGTGTCTCGCACGCCTCGGCAAACTGGTGCAGCCAGTGTTTGAACCGCTTGGCTTCAATTGGAAAATGACCGTGTCGCTGATTTCGGGAACGGTGGCAAAAGAAACCGTTGTCTCTACACTCGGCGTGCTCTACAGCGGCGACTCCGAAAACGAGGCGGCTCTCGCAGAACGCATACAGAAGCCGAACCCGAAAACCGGAGTGCCCGACTTCACTCCTCTTGTCGCGGCTTGCTTCATGATTTTTGTGCTCATCTACGTGCCGTGCATCGCCACAATCACAGCCATTGTGCGCGAAACGGGAAGCTGGCGCTACGGAGCGTTCACCCTGGTCTACAACACATTTGTGGCATGGTTGATTGCCTTTGCCGTCTACCAGATAGGAACATTATTCATGTAGCATGGCACAGCAACGCAACAACGCCATCTCCATAGCCAAAGGCTTTGCCATCATCTTCGTGGTGATGGCCCACGCCGACATGCCTGGCATGCTCAACCGCGCCATCTACCTGTTTCACATGCCTCTGTTTTTCATCACCGCTGGCTATTTCTTCAAGCACGAGACGGTGGAAAACCCATGGCCGTTTATCGTGAAGCGCTTCAAAGGCCTTTACGTGCCTTTCGTGAAATGGAGCATCTTCTTTCTGCTCATCCACAACCTGCTGTTCAAGATAGGCATTCTCAACGAGGTCTACGGCAACTGGACTGGCGGCACCACACATCCCTACTCCATCCACCAATTCTGGCAGCGGCTCACCAACATAGTGTTCTCCATGGGAGGCTACGACGAGTTTCTCGCCGGAGCGTTCTGGTTTTTCCGCGGACTGCTCGTGGCAAGCATCGCCTTCGTGGTGCTCTACTATATGCTCAACAACGTGAAGCGGCTGCGCGGACGCACAGTGGCGATTCCATTGGTGATTTTCTTCATCGCTCTTGGCTTTGCATTGTTCAAAGCGAGCGAAGGAGTAAAGATTGTCACACTCGTGCAGGGTGGCTACCGCGACACGATGGGCGTGTTGTTTTTCAGCATCGGCGTGCTGTACCGCAAATATGAGCAACGCATCGGACACAGCCTGTGGCTCGCCGCTGCCGGAGCGGCTGTCGTGCTTGCCGGATCATGGCTGGAATGCCGTGGCATGAGCCTGTCGGTGCGCATCCGCGACGTGTTGTCGCTGCCAGTGACGGGAGTCGCCGGATGGCTGATGACCTACAACATTTCTTACCACCTGTCGCACCTCAAGGGACGCATAATCCAGTTTTTGGAGTACTGCGGCGAGCACACTCTCTACATCTTCATCTGGCACGTGTCGGCATACAAGGTGGTCAGCCTACTGAAAATATGGTGGTACGGACTCGACCCACGGCAGATCGGGTGCCACATGGTGATTCACGACTATGCGCAGACCGACTGCTTTTGGATTCTGTACACCATTGCCGGCGTAGGCATTCCGCTGTCGGGATACTGGCTTTACAGCCGCATCCGGCAGCAACGCCGTTTTTTTTAATTTTTTTGTGAAAAAAGTTGGGAATTTATTTGTTTTTTTGATTACCCCCCTATATTTGCAAAAAAATATCAGAGAAACGACAATGAATGCTACAATTC
>UMCF01028740.1_pt1 | contig 16038 bp, 11 predicted proteins | sample 1964131 | NCBI WGS metagenome assembly UMCF01 (sample SAMEA4835958, study PRJEB28245) | human gut metagenome | biome: gut microbiome; material: fecal sample | place: Denmark | collected 2008
GCTGATGCGCACGGGAGGTATGAGCCACCTGCTCCGTCGCATCCACGAGGCTGCGCAGAAGTCCCCCAAGCGTATGGTCTACGCTGCGGGTGAGAACCCACTCGTGCTGCGTGCTGCTGCTGAAGTGGCGCAGCTGGGCATCGCTCATCCGATCGTGCTGGGTGATCCCGTGGTCATCCGAGAGATAGCCAAGGAGCATGACTTGGATCTCTCCACTATCGAGATTATCAATCAGCATGACGAGCAGTGGAAGGCTAAGCGTGAGGAGTACGCCCGCCGCTACACAGAGCAAAACTGGCGCAAGGGCGGTCTCCTGAGCGAGGCTAAGGACAAGATGTTTGGCCCGAACTACTTTGGCATGATGATGGTGCAGTGTGGCGATGCCGACAGCTTGATCACAGGCATTTACTCAAACTATGGCTACCTCTCCAATGTGGCTCGCGATACGGTGGGTATAGCACCAGGTCACCAGCACTTCGCCACGATGCACCTTGTGATGATGAAGAGTGGCCCGCTCTTCCTGGCTGATACGCTGATCAATCAAAACCTCAAGGCTGAGACACTGGTGGACATTGCGCTCCTGGCTGCCGAAAAGGTGCGCTGCTTTGGCATCAAGCCAGTCATTGCTATGGTGAGCTTCTCAGACTTTGGCAGCACCGATGCTGAGTCCTCGGTGGAGGCGCGTAAGGCGGTGGAGATCCTGCACAGAGACTATCCGCACATCGTGGTGGATGGTGAGATGCAGCTACAGACCGCGCTCAACTACCAGCGAAGAGATGAGGAGTTCCCGAACAATTGCATCAAGGGTGAGCCGGCCAATGTGCTTATCTTCCCCCGTCTCTCGGCTGCGAATGCGTGCTACCAGCTCCTCAAGCACCTAGACATAGCGGAGGATGTGATCGGTCCTATCCAGATCGGACTGGCTAAGCCGATCTACTTCGCTGATCACGATGCCGATGTCAAGGACATCGTCAATATCACGGCGATGGCTTCGCTAGACTCGAACTCCTGCTTCGTCTAGTCCGTCGATCCACACGACAACAAGAGGGAGATCCACCGCGGTGGGTCTCCCTCTTTAGTTTCTTAGGTGAGAAACTCTAGTTTCCTAGGTATGAAACTCCAGTTTCATGGGGAAGAAACTCTAGTTTCATCTAGGAGAAAATTTAGTTTCATCGGGGGAGGGGAAGGATTGCGTAGGGGAAGGGAACAAAAAGAGGAGACTTAACCGCGTTTAATCAGCGATTAAGTCTCCTCTGCATGGGTGCGCGTCTGACTTCCGTCAGCGGGCTATGAGCGTGTGTGGGGCTGGGCTAGTATTGTCGCTCGCCAAAGATGGCGGTGCCGATGCGTACGATCGTGGAGCCTGCCTCTACGGCTATGGGCCAGTCACTGCTCATGCCCATGGAGAGTTCGTCCCATGCGATCTCGGGGTAGCGCTCACGTAGCTCCGTCTGTAGCGTGCGGAGCGTGTCAAACTCGTGGCGTATCTGCTCTTTGTCTTCTGTCAGCGTCGCCATACCCATCAAGCCGCAGATGGTGATGCGCTTCCGCCACTCGGGAGTCGCTAGGTAGTGATCTACGAGTGCTAGGAGCTCTGCGTGGTCTAGTCCGCTCTTGCTCTCCTCCTGTGCTATCTTGTACTGCAGAAGGATGCGCAGCTGGCGGTCGAAGCGGTTCGCCTGCTTGACGATCTCCTTGAGGAGTGACTCAGAGTCGACGCTCTCGATGAGGGAGACGTAGGGGACGATATACTTGACCTTGTTGCGCTGTAGGGTGCCAATGAAGTGCCACTGTATGTCTTCGGGGAGCTGGGGAGCCTTTTCGGCAAGCTCTTGCGCACGATTCTCGCCAAAGAGTCGCTGACCAGCTTCGTAAGCTTCACGGACGGACTCGACGGGGTGAAACTTGGAGACTGCCACGAGCTGCACCTGCGCTGGTATCTGACTCCGTATCTCTGCTAGACGCTCTGCGATCATGATGTGTGGGGAAAGTTTTAAGGATTGGTACAATACAAAAAGAGACTGCTACCTGACTCTTGGTAACAGTCTCGGAATAGGAATGGATTACTCGTTGGGCTTAGAGAAGTCTATCGGCCACGCATCCATGATGATGGTCTCGGTGATGGAGGCTATCTCGTAGGGTGAGAGGGTTGTGGACATCTCCTTCTCCAGGCGGTTGAGGGCGTTGGGCAGGCTGTCGCTCTGCACGATCATAGCTGCAGCGGTGCGCTTCTCGATGCCTTTGGCTTCGTCTAGAGAGATGAAGTTGACCTTGCAGCGATAGAATCGATCGTCCTCGGGGTGATCAGAGAGGAAGAGCTCAGCGAGCTTGATCCGCTTGATCGTGTTGATGATGAGTTCGCCTAGAGAGGTAAAGGGCGTGAGCTCCTTGGTGAGTCTCTCTTCTATCTCCGTATAGGTGTCGCCCTGTACGAGGTATCCCTCGGAGGTACGCTTGGGCGTTCCGTTGTCGACCATCTTCTCGTAGGTCACCTTGCATTCAAACCAATTGGCCATATAGTTGCTATTCGTCTAAAAAGTGAATTGATGTGGGCAAAGGTACGGATTTATTGAGATGCAAGAAAGACCCAAAGGCTAGAAGATTACGCCTGCATGAGGTCACGTAGGAGTACTTTCATACGTACGAGAGAAGGCTTGACCAGGAGGTAAGAGGTCGTCGCTCCGATAGTTACACCAATGAGAGGCGTCTTGCGACCGATCCAGGCGGTGACGCCACCCTTGGCGGAGAGGACTAAGAGACGCTTTGAGATCTCTACAATGACCTTGTCGATCGGGGAGCGGTCGCCTACGTAGGGCATAGGCGTTATGGAGACTTGACCCTTATATGAACGACAAGCGCTGCGGAGGAGTGCGTCTGCTTCTCGTATGCCTAGCATGCTGCCCATCATAAAGGTTATACGCGCCTTGGTCTCTGCCGTTACGGTTCCATAGGAGTAGAAGTCGTCCCAGCCGTAGAGGTAGGCGAGCTTCTGTATGAGGAGGACGAGGTTGACACTGTACTGTGCTAGCTCCGTCGGTATGCCGACCCATGTGGCGATGCAGCCTGTGAGACTACTACCGGCCGAACCCATAGCTAGAAGTTCTGTATGGCGACTTATCTCTTGGTTGGCAATGTGGTTGAGGATTTTGACCGAGAGGAAGCGGTGGGGAGGCTCCGTGGCAAGCTGCTCTAGCTCCGTGATAGAGAGAAAGGGGTAGAGCGCATCGGTGAGCCACTCGACACGATTGACCTGCGCCATATTGGTCCCGAGGACAAGGTCTAGGAGATGATCCCAAGCTTTGGAAGATAGTGACATGGTTTTGTAGTTATAGAGAGGTTTAAAACTTAAAGCCGAAGGTGGCTACGCCGTAGATGCGGCGCTTCTGAAGCTGGATAGCCTGGGGCGTCGTGAGCTGCTCGCCATTATCCCCGTAGTAGCGTGTCGGGAAGGGGTACATATGAGACTGTTGTCCCTGATGGACGACCGCTAGGTCTATATAAGAGGAGGGCGAGATGCGCCAGCCTAGTCCGCCCGTAACACCGTAGCCCATACCAACGATCTCGTAGTGTGGCACTGTACCAGCCTCGTTGACAGGGATCTTGGCACTCTGCTTAGGATCGGAGTCGAAGCTCGCCTTCATAGGAGCTTGTCTCCAGTAGCCACCCGCACGGATACTGAACTGAGGAGAGATTCTCAGCTCGCCACCGAGACGTATCGTGCTCTGCATGGGAGCGAAGTAGTCCTTCATCAGTTTATTGTCATCTACAAAGGGACCGTAGGTATCTTTGAGCTGGATGCCCGAGTAGTTGGCTAGCTCATAGTCGAGACTCAGCATGCCGTGCCGTCCGATGAAGGCTCCACTGAGGACGACCTTTGTCGGGGTCTGTAGCTGGTAGCGCCAAGCCGCATCGCTAGGTGTCTGATCCTTAACTGTCCACTTCTCCTTTGGTAAAGGATTGCCCAGGGTATCTAAAGCTCGCGAATATCGGGCCTCTGCCCCTGCTACGTAGTTGTCTTGCAGTGAGAACCATGTGGGCGTTTGGACTGCAGCTCCCAGGCGTAGATGGTCTGAGACACGAGCGATCAAGCCGAAGCTAACCGATGCGCCTGAGCCAGAAGTGCGAAGCTCGTTGGCCAGCTCTAGGTAATCCTTGTCTATGAAGTCTTCGCCATAGTAGGAGTTCATCCGATAGTCTAGCGCACTGAGCTTGACTCCTAAGCCGAAGTATAGGCGGTCGTTGTAGTTAAGTCCGCAGGTGAAGTCAAAGTCCTGAATGCCGCCACGCTCGTTGACTCGTAACTGCGAATTGCTAGGCCCTAATATACCGCCCTTATTACTGTAGTTGAAGGCGCTCTCGTAGAAGCCCTCTGGGCGCTGCACTGTCCATCCAGCTCCATGCCCTAGTATGGCGAGCCACGGTGCGGGGACACTACCATAAGCGTTCTTGCTGAGCAAGTTATCGGAAGAAACATTGGTTGGTGTGATAAAGGCTGCGTAGTCCGCTAGTGAGAAGTCCGTAATCTGATGGTTGCTTATGTCAAAGGAGCGAGCGAAGCTCTGGCGCTGGTAAAAACCTAGAGCGAGGTTGAAGGATAGGCCAGATCCTCTGAGCGGTGTAGCTAGCACGACTGACATATTACCACTGAAGGCAGTGCGACCCTTCTTGTACTGCTCTTTGTACCAAGTGGCTTGGTCAAGGTTCTGCCCGAAAGCGATGGTGCCCTGTATCTCGTTACTGCGGAAGAGCCCTAGACCTGCGGGGTTTTGTCTCAAGCTACCATAGTCAGCCCCTACAGCGCCGAAGGCTCCACCCATAGCTTGGTAGCGAGCCGTCCCATCGAGCGCTTCGGTGCTAAAGCGTAGCGCATTGTCATGAGTCTGTGCGGATAGGTAGCTCCCCGTAAGGAGTAGAAGAGCTGAGCTTATGAGGGGAATGAAATAGTGTCGAAGCATAGTTTATATGTATGAGTGTATAAACGAATGAGACTTGACCATTAGTCAGAACCTGAGTGCGGTGGCTAATGATACAAGTCTCACACTTAGAAGTGTCTACTATCGGCGTCCTCTAGCACTGCGACTAGAAGATGAGGAGCTACCAGCCGAGCTGCTGCTCCGTGATGAAGAGGAAGACGATCCAAAGCTGCTAGAGGATGATCTAGAGTTGCTAGGGGAGTCGTAACTACGACTGCTGCGAGATGAGGAGCTAGATGAGCTTCCCTGCCAGCTGCTGTTGCCGCGGTTAGAGCGTACGGAAGAGCTGGAGTTGCTACGATAGCTTCTGTTACTTGGTGTATCGTAGCGTCTGTTGTTACTTGGCGTGCCATAGCTTCTCCTCTGACTAGTCGTTGAGGCGTCGTAGTTACCACGACGTGAACGAGCGGAGCCTGAGTTGTAGTTGCGATTCGATGGGGAGACCTGTCGTTCCTGTCTGATGGAGGTGGCATCCTCAAAGTAGGACCCACGGCGTGAACGAGAAGACTCTTGTCTGTAACCCTCCGAAGCTCTGCGCTGTATGCCGCTAGACTGATCGTACGATCCACGAGCACTACGTCCCTGCGTATTGTCATAGATACGATTGCGATCATCCTTCCAGAAGTTGCCACGATCAGCTACCTCTTTGCGGCTATAAGTAGACTGATCTAGCGAACCTCTACGAGCGTTGCCTGAGAGTGTGCCTTGGTTGCCGCGTGAGGCACGCGGATTGCTGCTATCATAGTAGCTACTACCTATGCGACCATTAGAGTAGTAAGTTGAGGGCTTGACGTAGCTACCATAGTATGGATCGTAGATGCCGTAAGAGCCAGCGTAGTACCCGTCCCAATATCCATGATTATAACCAGCTCCGTAACCATAGCCTCCGTAGTGCGGATAGTATCCGTACCAATAGCTACCGCCCCAAGACCAAGGATTGGTGTACCAAATAGAAGGTCCCCAATAGTTGTATCCACCCCAGCTGTAAGGATAGGCGTATCGGTTTGTGTACCATGGATACCAAGAGCTGTACCACATATAGTCATAGTAGTAGTCCCACGATGGATACCAGCCAGGACTCCATAGGTTGATGGAGATGCCGACAGGATTATAGCGGTCAGCTACGTAGTCGTAACGGTCGGGATAGTTATAAATCCCGTAGGTGCCATCCTCGTCGTAGTATACATCTACATTGTCAGAGTCGTATATGTATACTGTAGCGGGATTGTGAAAGCGCATGATGCGTCGGCTATACTTGCCTACACCTTTCTTAGTCTGTGATGAGGAGTAGCTACGTCCTCGCTCACCTTGATACTCCTCTCCACGGTGATTGTAAGCGTCGAGAGGGTCTTGGTTGTCATACTGGTTTTCTGCATCGCCCCACAGGTCGTTAGAGCGATTATCTTGCTGAGATGCCTTAGAGGGGACGTAATATACGTCGTCATCCCAGTCCACCTGTGCCGCACTCCATATGTATGATGAGAGGGCGACGATCACGAGTAGAGATATAGATCTTGTTAGCCTCATCATGGTATTTGTTGGTTTAGGGTTTGTAATCTGTTAAGTTGGTCACTGAGGGGAGGTCTCTTAAGGAGACTCTCCCCCCTGAGCCACCTTTGCCTACTTAGAGTGTTTAGAATAGACTTCGTTTAATCATAACCCTCTGCGTAAAGGTCTCTTGCATAGTACGTATGAGTGCGATGTATGAGCCATCGGGTAGATCTGTCAGATCGATAGAGCTACGCAGTGCTTCTCCTTGCAGAGTCAGGAGACAGCGCCCCGAGAGATCGTAAAGCTGTAGCGATAGAGTTTTGTCAGCTTCAGAGAGAGTAGCCATATCGCTGATGACCGATGGGTAGAGATAAGGTCTCTTGCTCTCTGTCATGCTCTGATCGATAGATAGCTTCTTTGGTGCATCATATAGTACTACGATGCGGTACTTATCTTCCTTCTTGCCCTCAGCGTCTTGATAAGAAAGTATAGACGGATCTGTCTCGATGAGTAGCTCGTCATTGCGATAGATCGCATAGCCCTTGACCTCTGGGAATGGGACTGGAAGTGGTCCACGAGTTAAAGTCTCACGGATGGTGTCACCACTGAGCGTAGGGCTATCAGAGATAATTAGCTCAAGCGCCATATAGCCTTTGTCTGTAAAGTTAGGTATTGCCCCAAACTTGTTGCTGCTAAGGACTGAGGCAAGCCCTCCATCTACTTCCAGGTACTTATCCTTAGAGTTTGTATCGATGTAGACGTCGTGGGGAGAGCTCGTTCTGATTTTAAATCCTACCTCGAGATTCTCCTCCATGTCCAGTTCAAAAGGCTTCCTGAGCGGGATAGAGAGCCACTCGGGATCACCTGTTACGTCACCTTCCTTGGGGCTTTTGTAGTACAGAGGGTATTCACGACTCTCATTGAGCTTCTGGCGTAGATAGAGGTGATGTAGATTACCTTTGCTCGTTGCTACAGGAAGGACATTGATCTGATGTACATATAGGGGCTTGTCAAATGGAGAGTGCCCTAAACGAAACTTGTCAAAGTAGCGTATCTCAGAGTATCCATATAAAGCGAGCTTATTTACAAGCTTAGAGGACGCCTTGACTGGATGCATCTTTGCTCTGTCAGCGATCTTTGAGATCGTCTGTGTATTGACGGGGTGTAGCCAAGTGACGGTTACGCCTCCAGTTTCTTCTTTTTGGATTGTAGCCTCAACTTCCTTGACGAGCTTGCCCATATAGACCGTGCGGTAAGCTGCTGGGGTAGGGATCTTTTTGCCCTCGACAGTATAGAGAGCCTCTACGGCATAGCTGACAGAGCCTATAGATGTGAGACCATAGTTGAGCTGATCTGTGTAGACCGTGTCAGTAACCTCTGTCAGCGGTGTACCGTTGCGATATATCTGATAGCTGATGGGATAGCCCTGTGCGTGTGCTGGTATTGCATCCCACTCTAGCTCTACCTTGAGATGATCCTTGAGGTCTAGCTTGCCACGTAGCTCACGTATGGGGGCAAAAGGCTTATAGTCCTCACGCCATGTGCCAGCCACCTTGAGTATCCCCGTACTGTCTGGATCGAGGAACATATCCATGTGGTATAGATCTCCCTTGTCGCTGTACTTATTAAAGTGTGAGCTGAGACGACCATAGAAGCCATCTTGAGCACAGGGTCTGATACTACCTCCTGTGAGGGTGCCGATCTGCTCTTTCTTATCATTATATAGTGGAGAACCTGAGGAGCCTCCCTCTGTATTCCCTTTGTCAAACATGAGCTTGTAGTGATCATCCTTACCTCCTAATGCTGTAATCACCCACGCAGAACCTTCCATCCACTGACCGAGGCCCATGCCTCCACCGTAAAGCGCGATCTTGGTTACATCTCCTGCAGGATGATGAATTCCGGCTCCATTCTGCCATGTTTGCTTTGTAGCATTCCAGCCTGAGTAGTAGACTCGATAGTCGAGTGGTATCTCATCCTTGAGCTCTAGCAGCATACCATCGGAGTAACCGTAGACAGATGTGTAGGTGCGTATGTTCGCGCCAGTAAGTGTCTTGGTCGTTTGGAAGCCATAGTCGCTATTGTTGCAGCGTGGCTTCTCATAGTGAAAGCCAAAGATCCACTGGTCCATCTTGCTCTGGTCTATGCCGAAGTCTCCCTTGAATGATCCCACCGAAGGATCGTCCGTACCCTCCTCTCCGGAGCAGTGAGCTGCTGTAAGGATATAGGGTTTGAAGTCTCCCTTTGCATTGTTGATGAGGTTACCAGAGCACCAACTTATGTCGCCATTAGCGAAAACCGGCATATAGATGACTGAGCTACTCTTCTGCTCCTGCCACTCATCACCCTCGGGGCAGTTGACATTGATCTGGCAATACTTATCCTTAGCGGGGTCTGATGCGTCTTCATTCTCTATACCATGCCCCACGTGAGCCTGCATTACAGAGCGGTAGAGGTAGCCTACGCCGCTGATTAGGATAGAGGGTCTTGCAGATCCACGGGGAGCCTCGTAGTCTAGTATCAGCTTGCTCCCACTGAGCGGCTCAGAGGCAAAGGCGCCATGCTTAGGATGCGTCTGGTGTGTGTAGGCGCCGAGGAGCTGCTCGCCACCTGGGGTGTAGATGTAAAGCCGTCCACCTTGGGGTATGAAGAAGTCTGAGTAGTATAGGTTCAGTCCTACCGGAGTCTGCTCCATATCTATCTCTAGTCGGTAGATGTCTGTACCTGCTGTAGAGCCAATCATCTCAGCCTCAGTAGCGAAGTCTATGAAGCAGGGGACTACCTTGCCGACATTGTAAGGCTTGCGATAGAGCTTACCATCGTGCCAGGTCTCTTTGCGGATTAGGTCTTGCGGATTGAAGTCTGGAGCAAGCGAGATGCTGGCTGTTGCGGTGCGTAGTGTACCCTCCCCGAGGAGCTGTGGTGTGCCTCCGAAGGATTGCTGTGCTATACCGCTATTGGCTCCAGCGAAAAGGAAGAGAGGAATGAGGATCAGTAGGATCAGTCTATTCGTTAGGTGATTCATTAGTCTTCGTTAGTATTGTATGGTTGTTTAAGTAGTGATTAGGCTTATCTTTAGATACGGGGCAGGAGAATCCTTCACAAATGTAGTCACAATGCGCTCTCGTGGGCATGCCCTCTTCAGTGATGGAACGAGTACATTTACATCTGTCGCAACGGATGTGATGGTATGATTTAAGACCATTGTGTCTATATTCAGTCTGATTGTATACTTCAAGCAAAGGTATGAAATGTTTTAAGACTGAGCAACAGAACGACCCCGCCCTCAATTCCCGTAAATCGTTACACGTCGCATCGCTATTGATCTTGTCATGCAACAACGGACACCCTCCCGTCAATCCTTGTCTGTGAGTCACCATCGGGCGGATACTTCGTCTACTCTGTTCGTATTGTGCTGAACTCATTATATATACGAGTTCCAAAAATAGTTCCCCTCTTGGAACTTTTTAGTTCCAAGGCAGGAACTTTTCGGTTCCACGGTAGGAACTTTTCAGTTCCAACGGAGGAACTTTTCGGTTCCAAGGAAGGAACTTTAGTTCTATAGGGGAGAGAATCTAAAAAAAAACACACGAATGAGACTCGAAGTCCCATAGGTGTGGCGATTGCTATGTAGATAAGAGAGGTCTTTGCTACGAGAGGGAAACCCGAATTCCTGAGAGATGCATCAGTAGCTGGGGTAGGTCACTGAGATTGTGTCGCTCTGCATTGAGCTGTAGGAGCTGATCACGTAGGGTGGGAGAGATGCGCTGCATAGCAGGGGAGATGTAGAGCAGCATTGGCACTTGCCCTCTCATCTCGGGAGTGACTTGATCGCCTGAGTAGGGGTGCCATTCACCGTAGACGCCTATAGGACTGCAGTAGATGAGTATCGTCGGGGTGTTTTGGTAGTGTGCTATGAGCTGCTTGAGCAGGTAGTCCTGGTAGTAGACGACGTTGTAGTATTGAGCTAGGTGGTCTAGAGCATCTCCCGGTAAGTCTATGTCAATGTTTGCCGATAGGCGATTGTACTTACAGAACTCCTCGGGGATACGCCACCAGATGTTGCTGCGCCCTCCCAAGAGATGAATGGTGGTGAGACGAGACTGGCTCTCTAGTTGCTTGAGTTGGTCTAGTACGGCATCATCGTAGGGAATTCTGTCTGTCCACTCCTGATCGTCTGCACGTAGATTGGTAAAGAAGTGGTGGTCGCAGTCGGCTGCTAGCTGTGGGTAGACATCTAGTCCACGGGCTATGCGCGGGGTGTTGTCTAGCCAATAGGTTTCGTAGTCTGCTGCACGAAAGATACTATAGATAGAGGGGTAGGTGTCCCAACTGTCAGGGCTATCCTTAGGACAGAGAGAGAGCGTCCAGGCTGCAGCTAGAGCTGCATTGTCAGAGGCACTGTAGATGCTATCGAGTCGAATGAGAGAGCCCATCTGTAGGAGCGAGTCTATGGTTGGCGTATTCTCATTGATGTCTGGGTTGTAGCAGTGCATCAGGTGCGGGTAGATATCTTCTGCGACGACCAGCACGACGTTGTGTGGCGGTAGGAGCGAGTCTACGGCTACCTCTTGGGGTGTCGCTTGCCGAGGTCTGTAGTCTAGAGCACAACGCTTAGCATCATGACGCAATACCAGATTGCTCAAATAGAGGCGAGCTAGAGGTGCATGCGCATTGTACTGTATGACTCCGTAGCTGGTGGCGATACGCGTCTGACGTAGATAGTTGATGCCGAGTATGTGTGCGCCTACGAGAACTACTATAAAGAGGAGCCTGGAGCTGTATCGCTGGATGCGCTTGTCCCAAGGGGTGGGCTGCTCTTTAGTACGCTTGGTACGACCTATGAACCAAGAGATGCCGAGTGGCAGGAAGATAGCCAGTAGGAGCTTGCCACCCTCTCGTAGCATGAAGGGTATATCTAGTCGTAGCGACTGAAAGAAGCCGTGGGCCTCTCCGGGATTGGTTGCAAAGATCGGGATAGCGATAGCGTCGCAGTAAGGCATCTGATAGGTACTGACGAGGTAGAGATCCATAATGTGTATGGCACTGATCAGTACCAGCTCGGTGATGAGGACCACCCGACGTGTGATGCGATGGGGTATCAGAGTGGGGATAAGGTAGAGTAGCGTAGCCATCCAGAGGGTGTCCCATAGTAGGGGGAGATTTTCTCTAGATAGATAAGTGGCACTCTTAGAGAGCAGGCCTCTGATGACGAGGTTATTGAGCGTCAAGATCGCTAGCATCGCAATCAGTAGCCATACTAGCTGTGGAATCCTTGCTTTGACTCCCTGGAGGTAGTGTAAGAGTGCTTTTTTCATAGCTGATCTGGATGCTTAGGTGAGAAGGTAACTTCAGAGCCAAAGCCCTTGATACGTCTAGGACGGGTCGCATCGTACGATAGACTCCATAGCTGTAAGCGGGGGATGGTATAGTTCGACTCGATGCCCATAAGCCCCATGAGTGAAGAGGTGAAGAGATCGGTCATGAAGGGCTTGTATCGAGCACGCTGCACGGCAAGTAGGATGTCGGGATTCTCTTCTGCAAACTGATCAGACATATAGACCATAAAGGGTATCTGCAGAGCACTCTCGCAGACTCCGTGTGCTGCTTGAGTAGGAGCCTTAGGATTGTCATAGCGAGAGATAGCATGATCCGAGAAATAGATCACGATGGAGGAGCTTTGGCTGTAGTAACGGATAATCTCGGAGACGATGGAGTCGTTGTAGAGGATCGAGTTCATATACTCTGCCGAGTTTTGCGCCTCTCCTGAGCTGAGACGAGGCTCTATCTGCTTCACATCCTTAGCCGTAAAGCGACTAAAGCGATCGTTGGGGTATCTATCGGCAAAGGAGGCATGGCTCCCCATAAGATGCGCTACGACCATGAGACTTCCATTAGGTGAGCTGGTCTTCCGATAGTCGATCAGATGCGGAAGGATGAGTTCATCGTGCTTGACCCGTCCAGCCTTCCAGTGCAAGGCACTAGAGGTACTCCCATCGGTGTAGTAGGAACTGTCGGCCGTGGAGGCTATGAGCGATACCTCCTCGATCCAGTCTCCAGCCATCTCCTGATTGCTACACCAGTAGGTCTTGTAGCCAGCAGAGGAGAAGGTGATAGGGAGTGTCGTCGTAGCATTCCAAGGTGCTTGCTCGTCCTCGCCTCGTATGGTGAGGACACGTCGTAGCGAGGTGAGCGTGTTAGGCTGTGGGCAGACAACATCATCGTAGAGAATCAGTGAGCCAGATTGGGCGAGCGAATCAAGATGTGGCGTATTCTCTAGCGGATAACCGTAGCAGTGCATATCTAGGCGACGTAGGGATTCGCCGATGATGACCACCACATTGTGCGGCTGACGCTGAGGCATGAGGCGAACGTTGGTCGGGGTGTTTTTCCATAAGTTTTGCCCCATCTCGTCGTATCGCTTTTGATTGGTAAAGACTCCCAGCGTGGTAGCTACGTAGCGGCTCATCATATTGTACTCGTGAGCGAGCGTGTAAGCCTCTTCATTCGAGATCCCGTCTGCCACTATTGGGCTTAGTTGCGTAGCGTGCGGTATACCAGAGATAAATAGTAGCAGTAGCATGAAGACTAGTCCCCAGCCTTTATTGGTTAACCAGGTCACAAGACTGATGCCACAGAGCAGTCCGATGGCCTCCAGCAGCGTATGCATCGGCATACTCCACGGTAGTAGCGAGCGACACACCTCGTTGGCAGGCATGTAGTACTGCAGCAAGATCGTCTGCGTGAGGAGCGTGCCGTACTCGGTGAGTAGATAGTACTCATATATAAATAGTACAGCCGAGAGCAGTACGATCAGACTAGTCCAAGTGATGCGCCACCATCGCTGAGGCAGTATGGCGGGGAGCGTCATCAGTATCGCTGTGCTGGCAATATAGCCTCCCAGCCAGAGCTGCAGAGGCATCTCCATACGAAGGTGGAGTATCATTAAGCTCCCCATAAGTACTTGTAAGAGTGTCAGGAAGGCAAAGAGTGTAGGCATACTACGCATACGCCCCCACAACTCCTTGAGATAGCCGCCACAGATGGAGAGAAGCCTTTTTATCTTAGGAAACATCGGAATAAAAGATTGCTCGTTAACAAGGTCGTAATAAGTCCAGCGCAAAAGTACGAAAAGTAGCGCTGCTCCCGCTTATTTATCGCTCTGCGCCTTGTATCGATGGTATAGATTGGTACACCCCTCGCTGAGTAGATCCAGGACGAGCTCAAAGCCCGACGCACCCCCGTAGTATGGATCGGGGATGTGATCCCATGGCATCTGCTCGAGGTAGTCAGCCATACGAACGACCTTTTCCTGCTGCTCTAGCGTAGGAGCTAGCTCGCGCAGTGCCTCATAGTTGTCATCATCCATACCGATGATCAGGTCAAACGTCTCAAAGTCTCCATCCTTAATCTGCCTCGCCCGATGCGTCATCTCGATGCCCCGCCGTGCTGCATGGGCGCGCATACGCGGGTCTGCCAGTTGTCCCTGATGCCATCCTCCGATGCCTGCCGAGTCTACTTCGATCTGAGACGAGCTGGCGGGGTCTTCGGCTAGGAGTTGCCGCATGATAGCCTCTGCTAGTGGCGAACGACAGATGTTGCCTAGACAGACGAAAAGGATACGGTAAGGAGCCTTGCTACTAGAGTTGCTCGGTGCCATCATGTATGCCTTGCTGTATCGTGTGGTAGACCTGCTCGCGTAGATCCTGTATTGGCTGATCGGACGAGCGGTAGTCACGAGGATGAATAGGCGGGTGTATGTCTAGGTAGAGGCGACGCCAGTGCGGTAGGAGCGAACCTGCACGCATCACATCGTACGAGCCTGATATGGAGACCGGGATGATCGGTATGTCTAGCTCATCAGCGATCACGAAGCCACCCTTCTTGAATGGCTGCATACGTCCCGTGCGCGTACGACTGCCCTCGGGGAAGATAAAGATCGAGTAGCCATCACCGAGCGAACGCTTAGCCTCGTCCAGCGAGTTGCGAATGTTCTGTATGCTATGTCCATTGATAAAGATAAAGCCCGCTACCTCGCACGCTTTGCCCACGAAGGGGACACGCCGTAGCGACTCCTTCATCACCCACTTGAAGGGGATGCCGAGGAAGCCGTAGAGGAGGAAGATGTCGTAAGCTCCCTGATGGTTCGCCATGACGACATAGGGACCCGACTTCTTGTCGTAGTTCTTACGTCCTCGCACCGTGACGGGGCAGAGGGATAGTATCAATCCTAACCACGACCAAAGGAGTCCTGGGTAGTAACTAAAGAACTTGCCAGAGCCTAGCAAGCAGCCCACCGTCATAATAACGGCTAAGATGATGGTTATCACCGCATAGATGGGAGCCGCTATTAAGACTATGTATATAATGTATAGTATCCGTAGTAGCATAGAGGAGTAGGGGGTTGTCTCATAAACTGAGGCCATAGCATACGAGCCTCAGTGCTTGTATCTCGCTCACAAAGGTAATGAAAAAGCCCTTGACAGTCACTTCCTTCGCAATGTTGCTCTACTACTTGTAGATGAGCGTATGTCGCTGCGCTCTCGTGAGGTAGCGACCGACCGTATCGGTGATCTCCTCAGGCGTGATCGCCTGTATGCGCTCTGCTACCTCAGCGACACTACTGACTCTGCCGAAGTAGAGGTAGCTCTTGAGCATGGTGATGAGTTCGCTGTCGTGCTGATCATTGGCGAGGAGTAGCTGCCCCACGATCTGTTGCTTACTGATTGCCAGTTGCTCCACACTCATAGGCGTAGTGACGTGGCGATCCAGGATGCGATGCACCGCCTCCACAGCTTGTTGTAGCGTGTCGCTCCCTGTGCCCAGGTAAACGTTCCAGACGCCATCATTCAAGTAGGGCGTGTAGCTTGCCTCGACACTGTAGGCGAGTCCCAGCTCTTCACGTAGATGTAGGTTTAGCTGGGAAGAGATGGCGGGGCCTCCGATGAAGTTGTTGAATAGCGTCATAGCGTAGCGCTCACGATTGTGCAGGCTCGGAGCGTGCGTCCCTATGATGCAGTGGCACTGGTTGGTGCGGTAGAGGTGCGTCTTAGCGATGAGCCGCTCGGGTGTGGTCGTGGGCTTGACCTTTGGCACCTTAAATGGGCCTCCCGCTGCTACTCGTGGCTCGCTGTATAGATGCTCGATCATCTCGATTGCCTTGTCAAAGTCTATCTCACCCCAGATGCCCAGCACCATATTGTCGGGGCGGTAGTATTGATCCATAAAGCGTCGCACAACTGTCGAGGAGATACGTCTGACCGACTGCTCAGAGCCTAGGATGTTGTGCGCTAACGGAGTGCCACTAAAGAGTAGTTCCTCAAACTCATCGTATATTCGCTCACTCGGAGCATCTAGGTAGCTGGCTATCTCCTCAATGATCACCTCTTGCTCCTTGCTCAGTTCCTCGGCTGGGATATAGCTGTTGAGCACAATGTCTGTGAGCAGGTGAATCGCTCTAAGCGCATAGCGTGAGGGGATGGATATGTGTAGGGTCGTATCCTCCTTGGTGGTGAAAGCGTTGAGATCAGCACCCACCGCCTCGACACGATTCACTAGGTGTAGGGCGTGTCGT
>UMCF01006595.1_pt1 | contig 16007 bp, 11 predicted proteins | sample 1964131 | NCBI WGS metagenome assembly UMCF01 (sample SAMEA4835958, study PRJEB28245) | human gut metagenome | biome: gut microbiome; material: fecal sample | place: Denmark | collected 2008
AAAATAAATCAATTTGCTCAGGAGAAGCAAACTGTGCTTCATCAACGATAATCGCATTGTAATTTAATACACAGTCTGGATTTTTCGTAAACTCATCCAGAAATTCGTCAATCAGGCGGCATGTGTTTGAAAGACCAATTCTTGAAGAAACGGTGTGAATGCCATCTCTAGTGTCAGTAGCCGGTTTTAAAATCAGAGCGTGCTGCCCTCGTTCTTCGTAATTATATGCAACCATAAGTGCATTAGCGGTTTTAGAGGAGCCCATTGCTCCATAGTTAAATACAAGCTTAGCCATGTCTTTAATTCCCTTCATAATATGCTGCTCCTAACTATACTCTGTTTTGCACGTGTGGTCAAGGGGAGAAGGACTTTTCCCAAACCTACCGAAAATATCACTTGTAACTTCTGCCACAATTCGATATACTTTACACAGAAGAAACAGCATCTGCAAGTGCTGTTTGTATCGCATCATAAGGAGGAAGTATTATGGAACTTTTATTACTTGAGCCGGTGTTTAAGCAGATGATTTGGGGCGGAAGCCGTTTAAGAGATGATTTTGGTTATGACATTCCGGGAGATAATACAGGAGAGTGCTGGGCAATCAGTGCTCATCCGCACGGAGACTGTACACTTAAGAATACCGAGTATAAGGGAAAGACATTAAGCTGGCTGTGGGAAAATCACAGAGAATTATTTGGCAATGTACAGGGAGACCGCTTTCCGCTTTTGATTAAGATTATTGATGCAAAGGCAGATCTTAGCATTCAGGTTCATCCAGATGATGCATACGCAGCAGAGCACGAGAATGGCTCTCTTGGCAAGATGGAGTGCTGGTACATTCTTGATGCAAAGGAAGGCGGCACTATCGTGATCGGTCACAATGCAAAGAATCACGAGGAAGTAGAAGAGATGATCCGCGGCAAGCGCTGGAAAGAATTTATCCGTGAGATTCCTGTAAAGAAGGGTGATTTCTTCCAGATCAATCCAGGCTGTGTTCATGCAATTAAGGGTGGAACTTTGATTCTTGAGACTCAGCAAAACAGTGATATTACATATCGTGTATATGACTATGATCGTCTACAGGATGGAAAGCCGAGAGCACTTCATGTACAGCAGAGTATTGACGTTATTAAGGCACCATTTGAACCGGCAGTGGCAGAGCATGAAAAGCTTGACGTTGAAGGTGCAGAGGCCGAGAAGCTTGTAAGCTGCCCGTGCTATACTGTATGCAAGGCAACTGTAAATGGAACAGCAGAGTTTGATTGGAATCAGCCATTTGTAGATATCAGTGTTCTGGATGGAGAGGGAAGTTTTGACGGCACTCCAGTAAAGAAGGGCACTCACCTTATCGTTCCGGCAGAATATGGAAAGATGAAGGCAGAGGGCAAAAATTTGATGATGATTTATTCTTACGTCACAGAAAAATAAGAAGTAATCAATTAAAATCAAAATAAAACAGGAAAGATCACCCAAAAATAAAATAGAAGACAGGGGAAATAGAGGAGAATAGAAATGAGAATTGGCGCATTAGAGGGCGGCGGCACAAAGATGGTTCTTGCTGTCTGCAATGAAAATGGAGAAGTTTTGGATCGTGTATCCATTCCAACAGAGACACCAGAAATTACAATGCCGAAGATGATTGCATATTTCAAGGAGCAGCAAGTTGAAACACTTGGAATCGGATTCTTTGGTCCGGTTATCTTAAACGAGCAGTCTCCAAAGTATGGCTGTGTCGGCAATACACCAAAGCTTGCATGGAAGTGGTATCCGGTACTTGATGAGTTTAAGAAGGCACTGCAGATTCCTGTTGGATTTGATACAGATGTAAATGCAGCAGCGCTTGGTGAGGCAACATGGGGCATTACAAAGGGCTTAAAGAACAGCATCTATATCACAGTTGGAACAGGAATTGGAGCAGGAGTTATTGTAGATGGAAAGATGCTTCACGGTATGCAGCATCCAGAAGGCGGCCATATTTTAGTAGCACCTCATCCAAATGATACATATAAGGGCAAATGCCCATATCATGGAAGATGCTTAGAGGGTATGGCGAGCGGTCCGGCAATCGAAGAGCGCTGGGGCAAGAAGGCATATGAGCTGTCTGACAAGAAGGAAGTTTGGGAGTTAGAGGCTTACTATGTGGCACAGGGTCTTGTAGACATGATCATGCTTCTCTCACCAGAGCGTATTGTACTCGGCGGCGGTGTTATGCATCAGACTCATGTGATGGATCTGATTCGTAAGGAAACGCTTCGTATGGTCAACAAGTACATTGACACAGAGGAGCTTTCCGATATCGAAAACTACATTGTGCTTCCAAGCCTGAATGACAATCAGGGAATCCTTGGCTGTGCAAAGCTTGGAATGGATGCACTTACAGCAGCAAAATAAATCTGATTAATACAGATAAAATGAAAGGCTCAGCACCGCGTTTAGCGGTGGCTGAGCCATTTGTATATGGAAAAAAGAATCGCACTTACAATGATAATAAGTGAAAGCAGACAAAGATAATAGACAGCATTTGGCTGAGACAGCGTCATGGTAAGTGACAGAACAATATCTGTTGTCTTGGCAGAGTAAACATTATCTAAGATATTGTTTTCAGTTGTAAGACTGCTTTCAAGAGAATCAGACATTATGGCAGTACCATTTGGAAGCTGCACCATAACAGTAATTAATGTTGCATCTGGCTGCACAAGAAAATTAGAAAAGTCCATGTTTTCTGTGAAGCGATATGTATGCTTTGGCTGAAACAGCGCCGTAGTATGAGAACAGTAGTCAATTGATTCCTTTCCGCCAAAGAAAGCTTCAAATCCCTTTGCGAGATAGGATGGTGTGCCAGTCTGTGTAAAGAACAGAGTCAGGTGATTTTCATCATCAGTTTTGGCGGTTATAGTTCCGAAATTGTAAGTATCACGCTTTGCAGTATCTGTGATAAGCTTTTGATGAAGCTTAGGTACCTCGCCGAGTGAGAGAGTAATTGTGCGTGTCAGAAGCTGTATAGATTTTATCTGTGTAGAAACTGTGATCTGCTGTGGCTGATATTGGAAGATGGCATCATAGTTATAGGTGCATCCCCCCTCCACAAGATCATCAAACAGACAGACATAGCCATCATAACCATCGCGTGCAAGCGGAAGCTTTTGAAGCGTATGATCATTGTCGTATACAGCAAGTGCTGCATTTGTGTCGGTGCTGTAGAAATAGCGTGCCCTTGCTGTTCCTGAATCGGGAACAAAGAAGGAAAACTGAAATGGTTCTGCATAAGAGTGCACGATTTTCATAGAGTTTTCAGCGATAATCGATTCAGACGCAAGTGATTTGCTTGATGACTGAAACAGCTGGCTTGTCTGAACACACAATTCCTTAAAGCTTTCAGCGCTGAAGGTCAGCTGCCATGTGGTATCATTATTCCAGACAGCCTCAATTCCATCTGGGACGATAGCGTCCAGATAGCTTTTTACATTAGAAGCATTGTCTCGTAGTTCATCAGGAAAGATGATATAAATAGTACGGTTCCATTTGTCAAGAGAAAGTGATGTTAAAATATCAATTCGCTTGGCATCAAGAATTTTTTCTGCGTTGCAGACAAGTGCATTATTTTGGCTTTTATAGCTTCGTCCGTTGTAGATAAGTTCATTTTCCTGCTGAGATAGGTAGGATAAAAGCTTTGAGTCACTAAGTCCTGTGCGCTCCTTAAGAGCATCAGTAAACCAGGCAAAAACAGCCATCACATCATCTGGCTCAGATAAGGTAAAGCCAGTTTTTACACCGACTTGCGGTCGTGAAATTGAAGAAAATTGTTCAATGCCTGTAAGCGCATCAATTTTTTCCTGATATTCATCTAATGAATCAAATGAAAGAATAAAAGTCAGCTCATAGGCAGAAGCAGTGTCCACATAATTCCACTCAAGTCCCTTCGGGCAGTTAGCTGTGATAAAGCTTTGAAAAGAAAAATTGCTGTTGTGGAAAAGCTTTTGCAGTGTCTTTTTATTGGCTGTAACAGACATCGTGCGTGTACCTGATTCGTCAGCCTGAATATCCAATACAGAAGAGAAGGTGATTGGCGGACACTTTGCGCAGCCGCCTATCACACAAGCAGTGATGAAAATAAAAAAGCAAAATAGAAAAGCGTGAAGAAATTGTTTTATCCTGTCAGGATGAAAAATTCGTGTTTTCATAATCAAAACTGACCAAAATGGTTTTTCAGTGCTTCAAAACTCTCCTTACTGATTACATGCTCCATTTTGCATGCGTCCTCAGCAGCAATGCTGCTGTCAACGCCAAGGCTAATAAGCCAATTTGTCAGCCACTCATGGCGCTCATAGATCATTTCGGCAATCGCACGGCCGCTGTCAGTAAGATAAATATAACCGGCTTGAGTTACGGTAATCTTTCCGCCCTCTCGTAAATTTTTCATTGCGATGCTGACACTTGATTTTTTAAAATCCAATTCATTTGCGATATCGACAGAGCGCACAACTGGCAGCTTTTTGCTGAGCATAAGGATTGTTTCAAGATAGTTTTCGGCAGATTCATGTATTTGCATAAGCAAACCTCCTGTGTAAAATATATCTAAGTCAATTACCTATAAGAATACCATAAATATGAAAAAAGTTCAACATAACTTCGCCGATTCATCTTGCAAAAAAAAGTCATTGACAAAATAAAATCAGGTATTATAATAATTCTGTATCGAACAATTCGGAATCGAACTATTTTGCATTCCGGGAAAGGAAGGCTGTATGGAAAAGGAAAAGTCGATATGCTTTAGCCTAAAGAGGGTCAATCATATCGTGGAGAGAGGCATTCACACAAGCCTCGCGGCAGCTGGTTTTGATGAAATCACTAACATGCATGGGTGGATTCTGGGCTTTTTGTATCACGCACAGCAACCAGTCTACCAAAAGGATATCGAATCAAATTTTGGTATTGCCCGTTCAACGGTGACAAACATCCTGCAGCTGATGGAGAAAAAGGGATATCTGACAAGGACTACCGATGAGCATGATGCAAGGCTTAAACGGTTAGAACTGACAGAGTTAGGGAAAAGGGTTCATCTTGATACGATTGCAGTAATCGACTCAGCACATGATACTATGGAGGCTGGTGTCACAGATGAAGAGAGAAGGATCTGCTTTAAGGTATTGGAAAAGATCTGTAAAAATGTAGAAAAAATAACAGGAGGAGAGTAGCCATGATAAAAACACTAGGTGCATATGTAAAAGAATTTAAGCGTGCATCAATTGCGACACCGTGCTACATGATTCTGGAAGTTTTGATGGAGATGATGATTCCCTATCTGATGGCTTCCATTATTGATGATGGTGTCAATAAGGGCGATATGAAGCATATCTGTGTGGTTGGTGCAGGCATGCTTGTGATCGCAGCAATCGGCTTATTTGCCGGAATCATGGGCGGTGTGTATGGTGCAAAAGCATCAGCAGGATTTGCCCGTAATCTTAGAAAAGGAATGTATGATAATATTCAGACCTTTTCATTTTCCAACATTGACAAATTTTCAACTGCCAGTCTTGTAACAAGACTGACCACTGATGTAACTAATATTCAGAATGCATATCAGATGGTGCTTCGTATGTGTATGAGAGCACCGGCCAGTCTGATTTGTGCACTTGCAATGGCATTTATTACAAATGCAAGAATTTCTACAATTTTCTTAGGCGCTATCATTGTTCTTGGCATTGCTTTGTTTTTTATTGTCAACAGAGCAAGAAAATATTTTACCGCAGCATTTCCAAAGTACGATGAGTTAAATGCGAGTGTTCAGGAGAATGTTTCTGCTATTCGTGTTGTAAAGGCTTACGTGCGTGAGGATTATGAAAAGAACAAGTTTGTAAAGGCAAGCGAAAATATTTATAAGATATTTGTTAAGGCAGAGGGGGTTGTTGCATTAAACTCTCCAGTCATGATGTTTGCTGTATATGGCTGTATTCTGGTAATCAGCTGGATTGGTGCGAAGATGATCATCGGAACAGGAAGTGTTGCGTTGACAACAGGAAAGCTGATGAGCTTATTAAATTATTGCATGAGTATTTTGATGAGCTTGATGATGCTGTCTATGGTTTTCGTTATGCTTACAATGAGTATTGCAAGTGCAGAGCGTATCTGTGAAGTATTAAATGAGAAACCAGATTTAAAGAACCCAGATCAGCCAGTTACAGATGTAAAGGATGGAAGCATTGAGTTTGATCATGTTACATTCCGATATAATGCAGGAAGCGAAAAGCCGATTTTGTCTGATATAAATTTATCTATTCGTTCAGGTGAGACAATTGGTCTGATCGGCGGAACTGGAAGTGCAAAGTCAAGTCTTGTTAATTTGATTAGCCGTCTGTATGATGTTCAGGAGGGTGCTGTAAAGGTTGGCGGATTAGATGTGCGAAAATATGATATGGAAGCACTTCGTAATCAGGTCAGTGTTGTTCTTCAGAAAAATGTTCTGTTTTCTGGAACCATTTTTGAAAATCTTCGCTGGGGTGATAAGACAGCTTCTGATGAGGAGTGTATCCGTGCCTGTAAGCTTGCCTGTGCAGATGAATTTATTGAGCGTTTCCCAGAGCGTTACAATACTTACATTGAGCAGGGCGGAAATAACGTATCAGGTGGACAAAAGCAGCGTCTTTGTATTGCAAGAGCACTTCTTAAAAAGCCAAAGATTTTAATTCTTGATGACTCTACAAGTGCAGTTGATACAGCAACTGATGCAAAGATACGTCAGGCATTTGCAACGGAAATTCCAGATACAACAAAGATCATCATCGCACAGCGTATCTCAAGTGTGCAGAATGCAGATCGTATCATCGTGATGGATGATGGTAAGATTAATGGAATTGGAACACATGAAGAGCTTCTTGCCCAAAATGAGATTTACCGCGAGGTATATGAATCTCAGACAGGCGGAAGCGGTGATTTTGATGAGAAAGGCGGTGATCAGTAATGCCAGGACCAAGACGTGATTTCGGACCAAAGCAGAAGGTCGAAAATCCAGTAAAGGTATTTAAACGCATCATGTCCTATGTGCTGAAGCGTTATCCAGTTCATTGTCTGTTTGTACTTATCTGTATTGTTGTAAGTGTATATGCAAATGTACAGGGAACTATGTTTATGAAGACTTTGATTGACGGTTATATTACACCTCTTTTAGGTCAGGCTAACCCAGACTATTCAGAGCTTCTGCAGGCAATTATCAAGATGGGAATTTTGTATGTAATTGGTATTGCTGCTACTTTTGGCAATACTAAGATCATGGTGTATGTTACTCAGGGAACGATGAGAAATATCCGTAACGACATGTTTAAACATATGGAATCCCTTCCAATTAAATATTTTGATACACATAAGCATGGCGATATTATGTCAATGTATACAAACGATGTTGATACGCTTCGCCAGATGGTCAGCCAGAGTATTCCGCAGTTCATCAACAGCTTAATTAGTATTGTAAATGTGCTGATCTACATGATCATCTTAAGTGTGCCGCTTACACTTGTTTCAATTGTTATGGTTATGCTTGTTATATGGGCAAGTAAAACAGCTGCTTCTAGGAGCGGAAAGTTTTTCGTATCACAGCAAAAAAATATCGGTGCATTAAACGGCTTTATCGAGGAGATGATGGATGGTCAGAAGGTTGTCAAGGTATTCTGTCACGAAGAGGAGAGTATTGAGCGCTTTGACCAGTTAAATAATGATCTGTTTGTAAGTGCATATAATGCAAACCGTTATGCTAATATCTTAGGACCAATCAATGTACAGCTTGGAAATTTAAGCTACGTTGTTGTTGCAATTGTCGGTGGTCTTGTTGCAATCAATGGAATTGGCGGCTTTACATTGGGAAGTTTGGCAAGCTTTTTAACTTTAAATAAGAGCTTCCAGCAGCCAATTAACCAGATCAGTAACCAGTTAAATAGTATCGTTATGGCACTTGCCGGCGGTGATCGAATTTTCCGTTTGCTTGATGAAAAGCCAGAGGTGGATGATGGCTATGTTACTCTTACAGATGCTGTTGTAAATGCAGATGGCACAATAACTGAATCAAATAAGAGAACAGGAACATGGGCTTGGAAGCATTATCACAAGGCAGAAGGTACGACAGATTATAGACAGCTTAAAGGCGATGTTGTATTTGAGCATGTGGATTTTGGTTACAACGATGATAAGATGGTACTTCATGATGTAAGCTTATATGCGCAGCCGGGACAAAAGATTGCATTTGTAGGTTCAACAGGTGCAGGAAAGACAACAATCACCAATTTGATCAATCGTTTCTATGACATTCAAAGCGGAAAGATCCGCTATGACGGTATAAATATCGGAAAGATCAAAAAGGATGATCTTCGTCATTCACTCGGAATTGTTCTTCAGGATACACATCTGTTTACTGGAACTGTTATGGAAAATATTCGTTACGGAAAACTTGATGCGACAGAAGAAGAGGTACATGCAGCAGCCAAGCTTGCTAATGCAGATGGCTTTATCCGCAGACTGCCGCAGGGCTACGACACAATGCTTACAGGAGATGGTGCTAACTTAAGTCAGGGTGAAAGACAGCTTCTTGCCATTGCCCGTGCAGCTGTTGCCGATCCGCCTGTACTAATTCTTGACGAGGCAACAAGCTCCATTGATACAAGAACTGAGAAAATTGTTCAGGATGGTATGGACAAGCTGATGCACGGAAGAACAACATTTGTTATCGCGCACCGTCTGTCTACCGTTAAGAACAGCGACTGCATCATGGTCTTAGAGCAAGGACGTATCATTGAGCGCGGAACTCATGATGATCTTATTGCACAAAAGGGCAAATATTATCAGTTATACACCGGAAATAAGATTAGCGAGTGAGTGCATAGTTAAACACAAAGGGCAAAAATGCAAAAATAAATAAAAGATAAAACGAATAAATCGTTATGTTTCATCAGACCCTCGGCGGTATTCGCTGGGGGTCTTTTTGTATCGTTTTTTAAATGAACGGTTAAAATAAGAAAGATTCTCATAGCCGCAGGAGAGGGCAATATCTAAAATAGAGTCATTTGTCAGCATGAGAAGACGCGCTGCCATTGAAAGACGATATGAGGAAAGATATGAAGTAAAAGAGGTACCCATTGCAGATTTAAAAAAACGCATAAAATGAGAAGCAGAAAAACCAGAAACAGCGGAAATCTCATCAATTGATATTGAACTCATGTAGTGTGTTTCGATATATTTTAGGACACTTTTGAGTCGTTCAATGTGAGGGTCGTTTTTGGGAGCAGGAATATCGGTGGAATTTGTGAATATGGTGTAGAAGAAGGTAAAAAGAGCCCCCTTAATTGCAAGGCGGTAGCCTTTTGGAAAACTGCTGCTGATACTGTCAATATGATTTAGGCATGATGAGAGAACAGGGTAATGTTCATCATCACAGCAGACAAGATGCTCAAAGCCAATGGTACCAGCCAAAAAAGGCTCAAAAAATTCACTGCTTAGAGCATCCATGCTTCCAGTACAAAGAAGATCAAGTGAAAAAATAATATTTTCATATTCCATAGAATATTCAGCTGGGCCGATTGCATGAAGCTGACCGGGACTGACAATAATAATATCACCTGCCTCTACATAAAGAGAGGTAAAATCTAATGTGACGCGCCCACGCCCCTTTTTAATATAGATGATTTCCACCTCATCGTGCCAGTGAAGAGGCACCTTCTCAAAATCAAGTGGAATAGAACAAATATACGCATTGTAAGGAAAATCAGGTGTGCTGTGTGATTTTGTCTCATGATAATTTTCGTATTCAGGTATCTGCATCGTGGCTCTCTCCTTATGTTTTTGCGGGTCCCAAGCTCAACCCCCTCATCGTGCAAGCACGATCGGTGGTTGGAGCTTTTGACCCTGGTATCATCATGATAGGATAGTACCATAAAAAGGCGGCATAATGCAAGAAAAATGACAAAAAAAGCAGTAAACTGCATACATCAACTCATGAAAGGAGTTTTAATAATAATGATGGTAAATGAAATTTGTGAAAAGAAATATAATAAGCCGTTATCTGGCTGCACCAATAAGGAGATTTATTGCGCACTGCTTGATATGACAAAGGATCTGGCAGCAAAGAAGGAAAGCGAAGCTGGAAAGAAGAAGGTATATTACATTTCCGCAGAGTTTTTGATTGGAAAGCTGTTATCAAACAACCTTATCAATCTTGGTCTTTACAAGACTGTAAAGGAAGAACTTGAAGCAGCAGGAAAGGATATTGGTGAGATCGAAGAAATCGAGCCAGAACCATCTCTTGGAAACGGTGGACTTGGCCGTCTGGCAGCATGCTTTTTGGATTCCATGGCAACATTAAATCTGCACGGTGATGGTGTAGGCTTGAATTACCATATGGGTCTGTTTAAGCAGGTGTTTGATCACAATTTTCAGAAGGAAACACCAAATCCATGGATTGAAAAAGACAGCTGGCTGATCAAAACTAATGTAAGCTATCCAGTTTCATTTGGTGATCTGACAGTGACCTCACGCATGTATGACATTGAGGTGACAGGCTATGAGGGACGCACGAATAAGCTTCATCTGTTTGATGTTGATACTTTAGATGAGAGTCTTATTAAGGACGGTACCATAAGCTTTGACAAGACAGATATCGCAAAGAATCTGACACTGTTCTTATATCCAGATGACAGTGATGAGGCAGGAAACTTACTTCGTATCTACCAGCAGTATTTTATGGTAAGCAATGCAGCACACTTGATTTTAGATGAGTGTACGGCACGCGGCTGTAAGCTGACCGATTTAGATGAGTATGCTGCTATTCAGATCAATGATACTCATCCGTCAATGGTTATTCCTGAGCTGATCCGTCTGCTTCTTGAGCGCGGCATCACTATGGATGAGGCAGTTGAACTTGTCACAAAGGTATGCGCATACACAAACCACACAATTCTGTCAGAGGCACTTGAGAAGTGGCCACTTGCATATTTAGAGAAAGTTGTTCCACAGTTAGTTTTGATCATCAAGGAGCTTGATAAGCGTGCAAAGGCAAAATATTCAGATCCGAAGGTAGCGATTATTGATGAGAATGACCGAGTTCACATGGCACATATGGATATCCACTATGGTCACAGTGTAAACGGTGTTGCTTACCTGCATACTGAAATTTTGAAAAATTCAGAGCTTAATGCTTTTTACAAAATTTATCCGGAGAAATTCAACAACAAGACAAACGGAATCACCTTCCGCCGCTGGCTGCTTTCATGTAATGAGGAGCTTTCAGAGGAAATTGAAAATAAGATTGGAAGTGGTTTTAAAAAGGATGCCTGTGAGCTTGAAAAGCTGCTTTCATTTGAAAATGATGACAGCGTATTAGACAGCATTCTTGCGATCAAGAAGGAGAAAAAGCGCCAGCTTGCTGACTATTTAAAGCATACACAGGGTGTTGTTATTGATGAAAATTCTATTTTTGATATTCAGGTAAAGCGTCTTCACGAGTATAAACGCCAGCAGATGAATTTACTCTGGGCAATTCATAAATATCTTGAAATCAAGAATGGAAAGCTTCCTAAGACACCAGTAACGCTGATCTTTGGCGCAAAAGCAGCGCCGGCCTATACAATCGCAAAGGATATCATTCATGCAATTCTTTGTTTACAGCAGATCACAGAGCAGGATCCAGAAGTCAGCCCATATCTGCGCATAGTGATGGTAGAAAACTACAACGTAACAAAGGCATCAAAAATTATACCGGCATGTGATATCTCCGAGCAGATCTCCTTAGCATCAAAGGAGGCATCAGGAACAGGAAACATGAAGTTTATGTTAAATGGTGCAGTAACATTAGGAACAAGAGATGGCGCAAACGTAGAGATTGGAGAGCTTGTCGGAGAAGATAATATTTACTTCTTCGGAGAGAGCAGCGAGCAGGTAATCGAGCATTATAAAAAGGCAGATTATTGTGCAAAAGATTATTATACAAAAGACGAAGATATCCATACAGCAGTCGACTTCATTATCAGCGAGCCAATGCTTGCAGCAGGAGACGAAGAAACCTTAACACAGCTTCATAAAGAACTGATAAATAAAGACTGGTTTATGACCCTCCTTGACTTAAAAGAGTATATAGCACGCAAAGAGCAGGTGCTTAATGACTACGCAGATAGAAAGAAATGGGCAAAGAAGATGCTCATCAACATCGCAAAGGCAGGATTTTTCTCATCAGACCGCACTATAGCACAATATAACGAAGAAATCTGGAAGTTATGATAAATATTAAAAAGGTGGCAGCATAAACACGCTGCCACTTTTTTTCGTTGATTTTCATCGTCTGTTAGGGTAAAATGGAAGACAGATAAGTTGCATTAAGTTGCATATAGAAAGGATCGGGAAATATGTATCAGATATTGGTGGTAGATGATGAGCGAATTGAACGAAATGGCATTAAAATGCTGCTGCGCCATATGCAGCTGCCATGTGAGATTGCTGAGGCTGCAAATGGACGAGATGCGCTTGAGTATTTAAAGGAGCATACGTCAGATGTTTTGCTTACAGATGTAAAAATGCCATTTATGGACGGCATTCAGCTAATAGAGGAATGTAAAAAAGACGACAGAAACGAGGATATGAAATGCGTAATCTTTTCAGGCTGCAGTGAGTTTGACTATGCCAGAAAAGCAGTGCGCCTAGGTGTTTCTGATTACATTTTAAAGCCAGTTGATCCAAGTGAATTTAAAGAGACTATTACGCGGGTCATTCAGGAGCTTGAAGCAGAACGCGCTGAAAAAAATATGAAAAAAAAGAGTATGCAGCAGATGCGTGAGCATGCACTATACCAGATTGTAAATGGAGTGAATGTAGCAGAAGTTCTTGAGAAAAGCAGCGGTGTTTTGACAAGATCAGATGTTGACTGCTTCTGCCGTATTCTGATGCTTGAGGCAGATGATGATTTTTTTGGAAAAAATGGTGTTGATTTGCAGGAGCGCATTCTAGCAAAAAAATTGAAAGAGATTTGCGACAGCGAAGTATTCCTTTATTTAAACTTGACACCGCAGCAGTCAATTATCTTATTAAAAGACAGATCAATAGATTTAATCGCGTTTGCAAATGATTTGTTAGATCAGATTAAACAGGAGTATGACAAGAGTTGTACGGCATCAATTTCTTCAGAAATTTCATGTGCAGAGCAGATTGCTTGTGCAATGGAGGAGCTTGAGGAACTGATGGAAAATAAATTTTATCATCCGAATGTCAGACTGTTTTACAGTGGAATGGAGAGCAGTGATTGTGAGATCATTAAAATAGATGATGACACATTAATGAAGCAGATGAAGCAGGATATTCGAATGAAGGATGTTCAGAGCCTGCGTGATCATTTTGAGCGCTTCAGCCAAAAATACAGAAGCCAGACTGCATTTTCCCAGATGTACATTAAATTTTTATTTGCCAACTTGCTGAAGGATATTTATGATGAAATCCCAGGAGAGGGAGAGAAGCAGTTAAATACGAAGATTGATCAGCTTTATCGTTCATTTGATTTTGTTCAGGTTACAGATCTTGTAAGTGATTCCATAAACAGATTGGAAAAGGCATTTTCAGGAAGAGCGCAGACAGGTCATCGTGAGGTGGAGGCTGTCAAGCGTTACATTGCTGCTCATTATGGAGAAGAAATGAGTGTGGAGCGCTTAAGTGAGCTTGTCTACATGGCTCCAAGTTACTTAAGCAGTGTATTTAAAAAAGAGACAGGTCAGAATTTGAATCGTTTTATCAAGAGCGTTCGTATGGAAAAGGCAAAGGAGTTTTTGGAGCAGACGATGATGAAGATTGTAGATATCAGTACTGCATGCGGTTATCCAAATGTTTCCTATTTTTGCTCTAGCTTTCGTGAGTATTACGGAATCAGTCCGCAAAAATTTAGAGAAAGCGGGGATGAAATGATTGAAGAAAAGTAAGCTTGGCAGCCGCATTGTCAGCTGGTTTAGAAATATAAGGCTTGGTTATAAGCTGGCCATTGTGTATGCGCTGTCAGGTTTCCTTCCTGTTGTGGCGGTGCTGTCAGTTACCTATGTTCAGATGAAGCAGATTTTATTGCAAAATGAGAGAGACAGTATGGAATCATATCTGTATCAGGCACTTGCTTCAATGGAAAATAAGCTTGCGATTTACACAAATCTAAACAATTATATTTGCTACAACCAGACAATTTCGCAGGTGATCGGATATCAGTATGATTCAGTGTATGAGATGTACAATCAGCTCGTTACGATACTTGATCCTATGCTAGCCTCGCTGAAATATTTTCACAATGATGTCGGCAGAGCCACAATTTATGTGGATAAGGATATGATTAAGCATGGTGACACGCTGGCGCCAATTTCCGAGATCATAGATACTGATTGGTATAAGAGTGTGGCAAATTCTGGAGAAATGCAGTGGTTTGTTGATAAAAATGAAGGAATTGTTTTTGGAGCGAGTCCGATGAGTATGCTCAAGCGCTATGGATTAGATGGTATTTTGTACATCAGCGTAGATTATGACAGTATGTTTGAGACATTTAAGCAGACACTTCAGAATAATTATGGCATTGTCATTTTCGATGAGAAGGGAAATGCAGTGTATGAAAAAGCATTTTTTGATAAAAAATACCGGGAATATGAGTTAAATGCCGCGCAGCTTCTTGATCAGAAGAAAAATCAGGAATATGAGTATACGATTCTTTCAGAAACATCATCTGTGACGGGATGGACAGCATGTTTGTATAAGCCAAATAGACTAATTGTATGGTCAGTAACGCCAATTACACGAATTGCGCTTATTGCGATGTTCGTTATGGCGCTGATGTCAGTGATAGCCATGATAATTTTGACAAGTTTTGTTACAAAAAGGATTAGAAGACTCAGATCTGGTATGAAAGAGGTAGAACAGGGAAATCTTGAGGCTGAGATTACTAGTGACAGCCAAGATGAGATTGGCGATCTTGTCAACGGCTTTGATTCGATGCTTCTTCAATTAAATACTTTAATTAAAGAGGTTTACGAGGGTCGGATTAAGGAAAAGGAATATGAGATGAAGGCGCTGCAGGCGCAGATTAATCCACACTTTTTATATAATACGCTGTCGTTGATCAATTGGAAGGCAATAGAGGCAGAAGCGGATGATATAAGTAAAATTACATTGGCACTTTCTACCTTTTACCGAACATCATTAAATAAAGGAAAGAATGTCATGTCACTCTCAGATGAGCTTCGCAACATGCGTTCTTATCTTGATATTCAGCTGATGATGCATGACTATGATTTTGATGTGGAGTTTGATGTAGATGAATCAATTGGTCAGTATCAGTCACTAAATCTTATGCTTCAGCCTCTTATTGAAAATGCAATTGCTCATGGAATCGATGTGAAGACAGACGGCAGGGGAAAGCTGACGATTACCGGAAAGGAAGAAGGTGATCTGATAGTTTTGACAGTAGCGGATAATGGTGTCGGCATGAATGATGAGCAGGCGGCTCGTATTTTAACAGAAGAGTCAAAGGGATATGGAGTTAGAAATGTTAATGAGCGCATAAAGCTTTACTATGGTGAGCAGTATAGTCTGCAGATTGAAAGTAAAGTAGGGCAAGGAACTAAGGTAAGTATCAGGATTCCGAAGAGGATATAGTAATTTCAGAAAAAAACAACATGAATCTAATATTTTTGATATATACGAAATCACCAAAATTTCTTATAATAATGACATAAGAATTTCCAAATGGAAACAGAAAAGAAAATAGGGAGGATTTTGTATTATGAAATTTAGAAAAGCATCAAGTTTATTTTTAGCAGGCGCTATGTGTTTATCAACTTTTGGCGGTGCAATGAGTGTATTCGCTGATGAAGAGACAAGCTCAGAGGCAGCAGAGGAAGAAACAGTAGATTATTCAGCAGAGGATCCGATTACAGCAACTATCACTGTATGGGGACCAGCAGAGGATCAGGCAGAAGAGTACGGCGAGTGGCTGCAGAAGCGCTGCGAAGCATTCAATG
>UMCF01023111.1_pt1 | contig 15973 bp, 12 predicted proteins | sample 1964131 | NCBI WGS metagenome assembly UMCF01 (sample SAMEA4835958, study PRJEB28245) | human gut metagenome | biome: gut microbiome; material: fecal sample | place: Denmark | collected 2008
CCTGAGCAAACCACCAGTTTTACTGGTGGTTATGATTCTATGCTTAGAAGATTTTAATCGTCAATCAGATGACGATATTTTTCACGGAAACGCTTCATCTCGTTGGCGAAAGTCCGCTGCGGGCGGCCTAGGAGCTTTGCTACTTTCCGGTCTGAGATTCCTTCGGGGTGGGCCATCCAGATGGCCATCAATTTTTCGGCATCCGGGTCCAGTTCTTGCAACTTCGCAAAGAGGTATTGCAGCAGATTACGGTCAGATGTGATCTTTTCTGCAATAGCTTGTGGATCTGCGATGAGGTCCAAACGTGTGCCATTACTGGATCCGTCATCATTAAAAATGGGCTCGTCCAATGATTTTGTTGATGAAATACAGAACTCACAGTCAAGACAGTTGGTGTCACACAGCCACCATTTGCCCTTGGGGCAGCAGCAGCGTTCTTGATACTGCATCCGTTTTCGTGTCGTGTTACACAGGCGGTCATAGGCTTTGAAGCATTCTTCAGGAACTACATACCATTTCTTGTTTTGTTTGTCGTAGATTTTCTTTTCATGGGCTTTCTTTGTCATGTTGTACCTCCAGTCCATCCCGGACCGGAGATAGGCACAACAAAAGAGCATGACAGGTCGTCCGGAACGGGATGAAAAACTCGTTTCGATGGACCTGCCATGCTCGTAGACAGGGAGTATTAAATTGTGCCAGTATAGATGCTCGAGCCACTCTGCATGCCGAATGAGCATTGATATATTGGGGACCTTTTAACGTCGATATCTGGGACATAACTTGAGGTAGATATGCATATCCTCAAGCCTTGATTTCATTATATTGGAAGATTCAGGAAAGACGAAAACTTGATAAGTCAGTTTTTAAGGTTCATGGATAATAAAAAAATAAAACTATTAGTTTTAAAAATAAACAAAACAAAGGGGAAAATAAGCTTATATGTGTTAGAATCGTTTTAATAATTATATTGTGGGTGTCAAAATAAAAAAAATCCGACTTGGTAAGTCGGATTTTTTTGTAATCTATTAAATTTAAAAATTTATAATCGCTGTATTGTTCCTAATGGCTTTAAATTCTTATATTTAAGGAATTCATTAGCATCATCAATTGAATGTGCAGATTGGAAAAACATAATAATGCAAAACTTTAAGTGTTTATGTTCATTGTTTTTACTAAAAGCGTGTCCTGCAAGTTTTAGCAAATTTTCAGTTATTTCAAGATTCAAGTTGAGCCCCAAGGCGATAGCTACAATAGTTCTTAAAGACGGGTTAGTTGGGACATCATTTTTTGCTTTTCGGTAGACCTCTTCCCCAAGATGAGTAAGCTCACAGAAATGAGCTTTGCTTATACCCAGGTACTGAATAATTGCATAGATAGCCTGCCAACATGATTCCTTATTAATCGTTATGTCTATAATAGCATTTTGCTGTTCATAACACACAGAGTATCTTTCACCTTTTTCTGAAGAATGAATTGAATCTTTATTTTGAAAGGCATCAAAGTAGGGAAGTTTGACATCTTTATTTTTACGATGAAAAATATCATTGTTAATTTGTTGATGCGTAATCTGCGTCCAAGTGAATTTTAGGGCGCATTGATCAAGATTTGCCCAGGCAAAATCTGTTAAGAAATATTGTCCAGCTTCATCTTTTTGGATATATTGGACATCGTTAATGATAAAATATCCATTCACATATTTAAATAAATCAGAATCGATGAGTCTTCTAAATTCTGCGTCTGTGGCATAGATATAGAATGCGGCATCTGGTTTTATGTAGGAAAAGAAGTTATTTGTTTTATTATATTGATAAATGCCAGCAGCCTCCTTATAACCAGTTTCTATCATTCGTATTAGAGTCGATTGTTTTGATACCCCATAGAAATTTGCAAGTTCATTAACGATATTAATAAGTATAGGATTTTCTTCTGATAAGCCATGATAACTATATTTTGAGTACAGTTCATCGACTTTCTGACAAAATGTGTAGTAAGGCATTAAAATCCTAGGTGCAATACTGTTGGCTTGCCATTCCATAATTTGTTCATCTGTCCATTGGGTGCTTTTTCTTGGGTAAATAGATTCCGTTGGGCAGCGGCATGCAATAACTTTTTTGTTATGGAGAATTTGCTTTATTGCTGCATACATTCGATGCTTGTACCAATGAAAAACTTCATGGGCAATAGTGTTTTTTACACATCCAAGATTTCGTTCCCAGAAAGTATACGTATCTATCAGGATTGTACCGCGACTTACTTTTAATTGTTTGATTTGGCTTTTAAAGAGATCCTGGACTGGTATAGTGCCTTCAGAAAAAAATATCTCTCCAAAGATACTGAAATCATCCGAAATTCTGTAGCCCTGTATTATTTGTAAACCCATATTTTCAGCAATTTCGCTGATGGGGATAGGCATAGGCTGTTCTAATGCTTCAGGACAAAATTTTGTTAAAAATTCTGTGGCTACATTGTCTAAGTCTTTTTTTTGAATAATTGGTACGATATTTTTTGAAACTGCTTGTTCACTAGTAGCTTTGCGACTTCGCTCTTTATATTGACGGAATTCTTTAACTTCAAATGATTTGAGCTGATCTGTTACGACAGCTTCGCATGACAAAATAAACCATTGTGATATATCGTGGAAAGAAGGTCCTCTATGGTCTTCTGCGGATAAGTCTATGGTGCAGCTGACCACGGCATCAAAAAGGAGATGGTCATCATTGATTCTCGTATTTAATGCGAATTCAAACAGCATATCCATCAAGGTTGCAGCGTCAGGATACTTTATCTTTGAAAATTTCAAATCGAGATTACATGGATGTTGAGCAACATATTCAGCAACTTTTTCCCACATTGGCTTATAGCATACTTGGTAAATAAATTGTTCAATTTCATTTCTATCAGAAGTCATTAGTATATCCCCACTTTATTGCTGAAAAGCATAGTAGAACATAAAAATTTACAGAAACAATTTTTTTCATCATATCAAAAAATAAAGAATATTTCAAATAAGATAGTAGTAAATTACTGCAAACTTGAAGAAAAACATTGTTTATAGAAAGAAAAAATGATAAAATTAAATAAAATACCTAAATTCTGTCATTGATCCCTGAGAGGTGAATGCTGTGGAAGTTAGTTATAAAAAGCTTTGGAAACTGTTAATAGATAAGAATATGAAAAAGAAGGACCTTCAAGCACAGGCCAGGATTAGTTGGTCTTCTATCAGTAAACTATCTAAAGGTGAAACTGTTAGTATGGAAGTCTTAATAAAAATCTGTCAGGCTCTGAACTGTGATATTGGAGATGTTGTGGAATTCATTCCAGCGGATAAGAATTCAAAAACAGTGGAGGCATAACAATGACTATTAGTAAAGGTGTAATTATCACTAAAGCCAGTCCTCATACTATTAAAAAATTTGAATTAATAACAAAATATATTGAAGCATGGTCACAAAAACTTATGCTTAATAAATATTGCAACGGACTAATTTTCATTGATTGTATGTGCAATTCAGGAGTTTACGAAGACCAAAATGGCAAGCTGATTTATGGGACACCTGTACATGTTGCTAAGGTTTTACTAGATGTTGCACGGACCTATACAAATAAAATGGTAAATATCTATTTTAATGATCTCAATAAGGAACGGGTCCGGGAATTAGAAAAACATTTACCTGAAAATGAAAGAAATTTTAAAATTATTACTTCTAGCGAGAATGCTGTTAGCTTATTAGAACATATAGGTCCTCAGCTTTCTGAGACCAGCCATTATAATTATTTTTTGTTATATGATCCATATGATGCTCGAATTGATTGGAAAGTTTTACTACCGTTTTTTAGGCATTGGGGAGAAGTAATGATTAATCATGCTCTTCTTGATCCAGTGAGAGCAATAACTAGCGCTAAAAGCGATACTGCCATTGAAAAATATGAACGTACATATCTTACTGATTTTGAAAATTTGGTCCCTTATGGTTCAAACAAAAAAGCTTATGAAAAAAGGATTTCTCAGATTTTGAATTATATGAAAGGTAATCGGAGATATTATATAGCTTCCTTTCCTTTTTACAATTCTAAAAATTCTCTGCAATATGACTTAATTCATTGTACGAGTAATATTGAAGGGTATAAGCTTTATAAAAATTGTGCCTGGAAAGTTTTTGGTGGCCAATCTTCAACAAAAGGTGCATCTTCTACATATATTCAAACAAGCTTTGATTTTAATTCGCCTGAACATGCCAAAGTGCCCGTAGATGATGATTGTTATACTATTCATGATATTGCTGAGTATTTACAGAACTATTTTTCTGGACGCCAAGATGTTCCACTTAAAGAAATATGGGATTTGTTAGCGTTACATCCAATTTTCCCTTCTGATGTTTTTCGAAGAGATATAAAAAAGGAATTATGCGAATATTATGGAGCAATAAAAAGCAAAAAATCAGATAGGAACACGGGGCAAAAGCAAGAGGTCATATCATTTAGAGACAATAAAGAGGTTTAATGAGAAAGGTTGAAACCATTTTGAAGACGATTACGAGAAAGTCCATGCTGTACCAGACTGGAGTTGAGTATGGCGACTACACCATGAATCATGTTCAAGGGTGCGTCCATGGTTGTAAATATCCTTGCTATGCCTACCTCATGAAGAAACGATTTGGACAAATCAAGAGTTATGAGGAATGGTGTGAACCGAAATTAGTATCTAATACATTAGAACTTTTGGATAAAGAAATTCCGCGATTAAAGAAAAAAATTAAGTCTGTGCAGCTCTGTTTTACAACGGACCCATTTATGTATGGGTATCCTGAAGTAGAAGAAATGAGCCTGGCAGCGATTAGCAAATTAAACGCTGCCGGAATTAGATGTACTACATTAACAAAAGGGATTTCACCTATGGCTTTATCTAAACTGTCAAAAGAAAATGAATACGGCATTACGTTAATTTCCTTAGATGAACAGTATAGAGAAAAAGTGGAACCCGGGGCAGCACCTTATAAAATACGAATTGACGCATTAAAACAGCTGCATGATGCAGGATGTAAAACTTGGGTGAGTATTGAACCATATCCGACACCTAACTTAATAGAACAGAATTTAGAAAAGCTGTTAGAGGCCATTGACTTTACTGACAGAATCATTTTTGGCCGGACTAATTACAATAAAGAAATTACAGCTTATAAAGATCATAAGCATTTTTATAATGAGAAAGCAAAAGAGGTCATTTGTTTTTGTGAAAAACGAGGTATTCGTTACCATATTAAAAATAAAACGATGACTGAAGAATGAGGTGAGTAACTGTGGCTTTACTACAGGATTTAATAAAACAAGTGACAGATCCGGGACTCCGTCAGCGGATTTTACAAGAAGTAGATAAGCTGGCGAAACAAAAGAAATTTGGGCTGGTATTTGAAGAGCATCTTCCAGAATGTACGCCTCTGTACGATGTACCTATAAAAAAAGGACGTAAAGTGGCGCTCAAGAATGGAAAAGTTAATGATATCTATATTGTAATGGATATTAAAGGAAATGCAGCTGTTTGTGAACATCGGGTCAATCATGAAAGAAAAGAGATTGCTCTTGATGATTTAGTTTCTGTCGCTGAATTTGGAGAACCGATTTATCCTTATCTCAAGCCAATAGATTCTGTTTGTAATGCACCTGATTCTGACCTATGGCATACACTCATCGAGGCAGATAACTATCATGCCCTGCAGCTCTTGGACTATCTCTATCATGGTAAGGTTGATTGCATATATATTGATCCACCTTATAATACGGGCGCTCGTGATTGGAAATATAATAATGATTATGTAGACAGCAATGACCAGTACCGGCACAGTAAGTGGCTTTCTTTTATGGAGAAACGGCTGAAATTGGCAAAAAAGTTGTTGAATCCAGAAGATTCTGTATTGATTATTACAATTGACGAAAAAGAATATCTGCATCTTGGTTGTTTATTAGAAGAAATTTTTTCTGATGCCAGCATTCAGATGGTATCATCTGTTATAAATCCTAAAGGAGCTGCAAGACATCAGCAATTTGCTAGAACAGATGAATATATTTTATTTGTTCAATTTGGTACTTCATCGCCTCAACCTTTACCACTAACTAGTGAATGGAAAATATCAGAAGATAAACGAGCGTCTCGGTTAAGGTGGAAGGAATTATTACGTTCGGGATCTAATACAGCACGATCTGATAGCCCTAATCAATTTTATCCAGTATTTATTTATAATACAAATGATGGACCTAAATTCCATTCTGTGGGTGAAACTTATTTTGGAAGAGATTGGTCTAGCATTAAAGCACCTAAAGGTTGCGTAGCCATATGGCCAATAAGATCTGATGGTTCGGAAGGAAATTGGCAAATTAGTAATCAGAATTTGCGAACTTCAATTCAAGAAGGATACGCTAAAATTGGCAAATGGCGCGCTTCTGATACATCTATTACATATCTTGCGAAGGGGGAAAGAACTAAAATTGCAAGTGGGGCTTTTTCAATCATTGGGCATAGACAAGATGGCTCAATTATCACAGATGATGATTCGTATGTACCAAAGTTTATACCGGGCACTCAATGGCGTATTAAAACACATAATGCGGAACAAGGTGGTACAAACTTGTTAAAGAAAGTATTAGGTGAAAAACGTTTTACTTTTCCTAAGTCTTTATATGCGGTAAAAGATACGTTAAGATTTTTTGTAATAAATAAGCCAGATGCGCTCATAGTTGATTTCTTTGCAGGTTCTGGCACGACACTTCATGCAGTTAATCTTTTAAATAGTGAAGATGGTGGACATCGTCGTTGCATTATGGTGACCAACAATGAAGTTTCTGATGAAGAAGCAGAGTCTTTAAAAAGAAATGGGTACAAACCGGGAGATAAAGAATGGGAAAACTTAGGTATAGCACATAATGTAACCTGGCCTAGATTAACATGTTCAATTAAAGGCATAGATATTAATGGAGCCCCATTAACTGGAGAATATTTAACTGATTTGACTGAAGAAAAGCATACTAAGCGACAGATTAAGCAATTGAATTTTGTTATTCCTGATGGTTCAGCAGGGACAAAAATCAAGAAACAAATTATTTCTTTATTAGGAAAAAATAAATTGGTTCAATCTCTAGTAAAAGATGAATGTTCATATATTCTTTCAGAAGATTACCCAGCGGCAATCTTATTCGATGATGAAAAACTAAGTGATTTTTTAGATAATTTGGAAAATCAGACACAGATAAGAGAGCTATATATTTGCACACAAAATAATAAGGTGTTTAAAAAAGCCAAAGAAGCTATAGAAGATATTTTAGGCGACTTTATTGAAACGATACCTGTCACTATTCCGATGGCAGATGGTTTTAAAGCCAATGCTGCTTTTTTCAAACTTGGCTTCTTAGATAAGAATGCTGTTGCCTTGGGTAAACAGTTCAAAGAATTGCTGCCTGTACTTTGGATGAAAGCTGGTTGTATTGGGCCATGTCCACAATTGGATACGGAAGAATTACCGTCCTTGTTGATAGTGCCGGAAAATCATTTTGCCGTTTTACTGGATGAAACGTACTATTTGGAATTTGACGCACAGTTGATGAAATATCCGGAAATCAAGACGGTTTATATTATCACAGATTCTGAATCGGCTTACCGAAACATGATTCAGGATTATGAATGCAAGGAATGCTATCAGCTTTATCGGGACTATCTGGATAATTTCAGAATTAATACAGGGAGGTAACCATGAAAGTAGAATTGTTTCCTTTTCAACAAAAGGCACTTTTAAATCTTCGGCGGCAGGTTGCCGAAGCTATGGGAGGCTATTATCGAACCCATACGCCACAAGTCGTTTCTTTTACGGCTCCTACGGGGGCGGGTAAGACGATTGTTATGGCCTCTCTTATTGAAGATATTCTCTTTGGCGATGAAAATTTTGCAGAGCAGCCAGAGGCCATCTTTGTCTGGCTGTCGGATTCGCCACAGTTAAATGAACAATCAAAATTGAAATTTGATGCCAAAGCTGATCGAATTCAACTGGGGCAATGTGTCACGGTAACGGAAGATTCGTTTGATAGGGAGACATTTGAAGACGGGCATATTTATTTTCTGAATACGCAGAAACTGTCGGTTTCGTCGAATTTGACAAAACATAGCGATGGCCGGATGTACACTATTTGGGAAACTATCGCCAATACGGTAGATGCGAAAAGTGACCATCTCTATTTCATCATTGATGAAGCCCATCGTGGGATGCAGGGACGGGCCGCTAGTAAGGCTACGACAATCATGCAAAAATTTATCAAAGGTAGTGAAGAAGACCGGATTCCACCGATGCCTGTGGTAATTGGTATGTCGGCTACGATGCAGCGCTTTAATAAATTAGTGGAAAATACCTCTTCTACAGTTTATAAGGTTGTTGTTACACCTGATGAAGTTCGTGCTTCAGGCTTACTAAAAGACAGGATTATTATCAGCTATCCTGAAGGTAAAGCAGCCAATAATGATATGGCCATTTTACAGGCTGCTGCAGATGACTGGAAGGATAAATGGGGGCATTGGGCGCAATACTGTCAGGAACAGCATTATGCTTATGTGAACCCTATCCTTATTCTGCAAGTGCAAAATGGATCAGGGAATAAAATTTCTGATACAGATCTTGATGAATGCCTGCGTAAAATCGAAGAACGAGTCGGTATTACTTTTCAAGAGGGACAAGTAGTACATTCTTTTGGGCAAACACAATCTTCCATCATGATAAATGGTCTTGAAGTGCGCTATGCTGAACCTTCACGGATTGCCGACGACAAGAATATCCGTGTTGTCCTCTTCAAGGAAAATCTTTCTACTGGCTGGGACTGCCCGCGAGCAGAAACAATGATGTCCTTCCGTCATGCCAATGATTCTACCTATATTGCACAGCTTCTTGGACGAATGGTGCGTACGCCAATGCAAATGCATATACAGGTAGATGAAACCCTGAATGACGTCCATTTATTCCTTCCGTATTTTAATGAAAATACAGTCCAAAAAGTAGTGGAGGAACTTCAAAACTCAGAAGGCGGCGAAATCCCTACAGATATTTATGGAGAACCAACTACGGGTAAAAAATTTGATACATTAACTGTAAAGAAGCCTGCAAAGAAAAAAGGTACCGCTAGTGTTTCTGTTGCCGATCCTGATTCTCCGGAAATGTATTTGCCAGGGATGGAACCAGAGGTGGCGAACAAAAATACAGAAGTACAAGACAGGGTTACTGCAGGCAGCCATCAAGAAAAAAGTGATGAGATTTCATTCGAAGATGAGAATGTAGCCGTACCTATTTTGCAGCCAAATAAAAATCAGAGTGAAAATCATGTGGCTGCTTCTACTTCTTTACCAGAACGCATGGTCAGAGAAAATGAAACTGAAAAAGAAGAAAATCCAACAAATCCGGCAGATGAACTGGAAGACCTTTTTGATAGAGAGGCTGTCATGAAATTCATCAATGACGCAGGCCTGCTTTCTTACGATGTTCGTTCTTATCAAATCAGCGATTATTTAAAGTCTCTGTTGAAATTAGCTCATCTATTAACGCTGTCTGGCCTTTGCCGGGAAGCAATAAAAAATGTACATGAAGATATTTCAAAAATGATTCATGCCCATGTACTCGATTTGAAGAAAAAAAGTCAATATGATAAGTTAGTTCTCAAGGTAAAACAGTTTAAATTGGCGACACAAATTTTTGATGCTTTTGGGGAAAGTGTAGACAACTATTTGGTCCATGATATGTTTACGACGACTGATACTGATTTAGAACGTCAATTCCGGGCGGCAGAGGCAAAGCTTGGAAATGATGGTATTGGTAATGTCTATGCCAAAATGTATGGAGATATCAATGATCCGGCGGGATACGAAATAGATGTGATTCTTTTTGCTGCGGATACAGAATGCATGAACCAACTGCACGATTATGCGCGGCAGCGTTTTCATGCTTTGAATGATCAGTACCGTAGGTATATTGCCAAGGTTCCTGAAAAAATAAGGAAGCAGTATGATCGAATCGTTTCTGATGGCGATAAAGTAAGTAAGCATAACTTCAGGCTTCCGGAAACAATCCAAATTCCTCATGATGACGGTGGAACACCGTATCGTGACCACCTGTTTGTTGATAATCAAACAGGTGTAGCTATGCTGAAACTGAACGGCTGGGAATCTGGAGTTATTGCTGAGGAAGAAAAAAGAGAGGACTTTGTCTGCTGGATACGAAATCCGTCGAGGGCAGCATGGGCTCTCTGCATTCCCTATGAAGAAGATGGAGATATGAAGACGGCGTATCCGGATTTCATCATCATACGTACGGATCCGATTTCAGGTTACGTAGTAGATATCTTGGAACCGCATAACCCTGATTTCAAGGATAACCTCGGTAAAGCAAAAGGGTTTGCTGAATATGCTCGTCAAAATCCAGGTATCGGCAGAATCCAACTTATCCGTATGGGAAAAGATGCCGCTGGCAATAAGCGGTTTAAACGGCTGGATATGGCTAAAAGCGCAATTCGGGATAAAGTTTTAAAAGCAGCTACCATAGAAGAATTGGATCATTTGTTTGACACAGAAGGTAGCTTTGATGATTAATGATTAAGGAGTGATTGGTCTATGCGCGGCCTGAAGATTTATTTAGCCGACGGCACCTATAACGGTACAGTTACGATGAGCAGCGACACGTCGAAAATATCTGCTATTCGTGTCGCAAAAGAGAATATACAAGACTACGAAAATGAATTGGATGGGCCGGGCATTTACCTTCTCCTTGTTGGTTCTGATGCTGTCTATGTGGGTCAAACCGGTTTGGATACGATTGAGAGACGCATCATGAATACCCATTCCGGCGATATTGATGCCTCGTGGCACACGGTTTTAGGATTTAAATTTACAGATTTGACTATTAGCAGCAATGAGCTGCAGTTCATTGAAAATGCCATGTGTGAGTATGCTCATGCGCACTTCAACAGATGCTTGACGACGAGCCCGAAAAAGGCGAATTGTACGAAAACCTTCCGGAAGCGGCACTATCATCTTACTGGGGTGCAGATACATACCTGTGAAAATTATATCCAGGACATCGAATTTTATATCAACGTCTTTCCTGAAGGAATCTTTGCTTCTGCCTCTGATGAGGAGCCGGACAGCGAAATCCTGCACCTCTCCGGAAAGAAGGTACAGGCTACCGCCTACAGAGACGGAGACAAATTTGTTGTACGCAAAGGCTCAGGCTTCAGCGCAACGGAAACGCCGTCGTGCCCAAAGTCTATCCATAAACGTCGCCAGGCACTGTTAGCCAAAGGCATAGTTAAAGACGGGCATTTTACAGAAGACCATCCTTTTGATAGCCCTTCGACAGCTGCTGCCTGCGTGACCGGTGGATCTGCTAATGGAAAGAAATTGTGGCTCTATCCGGATGGCCAGAGTATTAATGAAAAAGAAGGCTCTAAGCGTTAGAACAGGAAATGCATCATTTATTTGACAAGTGGGAATATAAATTTTATACTAAATACAAGCAGGTAATGCAGAGCACCAGGAAAACCGATTTTCTCTCTTCAAATCCCGGAGGTTTGAAATTTGAGAAGATCACCTGATTCTGGCACAACCAAGGGCCTGAGCAGTATTGTTAGCACGGCTTTTTTAGAGAGTTTTGAACTGGATAGGCAGAAAGATGAAAAAACTGTCTGGGTTTGAAAAAAGCACGATGCACCCAGTATTCCATGCGGAAACTGAAGGACAGTACTGCATTACCAATTTCCCCGACAGGGGACTGAAACTTTCATACCGGACGGGGAAATGACTTTATAGTTACAATACTGCATTACCAATTTCCCCGACAGGGGACTGAAACTTCTGCGGGCCATATTTGCCTTGCAGATAATCTGCGCACTGCATTACCAATTTCCCCGTTAGGGGGCTGAAAGTGCATGATTTTAGCTATAAAAAAAGCTATGAACTTATGGTTTTTTAGCGCATAAGTTCATAGCTTTTTTTATTAAATAGGGTTGAAATGAAGCCAGGTGGAGACGATGGCCAATGACAGATTTGTTGAAACGGCATAATCTTGAGGCCGTGGCCATTGCGGGAGATTGATAAATATAATAGTATATATATGGAATGAACCCTTCGACATGTTTCCCCGAACGGTCGTAGAGAAATCTAGCAAGATTAGGAGCGTGGATATGTTTCCGCGAACGGAAAAGCGATATTTATCGCCTCAAGGCAAATTGGCGATATGGATTTTTCATATCATTGCAAATAAGCGACATCAATTTTTTCGTCTCGTTGCACGTCGAGTCCGTGGCCTTGGTGACCAGAGCTCACTAATTGAATCGGGATTACCTAAACAGGACCTGCGCACATAACCGTGCACGGGTCCTATTTAGGTATGCAAAAAATCATAGCTAATACGAAAGATAAACAGAAACAAAACAATCAACTAACCCCGATTGGGGTTGCGTAGGGGCTGTCCCAAGCCTTTTTGGCCCGTCAGGTGCCGACCAACGGAAGGTGCAGAACGGCTGCCAAAACGGACAGCCGTGGCTGGACAGCCCGTTGCGAGATTTCATCAAAGCCCATTCTGGCATTGTCATAAACTTTGGCTATTCACAGGATTCTCGGCGGGACGCCTTGTTCAGGACGTCCCCTGCGAAATCGCATACAGGCGATGAGAGGGTTACTAATTTTCAAATCCGATTTTGCATAGAGTGTACAAGATGAATAAAATGGCCTGAACCCGCTTTTTTTGCTATAATAAAGGTATTATGCAGAAGGGAAGGGCTAGTGTATGGAATTAGAAGAATGTCGCCGGGAAATCGACGTATTGGACCGGGATTTGACGAAAATACTGGAACGGCGCATGCAGGTCGTCGCCGAAGTCGCCGCCTATAAGAAGGAGCATCATATGGAAATCTATGACCCCCGCCGGGAACGGCAGGTCCTGGATAAGATCGCCAATCTGACCGTCCAGAAGGAATTGTCGCCGTATCTGCGGCGTATTTATCAGTGCATCATGGATGAGAGCAAGAAATACGAACGGGAGCATATGGGGCTGTGAAGATGGAACAAATCGTAGTACGAGGCATTGCGGAACGCCTCTTATTTGAAGCGCCCGATTCGGATTACCGCGTCTTCCGCCTGCACGATGAAGACGATGATGCGACGTATACCGTTACCGGCCACGGGACGAAACCCCTCGTCGGCGACCGCCTGGAAGTGAAGGGCCACTGGGTCCAGCATAAGCGCTATGGCCGCCAGTTCGCCGCTGATGGCTGGAGCCGCATCATCCCCGAATCGGTCGACGGCATCGAACGCTTCCTGGGCAGCGGCGCTGTCAAGGGCATGGGACCGGCCCTGGCCCACCGCGTCGTTGCAGCCTTTGGCAAGGATACCATGGCCGTACTGGAAAAAGACCCGCAGCGGCTCCTGGAAGTCGAAGGCATCGGCCCGAAGAAACTGGCCGTCATTACGGAATCCTTCTATGAAGAGAAACAGGTCAACGACATCGCCTATGACCTGGAACAGCACGGCGTCGCCGGCCGTTATGCCAGCCGGCTCTTGCAGAAATACGGCGACGACGTCCACTACGTCCTGACGGAAGAACCGTACCGCATGATCGCTGAAATCGACGGCATCGGCTTCAAGACGGCCGACCAGATCGCCTTGGCCTACGGCATGGACCGGCAGGACCCGCAGCGCCTCAGCGCCGGCCTGACCTATGTCCTGCGGACGATGACCCAGAATGGCCACGTCTGTATCCCCGATACGGAACTGGTCCGGCGGGCGGCTTTCATCCTCCAGGCCGATGCCCTGGGGCTGCACGACATCCTCCGGGAAGCCATCGAAGTGGGCCAGCTCTGTACGGCCGATTTTGAAGGGACTTTGTACGTCTACACGCCGGAAGCCTATGAAGAAGAGGAATATATTGCCGGGCGCATCGGTGAAATGGGGAATATGAAGCCCCTGCCCATGAAGACCCACGTCCAGCTCTTCCTCGACCGCTGGCAGGATGCGCGCCATTTCGAGCTGGCCGACAAGCAGCGCGAAGCCGTAGAGAAATCCCTTCAGTCCGGCATGACTGTCATCACCGGCGGCCCTGGGACGGGCAAGACGACCGTCGTCCAGACCATCATCCGCCTGGCCGAACAGGAAGGCCTGCGCATCCTGCTCTGTGCACCGACGGGACGGGCGGCCAAGCGCCTGGCCGAAACGACGCAGCGCAAGGCCAAGACCATCCACCGCCTGCTCGTTCCCGACGGCCACGTCGGGGCCATGCAGGTCTTTGAATACAACGAGACGAAGATGCTGCCGGCCGACCTGGTCATCGTCGATGAAGTATCCATGCTCGACATGGAAATGATGTACCATCTCCTCAGCGCTCTGAAGCCGCAGTGCCGCTGCATCCTCGTCGGCGATGCCGACCAGCTGCCGTCGGTCGGGGCCGGCGCCGTCCTGCACGACATCATCGCGTCCGGCCAGGTCCCGGTCGTCCGCCTGGATACGATTTTCCGCCAGAAAGAAGGGGGCCGCATCGTCACCAACGCCCATTTCATCAACAGCGGCCGCCTGCCCGTCGTCAATGAAGACACGGAATTCCGCTTCGTCGAAATCGACAATGAAGCCGACGGTGCCGAAAAGATAAGCGCCCTCTATAACAGCGAATTATTGGAAACGGGCGATAAATTCGCCGTCCAGGTCTTGTCGCCGATGTATAAGAACCCCTGTGGCGTAGATAACCTCAATCAGCTCATCCAGGAACGGTTCAACCCGCCGGCCGAAGGGAAGGCCGAACTGAAAGGGAAGAACGTCGTCTTCCGCGTCGGCGATAAGGTCATGCAGAAGCACAACGACTATGAAAAAGGCGTCTTCAACGGCGATATGGGTGAAATCTTTGCCATCCAGAAGGACATGGTCTATGTCCGCTATCCCGAACAGGATGTCAAATACGAAGGTCAGGAAGTCGATGAAATCACCCTGGCCTATGCCATTACCGTCCACAAGAGCCAGGGCAGTGAATACCACACGGTCATCATGGTCCTGGTCAACAGCCACGCCATCATGCTCCAGCGCAACCTCTTCTATACGGCCGTTACCCGGGCCAAGCGCAAAGTCATCCTCGTCGGCACCAAGCGGGCCGTCCAGACAGCCGTCCAGAACCAGCGCACGAGCCGCCGCTTCACACTGCTCATCCCGCGCCTGCAAGGAGAACTCATCGTCTAGGGAGGGAAGACCATGTCCCTGATCACGCAGCTTTTCAACCTCTTATATCCGCCGCGCTGTCCGTCCTGCGGCGCCATGGTAGCCCATGATGGCGACTGGTGCCCGGCCTGCCTGGCCGCCATCTGGCATCCCCGGCGCATCAACAAGCCGACGGCTGTGAGGCACCTCAGCGCCTGTTACTGCCTGGCCGATTACCGCGGCGCCATGCGCCATGTCCTGCACGACATCAAATATAACGGCAAGCCAGGGAAGTGCCGGGCCTGCCGGACCCTGCTCGACCGCTTTCCCTGGCCGGAACGGTTCGTCCGCATCGACGTCGTCGTCCCCGTGCCGCTGGCACCGGAAAAATTACAGCGCCGCGGCTTCAACCAGGCCGAAGCCCTCTTTCGCGACTGGGCCTCGGCCCGCTGGACCTGGTGCGACGCCTTGCAGCGCCTGCGGCCGACGAAAGTCCAATGGCAGCTCCGGCGGGACGAGCGGACCGAGAACGTCCACGATGCCTTTGCCGTCAAAGAAACCATCGACGTCGGTAAAAAACATATCCTCCTCGTCGATGACATCTTCACGACCGGCGCGACCTTAGAAGCCTGCGCCCATGCCTTGAAACAAAAAGGCGCCGCCAGCGTGACGGGCCTCGTCATCGCCAGCGGCGCACCGTAGAATGAACGCAGTTCGCAGGCTGCAATGGCTCCCCTGATAGGGCAATGTCAGTAAGTTTAGAAAAACAAATAAAAGACC